>SESG01038223.1_pt1 | contig 23379 bp, 22 predicted proteins | sample 3171421 | NCBI WGS metagenome assembly SESG01 (sample SAMN10866946, study PRJNA518727) | freshwater metagenome | biome: subpolar coniferous forest; feature: holomictic lake; material: water; isolation source: holomictic Lake 227, 6 m and 8 m depth | place: Canada: near Kenora, Ontario | collected...
TACCGAAGGGCTTTTTTTTTGTATCCTGCCAGTCTTTAGTCTTTCGCCGTCCGTCACTATTATTTATACCAGCCCACAACTGTGACCGTACAGGATTATGCCTTTCCCGTTTATATGGCTGTCCGTGAATGCTATTTCCATTGCATGGTCAACATCCAGGGGGGGGGCAGCACATTAACCATTTTCCCCTCCAGTTGATTTCTCTGCCTGTAACGAACCTGACCCGGTTAACGTGAGCCTTATAAACGAATAGGCACTTATTCCGGGAAACATCGATAATACCGTTTAGCTTCGGGCAAAAAGTGTTCGATGTTTTGAGGAATTACTGTTCGACCTTCAGCGGATTTTATGTAAAAGAGATCACTTGTCATGGGTGCATCTCTTTTTCGCTCTTGACGGAGCTTATGATTCGCGACAAAGAAAACTTTAGTGTGGCAATTTATTCCGTCGTTAATCGAGTTGGCATCGTGCAGATATTTTAGGCCATATCATCTTATGCCAGGGAGAGTGGCGAGATTGAGGACGTTCCTCTGCAACTGCCGCACATGGGGGTGTCTTGGTTCTGTGCGGCAGAAAGAGTTACTGCAAAGAGTATTGACTGTTTTGGTATTTCAGATTATCAGCCGGCGATTGAAGCCAATTGGGCTGCGCTGAGTGCTTCGAGTTTTACCCGAGCGGTTCCGGTTTTTATGAGTCCGATCTCTTTTGCTGCGCTTATCGATAAATCAATGATTCTGCCTTTGACAAACGGGCCCCGGTCGTTGATGCGCACAATGACATCCTTTCCGTTTCGCAGATTGGTTACTCTTACACGGGTACCGAATGGCAGCGAAGGATGAGCTGCGGTCAGGTTATCCATATTGAATGTTTCGCCGTTTGCTGTTTTGCGTCCGTGAAATTGATTCGCGTAAAAGGAGGCTTTCCCTTCGGTAACAGGAAAGAGAGCCTTATTGGAAAGGACGACCGGAGGAATGGCGGCCTCAGTAGTGTTGTATTGTGGGTTGATTTTAGAGCTTATTCCTGAAGGAGGTGTACCAGCCTGGCTTGTTGACAGGGCTATGGTTATCAGGATTGCAACAAACGACAGGGAAAAAAATTGTTTTTCATGCTTCATACGCTCATGGTTTAAATCCGCTGTTCCTTAAAGAGTCTTAAGAATGGGAACAGGTGAAAATGAATTGAAATCGCTATGCTATTCAGTTATGTTTCATTCTTTAATATAAAAAAAAAATGCCAAAGCAAGAAATTTCCTTTAGACGCCTTGTTTGTAAAGGAGTTACAGCCTCTTTTGCTCAATTATTATAAGGATATAGCCCTGTCGTGATCGGACGCACCTCCATTTTGTACATTCTTGAAGAGCGCGTTCATCATCATGTTTTGATTCTTTATAATGAATAGGTATTCATTATGTCGGGCTGATGGCGGTGGCTGGGTACATTTGTTTTGCTGATCCGCGGCTATCGTGTTCAGAAGCATCTCTAATCGCCGTTTGCCTTGATTGAGGACTTAATGTCTTATATTAGTCCAATGTATTTTTCTTGGCCAATACGGTTATTGTATTTATTTGTTGATTATGTCAAAATTATCGGAAAAGTCTGATGTAAGTAGCCATCCGGGGCAATCTGGCATGAGGCGGCTTGCAGGACTCTCTCTTGCTGCTCTTGGCGTGGTTTTCGGTGACATCGGCACCAGCCCTCTTTATGCTGTCCGTGAGTGTTTTCATGGAGAATATGGCATTCCAATCACACATGCGAACGTTCTTGGTGTTCTCTCCCTGCTTGTTTGGGCTCTTATCCTGATTGTGAGTTTGAAATATCTGACCTTTATCATGAAAGCCGATAATGACGGGGAGGGTGGTATTCTTGCCCTTACGGCACTGATCATCACGCAAAGCAAAAAACAGGGTTACGAACGATGGCTATTGGTGGTTATCGGGCTGTTCGGAGCAGCCTTGCTCTATGGCGACGGAATGATTACTCCTGCCATATCGGTTCTCAGCGCTGTTGAGGGTTTACAGATTATCGCTCCAGCATTCAAGGAGCTTGTCATACCGGTCACCATTATTGTTCTTATCGCTCTTTTTTTCTTTCAGCATCATGGCACAGCCAGAGTCGGAGCTCTTTTTGGGCCGATTATCTTTGTCTGGTTTCTGGTTATAGGATTACTCGGTCTTGCTGAAATTATCCGGTACCCGCAGATATTGCAGGCGATCATGCCTTGGTATGGTATCTCCTTTCTTTTGAACAATCATCTTCAGGGTTTCATGGTGCTGGGGGCGGTTTTTCTCTCTGTTACCGGTGCGGAAGCGCTTTATGCCGATATGGGTCATTTCGGAAGACGTCCTATCCGTCTGACCTGGGTGTTCCTCGTGCTTCCTGCATTGCTCCTGAACTATTTTGGGCAGGGTTCGCTTCTGCTTGCTTTTCCCCAGGAGTCTCATAATCCCTTTTATGGACTTGTGCCTTCCTGGGCAATGATTCCAATGGTGCTGCTTTCGACCTTGGCAACGATTATTGCTTCGCAGGCGCTGATCACCGGTGTTTATTCACTCACCCAGCAGGCAATTCAGCTTGGCTACCTGCCTCGTTTGACGGTGACGCATACATCAGACAAACATATCGGACAGATTTATGTGCCGGCGGCTAACTGGTCATTAATGATTGCAACCATCAGTCTTGTTGCCGGTTTTGGTTCATCAAGCAAACTGGCTGCGGCTTATGGTGTGGCGGTAACAGCAACCATGCTTATCTCCACCATTCTATTCTATTATGTTGCTCGTGACCTTTGGCGGTGGAACAAGTTTGCTCTCAATCTTCTGGTCAGTTTTTTTGCAATTGTTGATTTATCCTTTTTCGGGGCAAGTGTGAGCAAGCTCTTGCAAGGGGCATGGTTTCCGTTGGCGATTGGACTGGTGGTTTTTACCCTTATGCTTACTTGGAAGCAGGGGCGTGGCCTTCTGCTGCAACAGTTGCAGGATCGTACCCTGACGATAGAAGAGTTTATACAGAGTCTCTCTTTGCAGCAACCCTATCGGGTGAAAGGTCAGGCCGTCTATCTGACGGCCAATCCTGACGTGGTTCCTGTTGCCATGCTCCATAATCTCCGTCATAACAAGATTATGCATTCGGAAGTAGCGCTGTTTCATTTCAGCACTGAACGGGTGCCTAGGGTACCAAGCAGTCAGAAGGTTGAAGTGACCAAACTGGGCGACGGATTTTTTAAGGTTATTGCGCGCTATGGATTTCTGGAGTATCCGAATATTCGTCAGGTCATAGCATTGGCTAATCATCAGGGTCTCAATTTCAAGCCTGAGGCGATCAGCTTTTTCCTGAGCCGGGAGAAAATTGTTGCCGGCCTCAAGTCGAAAATGATCTTATGGCGAAAAAAACTCTTTGCGTTGATGTCTCGTAATGCTCTCAGCGCAACGGCATATTATGATCTTCCTGCGGGGCAGGTGATTGAAATTGGTGTTCTGGTTCAAATATAGCCATGTGATTCGGCAAAGAGTGTATTTGCCTTCTCTCGGGTGCAAATCTGGTGGCTTAAGCCTATCGGCGGTTTTTATCTGCTTTACTTGGTATAGGTGTGGATCAAGGGCAGAAAAGCGTCTCAAACAGATGATGATTATTTCGACAAACAGAGCAACTGGTTTTATCAAAGAATGTCAAGCAGATTAGGAGTAATCTGGTGCTGATTTGCATCGGGGATGGGGGGATTCTGGCGATGCGTTTTTTTGCTCAATATTCTTCTGAGAAATAGTATCTGCAAACAGGAATGATAAAAATAGCGTAAACAGTTGTTACATATTCGCGTATTTTGTAGAATATTGTTATATAATAAAGTAATCTTGTTATCTATAGGGAATTAGGTTTTTCAACTTATGAATGACTTGGGTTTAGATTGCCTTGATCAACAAACACCATTTTATTATGCCATCAAATCTCGGTTTTAGCCAACGGCTCAGGGAATATATTCAGCAAAAACATGGTTCAATCAACTCTTTTTGCAGTGTAGTCGGAATAAAATATCCGGCACAAATGACCCCTTATTTGCAGGGGAGGTGTAAACCCGGTAAAAAAATGATTGAGCGTCTCAAAAATGATGGGGCCGATATCCAATGGTTGCTGAGTGGGCATTTCAACGATTTTCCCTTGGCCCCTCTCAGCAATGCGCTGGCATTTTCTCGATCACGAATGGATATCGATAACTTGTTCAGGCAGGTTCATCTCAATGTTGGAAGCAGTGCTGGTCGATACAAACCACTGATTGATGCGTACGCATTTCTTGATCATGCAGAACGCTTCGTTGATATAACCGGATCAATGGAAACTTTTTTAGGATATGAATCAAACGCTCTCTCTGAGACCGGACTGGAATTATTGGTTCATCCTGAAGATTATGTGCTTGTGGAAGGTACGTTACAGCGACTAAGGCAGGATGATGATATCGTGACATTTCAGTCGAGATTCAAGACTGGCGAAGGCAAGTATATGCCTGTAGAATGGTGCTTGTATATAAAGAATAAGCCGATGTCAGACTTGAAAGAATATACCATGATTTTGAGGCGGTTAGGCAGTTAGCCGTTTAGAGTGAAGGTTATTGGCGTTCATGCACCAAGAAAAAAATTGGTTATTGCGTTTTTATTTGTAATTAATAACAACAAGAAACAGCTAACAATAATTTCCGGCCATTTAACCGGAAAGGAGGTCGAGATGGTACAGTTCAGAGTTGGAGACAAGATTATCTATCATAAGCCGAAAAGCTCCTGCCGTCCAGGCCTGAGAGCGAAGCAGGTTTATCCGCTTGAGCATGGAGAGGCCTATCATTATGTGGTAGACAAGTTCTGGAAAGTTGACAAGGTCAATGAGGATGGAACACTTGAAGTGGTTACCCGGACAGGCAAAAAAAACACCCTTCAAGCCAACGACCCTAATATCAGTAAAGCCCATCTGTTTCATCATCTTGTTTATCGCAAGCGCTTTCTTGGATTAAACGAAGTGGTGTGATTGCTTGGCCGTTGTGCCTGACTGACAAGCGCACTGACAGACGCTACATATATGGCTAATCTTGAGTCATCTTCACAAATTTGGCTCCTTTAAGTCCTGCCCAGCTAGATGATGCCTGTTCTCCTGAGGGGAGGGTAGTCTGTTGTGACAAGGTTGCGTTGTTGAAATTGGCGTCCATAATGTTTGCACCTTTCAGGTTCGCTCCTTCAAGATTTGCACCTTCAAGATCAGCTTCAAACAGTGATGCTCCCTCCAGATTTGCTCCGCTCAGGTTTGCTCCGCTCAGGTTTGCTCCGTAAAGAACGGCATTGGACAGATTGCTCTTACTGAGGTCGGCATCTTTGAGAAAAGCACGATCAAGGTTTGCTCCCTGAAGGTTAGCTCCTTTCAGCCGCGCAGATTTCATCTCCGCTTTATGGAAATTGGTATTGCGTAGATCAGCGCCGCTCATGTCAACATTGTTGAGAGAGCCATTTTCAAAACCGGATCTGGCAGTGCCCTCCTGCTTCATCCTCCTGACGGTTACGGCTCTTTCAGCGGTTCCTGTGGTGACGTCTTCCGTACTTATTTTACGCGCTGACGGCTGGACAGAAAGCGGAATATCATAGGCTATCGGTACGCTTTCCGGTTCACTGACAAATATTGCATTATGCAGCCCGCTCCAGCGTGAAGTGGCTTTTTCACCTGACGGCAGGATAGTATTGTTTGACAGCGTTGCTCCGTCGAGATTGGCTTGTTCAATAAAGTGTGCTCCATTCAGATTGGCGCCGCTCAGGTTTACTCCCGCAAGATTTGCTTCGAAAAGAGTGGTGTTGGCCAGGTTAGCCCTTGAAAAATCAGCTTTTTCCAGCATGGCCCATCTCAGGTTAGCATCCTGAAGGTTTGCATCCGTAAATTTTGCGTCTTTCATGAACGACCCCTGGAGATTTGCCTTGACAAGGCAGGCGCCCGAAAGGTCACTTTTTTTGAGATTGGCTTTTTTTATCAACGCCATCATAAGGTTTGATTTTTTCAGGTCAGCCATATTGAGTGTTGAACCGCTGAGTTCTGCCCCGATCAACACCGTTCTGCTAAGGTCAGCTCCGGTCAGGTTGATATCTCCAAGTTCTGTTTCCGATAAGTCGATCGTTTCACCGGGTCTGGCTTGGCGCATGGAATTCCATTCCGAAACACCTTTTTTCAGCGTGTTGAAAGCTTCCTGGTCGTATGCGGATGCTGTGTTGGAGATTGAGAGCGTCAAACCAATAAAGAGAGTGACCACTTCGTGCCGTTTCTGTTTCATGGCGGTGCTGATGATGGTTGACCTGTAAGCTTTCTCCCGGGACATTATCCGGTGAGTGGAAGATTAACTATAGCAAAAAGTAATGAAATTCTGTTCTGTAAAGAAACTTTCTTGCAGCCGTCAGTGGTTAATGTAGTAATGTGGTGTGATAAAATAAGTTGTTTCTAATTTTCTGAATGGAGTATGATGGAAAGCAAAAATGTATACAACGGAAAAGTCCTTGTAGTTGGAGCAACAGGAAGAACCGGGCAATGGGTAGTGAAAAGGCTTTTGCATTACGGTGTGCCGGTTAGAGTGTTTGCACGGGAGAAGGATAAGGCTTTCCGATTGTTTGGTGATAGTGTTGAAATTATTGAGGGTAAAATACAAAGTGCTTCTGATATTGCCCGTGCCGTCAGTGGGTGTGATGCGGTTTTGTCTGCGCTTGGTTCCAGCTCCTATTCAGGGGAATCATCACCGGCCGATGTTGACCGGGATGGGGTTAAGCGGCTTGTTGATGAGGCAGTCAAAGCTGGAGTAAAGCATTTTGGGCTTGTCAGCTCTCTGGGTGTAACAAGGTGGTATCATCCACTGAATCTTTTTGGTGGAGTCTTGCTCAAAAAACGTGAAGCTGAAGAGCACGTACGGGAGATATTTTCACAACCCTCTCTCTCCTTTACCATTGTCAGGCCTGGTGGCTTGAAAGATGGCGAACCTTTACAGCATAAGCTTCATGTTGATACCGGAGACGGGTTGTGGAGCGGATGGATCAACCGGTCTGATGTGGCAGAGCTTCTTGTTGTTGCGTTATGGGCTGAAAAAGCCAAAAACAAAACCTTTGAAGTCATCAATGAGAGCGAGGAAAAGCAATCGGGTCTTGAACAATACTATGATTTACTCCCAGAATAGTTCGTTCCGTAACCGCTCTTTTACCGTCGGTAATTTTTATAACAGATTTTCAATGGCTTGTATCAGTTCCTGTCCACTGAAAGGCTTTTTCAGTGTGGTGTGTGCCCCGAGAGCATCAGCAATAACGAGGTAATTTTCAGGGCTTACTTTTCCTCCGCCTGAAATTGCCAGGATTTTTATGGACGGGTATTGTTGCCGGACTTCGATAATTGTTTCAATGCCCTCCTTTTCGGGCATGATAAGGTCAGTTATCATCACTGCAATGTCTGGGTGCTCCTGCAAAAGCTGGAGGCCATTTACTCCGTTATAAGCCTCTACAACAGTATGCTTTTTTCTCTGCAGTATCAGGCTGATAAATTTTCTGACCGCAGCGTCATCGTCTATAACAAGAATTTTCATAAAGATATGGTTAGACTGTCGTTGAAAAAATTACGTCATTGATTATTGCCGCCATCTCTGCGAGTTTGACCGGTTTTTTCAGGAATCCGCTGATGCCGCAATCATTGAGCCTTTTGGTTTGCTCAATATCTTGATCATAGCCGGTTATGAGGATAACTGGGAGTTGGGGGCTGGTTTTATGTATCTCATAGGCAAGTTCAAGTCCTGTCATTTCAGGCATCGTTAGATCGGTAATGACAAGGTTGAAGTGTTCAGGCTGTTTTCGAAACAGTTCAAGAGCCTGCAAGGGAGAGCTCATTGCCTTTACCTTGAATCCAAGTTTCGTGATCATCATCCTCATCATTTCCCGTATTTTCGATTCATCATCTATAAAAAGGATGTTTCCATATCCTTTTGCACAGGATTCAATTAAGGGCTTTGCTATGGCTAGTTCGTTGACGACCGGAAGATAAATATTAAAGGTGGTTCCTTTTTCTAAAATGCTGTCGACGCTAATCTCTCCATTAAAGCTTGCGATAATACCATGGACAACGGAAAGACCGAGTCCGGTTCCTGCATCAACTGACTTTGTTGTAAAAAATGGCTCGAATATACGTTCCATGGCGCTCTCACTAATTCCCGTACCACTATCGGAAATGATGAGCTGTATATAGCATTTTTTATGAAGTTTTGGGTGCAGTTTTAGCAGGCTGCTATCGGGAATAATCTCCTTGAGTGTAATTCTCAGCAAGCCTCCCGATTTTTCCATTGCCTGAAATGCGTTGATACAGAGATTGATAATGACCTGATGGATCTGCGACGGATCGGCAAGTATGGTGCGGCAGGAGTAATCAAGATGTTTTTCTATGGTGATTGTCGAGGGTATTGACGGACGGAGAAGTTTGAGTGCTTCATCGATAATTTCCTGAACGCTGACAATATCTGGAATGTTGTCTTGGGCCATGCTGAATGTCAGGATTTGTGCAACAAGATTTTTGGCGCGTTCAGCGGCCTGGATAATTTCGCTGAAATATCCGTGCACCAGATCATCCGTGGTCTGGCTGAATATTCCTATTTCAGCATAGCCAAGGATTGGCGTGAGAATATTGTTGAAATCATGTGCAATACCGCCTGCAAGTGTTCCGATTGATTCAAGACGCAGTTTTCTGCGGAGATTTGATTCGAGTTGCAGTTTTTCTTCCTGCGCCATGATGCGTTCAGTGATGTCAAACAGAATGCCGTCGATACCCGTAAAGATGCCGTCGGCTGAAAATACGGAGGTTTTTCGGTCTTCGAGCCACCTGAAGGAACCGTTTTGCATGATGATGCGATAAAAAAAGGCTTGGGATGCCTTTGCGGATCTCAGTGTCTGGTTTGAAGCAACTACTCTGTCCCGATCTTCCGGATGGATGATCAGCCCTGTTTCAAACAGTCCATGTTCAAACTCATCTTTGGTATAATCATTCAGAATATCATTGATCATTGAGAGGATAGTCACTTTGCCCTTATCATTGATTTGATAGACAGTCCCCGGAATGTTGTCGATCAGGACTTTGAACTCCTCTGCAATCCTTTTTTGAACTTCATTGCTTCTTTGGGCATATTCTGTTTTTTTCAGTTCAGTAAGGTCAACGACAAGGCCTCGAATGCCCCTGATCAAGCCGTTCTGGATGATTGGCATGCTGTAGACCTGTGCGGGGAAGGTGCTTTCATCTTTTCTGAGAGCCGTATACTCCTTTGAAATATGAATCCCTTTTTTTATGGCTTCTAAATGGCGCAATGCTTTTTTTGCATCCTGCGGAATACAGAAATTAATGGCAAAAACTCTTTTCTTCGTGATCTCAGCGGTCGTGTAGTCAAAAATTTTCTTCTTGGTAAGGCCAGCGTTGTTGTAGCCGAAAACTTCAAAACTTTTAGTGTTGGCATAGGTCACGGCGCCCCTTATGTCGGTCTCAAAGAGCGTGAGCGGGAGGAGTTCGGTCAGTTCCCGGAACCGTTGCTCACTTTCGCGCAAGTTTTTTTCAGAGACAATCCGCTCCGATAAATCCCGGCTGATTCCGAACAGTACCGGTTTGTTGTTCCATAGGCCCTTGGTCACTTTTGTCTCTACGGGAAGAAGAGTTCCAGAACTTGTTATTAACGGCACAAGACAGGATAATTTCTTTCCGGCAAGTATCTCCTCAATATTCTTTTTTGCGATATCCCATTGGTCTTCGGGATGAAAGTGAAGCAGATGTTTGTTAATGATTGCTGACGCACTGTAGCCCAGTTTATTTCTGACAGCGGCATTTGTGTGAATAACTTTTCCCTCAGTGTCAAAAATGAAGAGTAAATCGTCAATAGTGTCAAAGAGCGATTCAAGATTGCTTTTTGCTTCAGCAATTTCGTTCCCCAATCGAGCCAGCATGATAGCCGATCCGATATGCGCGATGATGGTTTCAAGTCCTTTTCGGGCAATATCCGGTACTTGTGTCAGTATTTGTGACGCGACATTGAGGCTGGCAATGACCTCTCCGCCGCAGATTATCGGGAGGATGGCAATGGCTTTCAGTTGTTCGGTCCGGCTTGCCTTGTTGCTTGTCACCCCAGGTGCTTTAAACTGATGGTAGATAGGTTTTCCCTTCAGGATCAGGCGGGCATTTTCGGAATCGAAGCTGTATGATGTTGACTGATTGATGAAGGATTGCGGTAATTTTTCATGAACGGCAAGGGTGATTGTCTTGTCATGCTTGTTGACCAGGTAGATACCTCCGCAGTCCAGCCCCGAAGCAGAGATTGCTGCGTGAAGGCAGGTTTGCAGTGTCTCATTGAAAGACGCAGAGCGGTTGAGCGTAATGGCAAGATCAAGTTCAGCCTGGATAAAAGATTCAACCTGTTTGCGTTGCAGTGCATTGGCAATGATTCCTCCCGCAAGCTTCAGGATGGCTATGATTTCAGGTTTCCACTCTCGTTCTTGTTTTACCGCATCAAAACCGATATAGCCGAAAGGGTGTGATTCAGCGACAAAAGGAATGACAATGAGTGATTTGATATCCTGGGATTCAAGAATCTCTTTTTCAGCCGACGCCTCAATTCCCATATCGGCAATTCGGGGCAGATGAATGGTTCTATTGTTTCTGATCTGCTCCATCCACCAGGGGAAGTTGCAGGTTTCAATTCCTTTAAGTAAACCGATCTGCGGTTCAACGCCTTCTGCACACCATTCATGAGTGTTGTCCATCAGGAGAATATCGCCACGGTACTGGAAAACGTAGCTTCTGTCGGCCTCGACGAATTCACCGATGAGCTTGAGTGTCTTGTCAATCATAGTATCAATATGCTCAAATGGCAGACTGATGAACTGATTGGAGAGGTCTGTTACTAGATGCTCAAATGCCCGGCTGTTGGCGAGCGCCTGTTCCGAGCTTTTTCGTGCGGTAATATTCTGATGGGAGCCAACCATTCGAAGCGGGTTGCCGTCAGTGTCGCGTTCGAAGATTTTTCCCCGGTCAAGTACCCAGACCCAGTGTCCGAGCTTGTGACGCATTCGGAGTTCGAGCTCATAAAGAGTTGTGCTGCCGGTAAAATAATCTTTAATCAGTTGGTTGGAGAGGGGTATATCTTCCGGATGGCAGAGAGTTATCCAGGTGTTGATGGTTAACGGCTGAAGCTCATCAAGGCTATAGCCAACTATAGAGGCCCACTCGGCATTGACGTCTAACTCTCCCGACTTGATATTCCAGTCCCAGTATCCGGCCTGTGTTCCCTCCACAACCATGCCAAGTGTCTTGTTTGATGCTTCAAGAGCAACGGCACTCTCTTCCAGATCATGAAGCTTTTTGCGGAGAGCCGCATTTTCAGTTCGCAACCTTTCCTTTTCGAGGTATAAATCGGCGCTCTCTTTTTTTTGCATGATGCGTTACCGGTTCAGACGTTCTGGAGCATCAGGATTATTTTCTGCCTGATGTTGCCGGTTGAATTTGCATACAACCCACATTCTTCCTGCATTAAAGATGGAATAAACCGGATTTTTTTTTTGCTGAAGCACTATTATTGCCCGATCCATTGCCTTTGTTTGAAAGGAAAATAAGCGTTTTTTTTTCGTAATAAAGCCATTATGCCTCATTTAATCTTTTTTTTAAAGAAGGTCAGATCAATACCTGTGGTGACCAGTAGATTCACCAAAACCGAAACGGTGATGTACCAGGTCCATGCCAGTCCGAGGAATTTCAGGAGAAAGACGATGCCCATACTGGCAACAAGCCCGATACCAAGACTTGCCGGGTGAAAAGCTCGCTTGCTTTTTGACAAGAGGAAGAGTCCCAGAAGACCTCCATAGGTAAAGGATGCAATTTCAAGTCCAACCATAATAATTGCCTTGTCTCCGGCATCAAACGTGAGCGCAATGATGATAAGCAGGATCGCCCAGACGAGACTGATCAGGCGTGATGAGTTTAGAGAGCTTTTTCCGCCGAGAATATCATTTACTGTTGATGACGCGAGAGCGTTGATGGCCGAACTGTGCGTAGACATGGCAGCTGACAGAACGCCGGCAATCAATAATCCTTTCAAACCAGTCGGAAGATAGTGAACAATAAAAAAGGCAAATTCACGGTCTCTTTCCATTGGGGCGCCATGCATGAACACGGAGAGCAGAGAACCGACAAGAAGAAAAACCGAAAACTGGAAAAAAACAAAAATGCCGCTGCCGATCATTGCTTTTTTAGCTGATCCTAGATCTTTGCAGCCGAGCACGCGTTGTACCATCATGTGATCAACCCCATGTGATGAGAGTGAAAGCAGGATGCCTCCGATAAATGCACTGAAAAAGGCGAACGGGTTGGTCAAAATATGAGGGTCCGGATTGATGACTTTGAGTTTGCCGGCGTTTGCAAGCGAGGCCACTATCTCGGGGATACTCATGTTGATGCTCTGAAGCAGGAAGAGGATAGAGAGAATGCCGCCGAGAAGATACAGGGCAAACTGGAAGCTTTCAAGCCAGACGACGGCCTTGATACCTCCAGACAAGGTATAGACAAGCGTGACTAAACCGATGATCATAACGGATTGCGGCAAAGACCAGCCAGTGACCACCTGCACAATAACACCGGCAGCAAGAAATCTGATGGCATCGCCAAGTGTTCGGGTAACAAGAAAAATTACTGCGGCAAGCTTTTGCATGCCCGGGCCGAAACGGATGCCGATGATTTCATAGATCGAGCTGACGCCATGTTTGAAATACATTGGCAGGAGCACAAAGCTGACCAAGATCCTGCCGATGATGTAGCCCATGGCAAGTTGCAGGAAGCTCCAGTCGCCCCTGAAAGCCAGGCCGGGAACGCTGACAAAGGTGAGTACTGAAGTTTCGGAAGCAACAATGGAGAGCATTGAAACTATCCATGGCAGGGTATGGCTACCGATGAAATAATCTTTGGAACTTTTGTTGCTTTTGCCATGCCAAAGGCCGAAGAGGGTATTGCTGGCCAGAAACAGGACGATGATGGCAAGATCGATAGGCTGCATGAGCTGATTCTGAATTTATTGATAAATGGTATCGATTAAAGATCTTATGATTATTCGTTCTCGCCGGATCTGAGTTCTCTGTTATTCGTACAGGTGAAAATTTTGCTTGAGCATGGAGAATTGGGCTTCGTCACTTTGCCATGATGCAAGAGTACTCTGAACATCACGGCCCTTCAGTATGGCGGTACGGATGGTGGAATTTCCGGCCAGCAGATCGAAGGCAGGTATGGTGTCGTTAAATTCGTAAACGCCGTTTAAAAATTGCAGGTGTTCAGCGTAGAGCTCATGGAGCGCCGCAGTAATGGCTACTCCTGTGGCGAATGAACGGAAGCGGGAGTGATCGGTTACATGCAGCCAGATTCCGCCGATAACCTCTCCCGAGAACTTGTGGAATGTTGGTTTGAACCATACTGGACGAAAGAGAACCCCTTTAAGGCCATACTTTCGGCACCGTTCGGCGAGTTCGTCCGGGTTGATGAAGGGGGCTCCGGAGAGCTGGAACGGGGTTGTTGTGCCCCTTCCTTCCGAAACATTCAATCCTTCAAAGAGGCACATGCCAGGATAAACCTCAGCCGTAGCAAAGGTTGGCATGTTCGGGGAGGGAGGAATCCAAGGCAGGCCTGTTTCTGGGAAAAGCATGGAACGTCTCCAGCCTTCCATTTTGATGACGCTGAGATTAAGATCCAGTTTCTTGAAGTCACAATAGAGGAGAGCCAGTTCACCGGCCGTCATGCCATGCCGTACCGGTACCGGAAAAATGCCGACAAAGGAGCGGAATGCCAAATCGAGCATTGGCCCCTCAACAATAGCTCCTCCCAGGGGATTCGGCCGGTCGAGCACCATGATTTCGATATCCCGCCCAGACACAGCTTCCATAAAAAGCGCCAGAGTGTTGACATAAGTATAATAGCGGGAGCCGACATCCTGAATATCAAACAAAATAAGGTCAAGATTATCGAGCAGTGTCATGTCGGGAAGAAGTGACTCCGCAGAGTCGCCGTAGAGACTGAGCACTTCACAGCCTGGTGCCGGCTGGTAGTTCACGGCAATCTGGTCCTGTTCGGTCGCGAAAAGACCGTGTTCAGGAGAAAAAATCATCCTGATATGAATTCCCCTCTCTTTCAGCACGTTCCATGAGTATTTCAGATCAGCGGTTACCGAGCTTTGATTGACAATCAGTCCGATGTTCCTGTTTTGAAAACGCTCACTTTTTCTGAGCAGGATATCCAGTCCCGTTGCTACCATGATTATTTTCTGTTTTGTTTCGGCTCGTCCATGATGGTGATACTGTTGTGGTCGACAACCGCATTGACAATAGTGCTGCCTGACTTGATCTTCACTCCTGGCAGAAGTACCGAATTTGTGACGGTGCATTCAGCCGCGATGGAGCAGTCCTTGCCGATGACGGAGTGGGAGAGTTTTGCATCAGGGCTGATGATTGCCTCCGGTGAGATAGCGTGTGGAGAGATGCCGATCGCCCGCTTCATGGGTAAGGCCAGACGGTTCATGACAGAGGCCGCATCAATATTTGCCAGCCAGTAATTCTGCATGGTTCCAATATCCATCCAGATTCCCTCATGCCGGTAAAAACTCAGTCCGCCGTTATCGATAAGTCCAGTAAATCCTGTGTCGACAATTCCCGAAAATTCAGCGTTCATAAACCGGAAGATTTCCGGACTGAGAACGGCAACTCCGGTATAGATCAAGGAAGAGACGAGCCCGGTATTGCGCATGTCTCTAAAGTCTTTTACCAGGCCGTCCTCAACGCCGACATATCCAATAGTAGCGGCTTCCGGTGTCTCATACAGGGCAAGAGTTCCCGGGCAACAGGACCGATGATGCCGGCTCATGAGCGCGCTGAAATCAATATCGGTAATAATATCGCTGTTGACCAGAATAAAATCGTCATCACCGAGGAGTTTTTCGCATTTTTTCAGTCCTCCCCCTGTTCCAAGAATTTCCTGTTCTTCTGAAAATGTGATAGACAGTCCTTTCAGTTCGCTTGATTCTATAAACCTCCTGATGGCATTGCCGTGATGGTGGATGTTGCAGATAATTTCTGTTATTCCTGCCTGCTTCAAGAGAAAAAATGAGTAGAACAGGCTGGGAACATTGAGAACAGGGATCAGTGGTTTTGGGGTATGATTGGTCAAAGGAGCCAGACGGGTACCGAGGCCTGCGGCCAGGACAAATGCTTTCATCCGACAATTCCTTCAAAGAGTGGCTGGAGGAGTTTTCCTGCTCTTTTCAGTTCGCTTCTTGCTTCGAGGTAATCGGGAATATAGGCCAGTGTTGGCGCTATTGAGTGCTCAAAGTTGCTGCTTTTTGCTATTCTGGTCTGATAGCAAAAGGTGCCTATTGCCTTGATATTGCGCTGAAAGGCTGAGATGTCAAAATAAAAAAGGTATTCATCAAAACTCATGCTGGTCAGTCCGTTGCCAAAGAGAGCATAATAGTGGTTTGCTTTCAGTTCATCAGCCAGTGAGGGGTCGAGCCTGACATAAGAATCTTTTATCAGCGATACGGCGTCGTACTGCGGCAGGCCCATGCGGGCATCCTGAAAGTCAATAATGACCGGTTTGTTCTGATGAATAAGGATATTGCGGCTGTGAAAATCCCGGTGGTTCAGAACAAAGTGCTTTGGCTTGACGAGAATTTCTGCAATGGTTTCAAATTCATGCCGTAATCTCCCGATCAGTTCATCCCCGAACATCGGTGAAAAGTAGCCGCGCAGGCCATACTGGATAAAGAAATCAAATTCGAACATCAGTTTTTTCTGGTCAAAACTGATGCTGAAGGGGATCTTGTTGTTGTGCCCGCTTATAGCCTGAATTTGTACAAGAATATCGATAATTTCCCTATACCGGTCAGGAATCGTGTGCTGTATGGCCGAATTGAAAACATTTTGCAAGAGCAGATCACCGCAGTCTTCAAGCAGCAGAATGTTTTTTTCGGCATCCATGGCCAAGATTGCGGGAACTGGAATAGCGTGCCGGGATAACAGGTCGTGCAAGACAAGAAAGGGATAGGTGTCGGCCGATGAAGTGTTCAATGCCTGATCATAACAGGCAACACAAGAGCCATTCGTTCCAGTAACCCGGAAATACTGACGGCTTGAAGCATCGCCCTGTATTTTTGTGATGGAAAGTGGCTTGCTGTAACAAGTACGGAAAAGGGCGGCAATATTTTTCTGGATGGTCATTCGTCAACTTCGAAAAATCCTTTGCGGAAAGCAAAAAAAAAGCACCCCATACTGAAGGTATAAGGTGCTTTTTCTGAAATAATAAGCCCTTACTTTTTAGGAGCAATGGCTGCTGATACACTCTGCAAGACCTGTGTGGTCGTATTTGCAAGGCTGCCGATCAAGTCGGTTACGGTCTTTGCAAGAGGCCCTACGGCATCAGCAAGAACTTTAAGACTATTGTTCAGGAAGTCCAACTGTAACTGAACAATCTTGCCTGCTGAATCAACAACGTTGTTGACAGCGCCAGATACATCAATGTTTGATCCGTTTGACATAGCGTTTTGGTTTTAAGGTTATGAGAATAATATACAGGTAAAAATTAGTACCCGGTATCCCATACCGGCTTTGAAATAATTTAAAACATTTTCAACAATCGAGCAAATAGAAAACGGCATCGACAATACTTTAAGATTCCTTTACATTAAAAGTTTCTTTTTTCGTGTAGGGTTTCAAAAAGGGTGTAAATTTTTAGTTTTACAGATTCGCGTTCTCTCTTTATCTTTTCGGTATCTTCTCCATAAAGATTACCGTGCGAAATCAACATGCCCCAGGCATCGGGTGTGTTTTCGAAAATTGTCCGGGCTTATGTAAGGGTTTTTCCCCGATCTTATGGGGGCTTTTTTTGTTAACTCCCAATATAAAAGAGTTTTATCTTCTAATCATTACTTGTCGTTCAATGAAAGCTGTTATTTTATATGATAGTAGAACTGCAACTGGTTCTACAGAAGCGGTTATTGATGCTATCGGCCTCAGTCTGGCGGAATCAGGGGTTTATGTAGAAAAAGCAAAATGCAGGGCGATGGCAGACTACAGTTTTGTCAAGGATTTTGATCTGGTCATTCTTGGTGCACCCGTTTACTATTTTATCGTTGCCTCTCAGCTTTTGGGAGCATTGATTCAGGGGAATCTGAAAAAAAATCTTAAAAGGAAAAAAATAGCACTCTTTCTGACGTGCGGAAGTTCGGAGTCCACGGCGGCGCTTCTTTATCTGCCCCAGTTAAAAATCCATCTTATTCGCAATAAAATTCTTGCTGAAAAAATTTTTGCACCCGATACTTTTTCAGAGGGTGATGGTGTTGATTTGTTTGTTGAGGAGATCCTTTATGAGTTCAATAGGGGCCCGAAATCAAAAGCTCTGTCGGCTAAATGGACCGATGAGGCTCAGGAGTGGTTTCAGTCCATGCCCTCTTTTATGCAGGGGAAGTTCAGGACAATGGCCGAAGAGTATGCCGAGGAGATGGGGTATAAGGAGATTACCCTTGCCGTGCTTGAAGAAGCCAGGGATACCCTTGGAGGGACATGAGTGTTCTGTCTTGTGAGTTCAGTGGATGAAAGACTGTCAAATATTTCGGGTGTACAATCTCATTTTGTTGTTTTTTCGGAGGGGCGCTTTCCGATAAATTTGTTGAGAAGGATGACAATAGCGATACCTGAGAAGAAAAAGAGAACAGGGGCAAACAGGCTGGTATAGTGAGTGAATTCTTGCATGGTTGGTCGTAAGGTTTGTTCGTGAAATTTACAGCGATTTTTTCTTGCTTCTTTTTCAGTGGATCGTTGTGCTGAGTTGCAGCATATTTTCGTTTTGGGTACCGGTGTTGATCATGTGCGGAAATTACAAAATTCTGCTTGTTTTAAAAGCTTTTTCAAAACGGTTGATCTCTGAAGGCTCCTCTTTTTGGTTACATTACAATTCGATATCGCTTCTTGAAAGCCAAGGAAGTTTATGCCCAACATTCATGAAAAGCTGAGATTTTTTTAAAAACCTATTCAAATAGAACGATCATGGCACAAGATGAAAAAAAAGGTGGATTTTTTTCCCGATTCAAAAAAGATGCGGCTTCTGATCAGGATGCGCCGAGCAGACAAGCCCCAACGCCTCCGGCAGCTCAACAGCAAAGCCGCAGCACGGTGACAAAGCAAGAAGGCAAGAGCTCTTTGGTGAGTGCTACACCGCCGAAAGCGACTGTTGTTGCGAACTCTGCTGCTGATCCAGAATCAACAGACACAGTTATCGATACGGTTGAAGCCTTCAATGTCTATTGCAGCGCTTTGGTTGATATTGGTACCTCACAATTGAAGGTCATTGAGATGGCGTTCAGTATGCTGTCCAATTCACTCAATAAAATTATAAGTGGACCCAAAACAAAAGAGTAGGCTGCGTCGTTCAGTTTTTTTTTGATTACAGGGGTTGACGGGGAGTCATAACGAGCTTGTCATCATGCTCATAATAAGCTTTTATGGACAACATGAAACAGCAGCTTTCACCGGAAGGGCTGATCAAGCCTGCCGCAATAATTGTCAGCGGTGCATTTCTGTTATCGCCTTTAGGGATGCCTTTTTTTGTTCGGGGGGTTCCGCGGATATTGCTTGCAGGGCTTGGCGGTTTATTGGCCGGAAACGTGGCAGACAAGGTCGCTGACAAGTTTGCTGAAAATTTAGGACAGGTGATGCAGCAAAAGGCTGAAAAAGTGTTGACCATGGAGAGCGGAACGGGGAGCTGACCATGCAGAATTGTCAGCTCCCCATTGTACCCGAGGAACTCTCAACCGATGGCAGGCGTTTAAAAATGCTCAACCTCTTTATAAGGGATTTCCAATCTTTTTTATATATCAATGGAAGTTGTTGGTAAAAGCAAAGCGCATGTCGTTCTTGACTCATGTTTCCATGAATCTATCCTCTATTTTTCAGATCATGAAAAGCTGCTGAAGTGTAACCCTTATTGCAGTAACGTCAAGTATTTACTGGAGCTCGATATATTTCAATGGGTTTTTCAGGTAGCTGACCCCCGAAACAATCCGATTACGGCGGTTTTTTTTGTCCGCCAACTGGAAGAGGCTTTTTCATTTGAAGATAGTTATGGCCAGCAGTTGTCCGCCAGGGTGAAAAACATGGCGCACCTCAATGGTCACGGAAAGCGGATCCGTTGGGAGGCTGTTCATGACCATCCTGAGTTTGACGCCGTCGCACCCCACACCTTTATAGGGAAGGCGAGTTCAGAGATTTGCCTGCTCCATCAACATGATGGGCGGACATCGGTCTATTTCGATACCGATATTGCGCTTGATTTTGACCTCTCTTTTCCCTTGAACCTCATGCCTGAGGGTATACTCAAGTTTATGTCTGAAGCGGTCATGTCGCAGATCATGCAGCAGGCAACAGAAAGTATGCTCTGCCAGGTACAGTCGGATATTTGCTGCAGCACTGCTGAAATGGTTGTAGAGGGAGGAAAAAAATAGATCACGACCCCCGCGTAACATAACCATCCATGGTCACAGGCGATAAAAACGCTTGTGTATCCCCTTTTTTTTTCTATTTTTTATACCTGTACGGGGTATAGGTATAAGCCAATTTCTTATCTGTGATATTTATGGTTAAAACGGAATGTTCTATGAAAGATGTCATTCTCAGATTGAAACGGGTCGGCGGTCAGGTTGAAGGGCTTGTCAGGATGATTGAACGGGAGGAAGAGTGCGACCAGATTATTACGCAGTTTCAGGCTGCCAAGGCAGCTCTTGATAACACTTTTTCGTTGGTGCTCCACCGCAACCTTAAGGAGTGCATGAGTAATGATGACTCAAAAAGTGTTGAAAAGATTTTAAAACTCATCTCTAAACAGTAAAAGACCATGAAAATATATAAGGTGTTGATCGGTTTCTGTGTGGCGGGTGCTCTGGCATCTCCGCTCCAGGCAAAAGGCGGTGACAGAACGTTGAAACTATCTCTTGCCGATGCCATAACCATGGCCCGTCAAAACAATTATAGTGTCAAGGCGGCTCGAAGCCGGGTTGAGCAGGCTGATGCAAGGGTGGTTCAGACGCGGCAGTCCTATTTGCCGAAAGTCACGCTGTCGGAGACGCTGCTTGTAACTAATGACCCCGGAGCCGCACTGGTTTTCAAGTTGCAGCAGAACATTATACAGGCTTCTGATTTTAATCCGGCAAAACTGAATAATGCCGATGTTATCAACGACTTCAATACCTCCCTTCAAGTGATGCAGCCGGTTTACAATGCCGATGCAGCAATAGGCCGGACGATGGCGTTAACCGCCAAAAAAGGCTTGGAGCTTATGGCCCTTCGCACTGAGGAGGGGATTGGACTCCAGGTCAGCAAAGTCTATTACGGCCTTATCCTGGCCCGAAAAAACATCGTGGCGGTCGAACAGTCTATAAAAACAATGCAGGCTCACAGCAACGATGCTGCCAAAGGCTACAGTGCCGGCTTGCTGACAAAATCTGACAAGCTTTCAACGGATGTAAGGCTGGCTGAGCTTCAGGAGCAGAAACTGCTGTTGCATGATGAGATTAAAAATGCAACAGATGCGCTGATCGTGATACTGAACCTTGATCCGGGTGTGACCATTGTGCCGACTGGTGACTTTGCGGTTGATGGAGTACTGCCTGCCGCAACTGATAAATCGGTGCAGGAGAACAGGTCTGATCTCAAAGCGCTCGACACTTACCGGCAGGTTGCCGCCTATCAGGAAGAGATGATTCATGCTTCAAGGCTACCGCGGTTGAACGCTTTCATGCAGACGAACCTGCACAGCGACAATATTTTCAGCGGAGGTTCAAGCTGGGCGGTTGGCATGAATATGCAGTGGAATATTTTTGATGGCATGGCAACGGCTGGCCGTATCCAGGAGGCCAAAGCCCAAAAGCGTGAGGCGATGTACAACTATGAATCAGCTAAAAGCAACAGTGTGGCTGAGGTAAGCAAATCACTCCGTTCTATGAGAACCGCGAAAGCAAGAATTGCCGTTGCCCGCAAAGCTCTGGAGGAAGCAAAGGTAAGCCTTGATTATATCGGTACGCAGTTCAAAACCGGTATGGCTATGACTTTTGAGCTTTTGATGAGGGAGCAGGCCTATACCTATGCAAAGATGAGGCTGAACCAGGCGACCTATGACTATTGTGTCTCAAAAAGCGAACTTGAATATTATCGAGGTAACTGACAGGCTTTTTTAACTGAAGCAGAATAATGCAATGAGCATGGATATAAAAAAGAGGTTTATTCTTTTTCTGATGGCCGCTCCCCTGCTTGTTGCGGGGTGCAGCAAGCAGGAGCAGGGGTCGAAAAAGAGTCAGAGCCAGGAGTCTCCTCCTGTTGCTGTCGAAAGTATCACCATCCGTACTGCTGTTGAGGTTGGCGGGGCAGAGGTGTTGCTGGTACCTGCATCGGCCATTTTCCATAAAGGAGAGCTTGCCGGTATTTTTGTTGTCGGGGCTGATAACCGCCTCTCTGTTCGCTGGATCAGTACAGGGCGCTCCATGAACAATGATCTTGTTGTTCTCGGTGGGTTGGATAAAGGAGAAATAGTGGTGGGAACGTATAGTCCTGCGCTTCAAGAAGGTGTAACCGTAATAAAACGTGTGACTGCGGAGGATCAAACCAATGAATGATGGTATTGCCGGTAAACTTGCAAAACAGTTTATCAATTCAAAGATAACGCCGCTCTTGATGGTGGCCTCTCTTCTGGTGGGTATTATGGCGACATTCATGACGCCAAGAGAAGAAGAACCGCAGATTGTGGTCCCGATGGTTGATCTGTATATCCCCTATCCGGGAGCAACTCCTGCAGAGGTTGAGTTACGTGTAGCCAAACCGGTTGAGAGGACCTTGACCGAAATTCCGGGAGTTGATTATGTCTACTCTACCTCCATGCCTGACTTTGCGGTGGTTACTGTCCGCTATAAGGTCGGTGAGGATGCCGAGAAAAGCATGGTCAAGTTGTGGTCTACCCTGATGAAAAACATGGACAAGATGCCCTCAGGCGTCCAGTTCCCCTTGATGAAGAAGGTCTCAATCGACGATGTTCCAGTGCTTAATCTCACCTTCTGGAGCAAGACGAAAGATCCTTTCGAGCTTCGCAAAACAGCTGTTGAAGTTGCCGATGAGTTGAAAAAAATCAAGAATATCGGTGATGTTGAAATAAAGGGAGGATTGAAACGCCAGGTAAAGATTGTTCTCAACAAGGAAAAGCTCCGGCAGTTCAATGTGAGCCCGTTGCAGATTGCCCGTCAGGTACAGATAGCCAATAGCCAAATGACTGCCGGTGATTTCAAGCAGATGAACCAGGAAATCATTGTCCGATCGGGAAAGTTTCTTGAGAGTGCAAGTGATGTCGGCAATATTGTTGTCGGTATCTACGGCGCATCCCCGGTTTACCTTCGCGATGTTGCCAGTGTCGTTGACGGGCCTGAAGAGGTCAGTAATTACAACTTTTTCGGATGGGCGGCTGCAGCTCCGAAAGGTTCAGTGTCAGGAGAGTACCCTGCGGTGACGTTGACGGTGGCCAAGCGGCAGGGGAGTGATGCCTCCAAGCTTGCGGATAAGGTGCTTGCAAAGGTTGATGAGCTGAAGAAGAGCTCCATTCCAGCTGGAGTGACGGTGTCGGAAACACGGAACTACGGAGCAACGGCAACCGACAAGGTCTCGACCCTTTTGGAGCATCTGCTTATGGCGGTTGTAGCGGTAACGGTTGTCGTTGGCTTTTTCCTTGGTTGGCGGGGGGCGCTTGTGGTTCTTGCCTCGGTACCGATAACCTTTGCTCTGACTCTGCTGATTTACTATCTGCTCGATTATTCACTCAACAGGGTGACCCTGTTTGCACTGATTTTTGTGACTGGTATTGTTGTTGATGACTCGATTATTATTGCCGAGAACATCCACCGTCACTTTGCCATGAAGCGGCAGCCGAAGCTGCAGGCGGCCATTACCGCCATCAATGAGGTGGGCAACCCCACTATTCTGGCAACCTTCACGGTTATTGCCGCCGTGCTGCCGATGGTTTTCGTTTCCGGCCTGATGGGCCCCTACATGAGTCCGATGCCGATCGGCGCTTCTCTTGCCATGATTTTTTCGCTGCTTGTTGCGTTGATTGCAACGCCGTGGCTCTCTTTCCGTCTTCTTAAAACCGAGGATGGGCATCATGAAGAGTATGACATTACCAAGACCGGCTATTACAAGATTTTCAATACGATTCTTTCACCGTTCATCGAAAGCAGCTTCAAGCGATGGGTTGCGTTCGGAGTAGTCGGCCTCATGCTTGCGGGAGCTATTGCGCTGGTGCCGTTGAAAGC
>SESG01016282.1_pt1 | contig 23341 bp, 22 predicted proteins | sample 3171421 | NCBI WGS metagenome assembly SESG01 (sample SAMN10866946, study PRJNA518727) | freshwater metagenome | biome: subpolar coniferous forest; feature: holomictic lake; material: water; isolation source: holomictic Lake 227, 6 m and 8 m depth | place: Canada: near Kenora, Ontario | collected...
GCACCAAACTTTTTGAAACCAGCTTTTCGTTCAATATTGCTAGATGCAGCGTTGCAGAAAGCGGCCCGAAAAGGCTAGAAAGGCCTGAAAAGGCAAACTAAGAGTTATTTGGATTTTTACCCTGATAGTTCGATCCCCCGAACTGCAGCTTTTGATGTATTAAGGAGATGCCATGGATTGGCGACATGAATCGGCTTGCCGAGACGAGGATCCAGAGCTCTTCTTCCCTATCGGAAATACCGGCCCTGCAATCGCTCAGATTGAAGAAGCGAAAAAGGTTTGTAATCGCTGCATCGTTAAAGATGCCTGCCTAGCCTGGGCTATTGAATCAGGTCAGGATGCTGGCGTTTGGGGCGGCTTATCTGAGGATGAGCGTCGTGCCATGAAGCGTCGTGCAGCTCGAAACCGTGCACGCATGATGGAGCAGCAACAGCAGTTCTAACTTTTGGCTGGCATTTTAAGCCCTACAAGTTATTCGAGTTCTCCAAGAAGTTTGAATTGCCCATCGTTGGCAATCTGTCCTTGACGCGTATACATCTCTAACTTCGCGCGCGTATCGGCAATATCAAGATTTCGCATCGTTAATTGACCAATGCGATCGGTTGGACCAAATGCGGCATCTTCGGTTCGTTCCATCGACAACTTATCAGGATGATAGGAAAGGGCTGGTCCAGATGTATTCACAATGTTGTAATCATCTCCCCGACGTAAGCGAATTGTTACTTCGCCTGTGACGGCTGAGGCCACCCAACGCTGTAAAGACTCTCGAAGCATGAGTGCTTGTGGATCAAACCAACGACCCTCGTAGAGCAAGCGCCCCAAACGACGACCTTCTGCATGGTAATTAGCAATTGTGTCTTCGTTATGAATTGCCGAAATTAAACGCTCATATGCAATAAATAAAAGCGCCATTCCTGGGGCTTCATAAATTCCGCGTGACTTTGCTTCGATAATGCGGTTTTCAATTTGATCTGCCATTCCTAGACCATGGCGACCACCAATTTTATTTGCCATATCCATTAGCTCTACAACGTCATCAAAAGATTTTCCGTTGATAGAAACAGGTCGTCCTTGAACAAATTCAATTTTGACATCTTCAGTAATGATTTCTACTGATGGATCCCAAAACTTAACTCCCATGATTGGCTGGACGATTTCAATTGAGGCATCTAGATTTTCTAAATCTTTTGCTTCGTGAGTTGCGCCAAGAATATTTGCATCTGTCGAATAAGCCTTTTCCACGCTATCGCGGTATGGCAATTTATTAGTGACAAGCCACTCTGACATTTCTTTACGTCCACCAAGTTCACGTACGAAATCGGCATCTAACCAAGGTTTGTAGATTTTCAATTTTGGATTTGCAAGAAGGCCATAACGGTAAAAACGTTCGATGTCGTTGCCCTTATAGGTGGAACCATCGCCCCAAATTGAAACGTCATCCTTGAGCATTGCTCGAACAAGAAGTGTTCCTGTGACAGCGCGACCAAGCGGTGTTGTGTTGAAATATTGCTTTCCACCGGAACGAATGTGAAATGCTCCGCACGCTATTGCTACTAAACCTTCTTCAACAAGAGGCTCGCGGCAATCTACAAGGCGAGCACCTTCTGCTCCATATGCTTTTGCGCGATCTGGGACTGAAGCAATATCTGGCTCGTCATACTGACCAAGATCGGCGGTGTATGTGAATGGGATTGCACCTTTTGCACGCATCCAAGCCACAGCCACTGATGTATCGAGTCCGCCGGAGAAAGCTATTCCTACGCGTTCACCCACTGGAAGTGAGGCTAGAACCTTATTTCCTGAGTTGCCGCTAGATGCTGAAGTCATTGGGCAAGCCTAATGCGTTAGGGAAGTTGAAATTCACAGGGAGTCCACAGCACAAAAGAGGGGTTGGTTATATGCCAAATTTCACTCCCCCTCTACCCTTCTCGCTATGAAAACTCCCAACCCAAGAAACTTTCGTTCATTTGGAAGCACAGCCATTGCAGTTGGCGCGTTGCTAATCTCTTCATTTGCAATGACAGCAGTTACCCATGCAGCCACATCAACTCCCACCGCAAAGCCTTCCCTCGGTGGCGCACGTCCAACGATTGCCGGTGGGGGTGAAGGTCAAGGCGATGAAAACTCTGCAGCAAATGTTGCCCGTCGCGCTGCAATGACGAAGTACACAGATTGCTTAACTGCGCACGGTGTTAGCCTTCCAAACTTTGGAGGTCGTGGATTTGGTGGCAGAGATAATAATCAAAACGGAACCCCACCAACTGGCGCGCCCACCGCGCGTCCAACATCGTTCCCGACATCGCGCCCAACATTAAGCGCAGCGCAGCAAGCTGGCATGACTGCATGTGCATCACTCCGTCCGGCATTTGGTCGCGGAGGCGCAGATGACGCCAATCGCCCAGGCACGCTAAATCCAAGCGCTGGAACAATTATCAAGAAAACAGTTCCAGCCCCAACCAAAACAGCGGCGAAGCCTAAAACTGTTACACCAAAGCCACTCTTAAAGTCAGCCTACATTTCATGTCTCAATACAAATGGCGTGAATGTTCAAAACACGGCTCAGATTGCGGCTCTTGATAAACAAAGCCCAAAGATTGCAGCAGCGCTCAAGAAGTGCGCTTCTAAGAAATAGAAAAGTGGGCTTGATCGCTCAAAGAAAGCCACTGCTCAAATGACTGAGATGGCGTACATTCGATGATGGATGTGCGCCATTTGTTTTCTTGCGAATCTTCCAAAATTCTTTTTGCCAATTTGCTCGTAGCGCCCTGATCACCTTTTACTGCAACCCAGAAACCATCTTCTGAAATTCGAGAGAAATATTCACCTAACCTCAAGTGACGCACAATCACTCTTGCCATTGAAATAAGCTGAGTTTCAGTTAGCTCCTGCGGTGAAGACGGACGAATCGACAAGATTGAAAGCACTCGCTTCTCTCTAGAAGCCCCGGCATATTCTCGCGAGAGATTCGTTAGAAATACGTCAGGTGCTGGGGCATGGGTGAGTGAATCAATAAGTCCATTATTCGAAAACTCTAGATTGCTCATGATGTATTGAAATTAACCGTTATTCTCTACTCATGGAAGAGAATCAGCACTCTGAGTTTCCCCCGCTCATGGAGTTTGCCCGAAAAAGCGCAGGATATTTATTACGCCTTGAGTCAGCGCTTCTCATCTTTCTCGCTCTATATCTTTCAGTGTCCGCTATTATCAAAAAAGTAGTAGCACCAGGAGCTCTGGCCGGAGAGATCTCCTTCGCTCTAATCGCCGCTATTGGCCTTTTCATCTGCGCCCGAGGATTTGCCCAGCGAAAGTCCTATGGTCGCGCTCCGGCCTTATTAGCCAATCTAATCGCCCTCGGAGTTGCCTATTTCATGATTTCCGGGAAGTTAATCTGGCTAGGAGCCCTTCTTGGCCTCTTGGCTATGGTCACAGCCCTATCTGCGCTGCTTGGATATACGGAGTAATCCAGCCCACACTTCTCACATTCCGGTCATGTCTGAACCCACTCGCGATGCGCCCTAGACTTTGGCGCGAGCGAAAAGGAGTACATGCCAGTGTCGGCAACGGGAAGCAACACACCTTCTAATCATTTTGGTGGCTCATTTGGCACCAACGAGTGGTTGGTTGATGAGATGTACCAGCGATACTTGGTTGACCCAAATTCCGTTGATAAAGCGTGGCATGAGTTTTTTGCAGATTACTTAACGCCGACTAATTCCCCTGTTGCAAACGCTCCACTTGATGACGCCCCTCGAGGTGGAACACCTCCAGTTCCAAAATCCGTTTTAAAGAGCGAAACGCAAAGTGCAAATGCAACTCCGGCCGCAACTGACGCTCCCGTTGTGAATCAAGCTGTAACTCAAGTCGTAAATCAAGTTGTTGCACCCGTGGCAACACCTGCTGCTGCGCCAATTATTAATACAGATATCAAAGTACAAGAAACGGTGGCACCTGTTGTGACTACTCCTCCAAATACTCCTGCTGATCCAGTTGTGAAGCCAATCCCGACTCTCGTCACACCGGGAGCTTCGAGTGCTGAACCCATTAGAGGTGTAGCTGCTCGTGTAGTCCAGAGCATGGAAGCATCGCTCTCCGTTCCAACAGCAACATCAGTTCGAGTCGTGCCGGCAAAATTGATGATTGATAATCGCACTGTTATTAATAATCATTTGAAACGCGCACGTGGTGGAAAAGTTTCATTCACTCACATTATCGGTTACGCAATGATCAAAGCGATGCGTCAAATGCCGGAGATGAATGCTTTTTATACGCAGATTGATGGAAAACCAGCGCTTGGAAAACCCGACCATATCAATTTAGGTATCGCAATTGATTTGGCAAAGCCGAGTGGTGAACGTCAACTATTGGTTCCCTCAATCAAGGGTTGTGAAGAGCTTGATTTTGGACAATTTTGGGCGTCGTATGAAGATACCGTTCGCAAAGCTCGTGGCGGTCAACTAACTGTCGAAGACTTCGCAGGTACAACGGTCTCACTTACAAACCCTGGAACAATCGGAACCGTTCACTCAGTGCCTCGATTGGTGCAAGGACAAGGCCTCATTCTTGGTGTCGGCGCGATGGACTACCCGGCTGAATTTCAAGGCGCATCTGAAGAAACACTTGCAAACTTAGCAATCAGCAAGGTCGTCACACTTACAAGCACGTACGACCACCGAATCATCCAAGGCGCAACTTCTGGAGATTTCCTTCGCCGTATTCACGGGATTCTTCTGGGTGAAGATAATTTCTATGATGAGATTTTTGCGGCTCTTCGCATTCCATATGTTCCAATCCGTTGGACCCAGGACATCCAGGTAACTCGCGGCGATCAGATTTCAAAGGAAACGCGAGTTCAAGAGCTAATTCGCTCGTATCGCACAAATGGCCACCTGATGGCTGATATCGATCCGCTTAAGTATGAGCAGAAGTACCATCCAGATTTAGATGTATTAACGCATGGCCTCACTTTATGGGACCTCGATCGCGAATTCCCAACTGGCGGCTTTGGCGGAAAGTCCTTCTTGCCTCTGAGAAAGATTCTTGGACGCTTGCGTGATTCTTATTGCCGCACAATCGGCGTTGAATACATGTACATAGATAACTCCGAAGAACGCAAGTGGATTCAAGAAAATGTTGAATCAGGTGCGACGAAGACTCCTCGCGAGGAACAACTTCGCATCCTTTACAAGCTAAATAGCGCAGAAGCCTTCGAAACATTCCTGCACACAAAATATGTAGGTCAGAAGCGATTTTCTCTTGAAGGTGGCGAATCAGTAATCCCACTTCTTGATGCAATCATTTCTGGAGCAGCCGACAACAAGTTGGATGAAGTCTGTATTGGTATGCCTCACCGCGGCCGACTAAACGTTCTTGCAAATATTGCAGGAAAGTCAATTGGACAAATTTTCCAAGAATTTGAAGGTCACTACCATGACAACCAAGTTCAAGGCTCGGGCGATGTTAAGTATCATCTTGGAACAAAGGGCGTCTTTACTGCTCCATCTGGTTCTCAAACAAAAGTTTATCTAGCCGCAAACCCTTCACATTTGGAAGCAGTAAATCCAGTTCTTGAGGGAATTGTTCGTGCTAAACAAGATCGCTTGAATACAAAAGAGGCTTATTCAGTAATGCCAATTTTGATTCATGGAGATGCTGCTTTTGCTGGCCAAGGTGTAGTTTCTGAAACTCTTAGCCTCTCGTTGCTAAAGGGTTACCGCGTTGGTGGAACCATTCACGTTGTAATCAATAACCAAGTCGGATTCACAACTTCTCCGCATGCATCACGCTCATCAACATACTGCACCGACATCGCAAAGATGATTCAAGCGCCCGTATTCCATGTCAATGGCGATGATCCTGAGTCGGTAGTTCGCGTGGCGCGTTTGGCCTATGAATATCGCCAGGCTTTTAAGAAGGATGTAATCATCGATTTAGTTTGCTATCGCCGCCGTGGTCACAATGAAGGCGACGAGCCAGCATTCACTCAACCAGAGATGTACAAGTTGATTGACCAGAAGCGCAGTACTCGCAAGCTCTATACCGAGGCTCTTATTGGGCGCGGGGACATCACCGTTGAAGAAGCAGAAGAAGTGCTTCGCGATTACCAATCTAAACTTGATGGCGACTTCAGTACCGTCCATAACGTTGAACCTGAATCTGATCCTAATTTCCGCGAACCAATGCCTCCTGAGGCACATGAAACAAATACTTCTGTCGATGAAGCAACGTTACGAAGAATTGCTGCAACTCAAGTAGCAATTCCTGAAGGTTTCACCATGCATCCAAAACTCTTGCCGCAATTGGCTAAGCGAAACGAGATGCTAAACGATTCAACAGTGGACTGGGCAACAGGAGAAATGTTGGCTTTCGGTTCAATTCTTCTTGAAGGTCATCCAATTCGTATGGCCGGACAGGATGTTCGACGCGGCACCTTCTCAAACAGACATGCGGTCGTCATCGATCAAAACAACGGCAGCACATGGACTCCCCTGCGCGGACTCATTGAGGATGAGAATCAATTCTTTATATTTGATTCACTTTTATCTGAGTACGCAGCACTTGGCTTTGAGTACGGTTATTCAGTTGAAAGAGCCGAGGCTCTAACAATCTGGGAAGCGCAGTTTGGTGACTTCGCCAATGGAGCTCAAACAATTGTTGATGAATTTATTTCGTCCTCACTTCAAAAGTGGGGTGAACGATCTGGCTTAGTTATGCTCTTGCCACATGGTTATGAAGGCCAAGGCCCAGATCACTCATCGGCTCGTATCGAACGATTCTTATCACTTGCAGCAGAGCAAAATATGACAATTGCGCAGCCTTCAACCCCTGCTCAGTATTTCCACTTACTCCGCTGGCATATTAAGAATTCTGCGCGTCGTCCACTTATTGTCTTTGAACCAAAATCTATGCTTCGCTTAAAAGCGGCGGCTTCTGGACTTGAAGATTTCACAACCGGACATTTCAAACCTGTAATTGCAGATCCTGTAGTTCAAAACGCAACTCGACTTATCTTCTGTTCTGGAAAGGTTTATTACGACCTTCTGGCACAACGCGAGAAACTTGGAGAGTGGACGACAGCAATTGTGCGTGTAGAACTCTTGTACCCATTCCCAGTAAATGAAATGGTCGAGGAAGCTAATAAGCATCCGAACGCAACACTTCTTTGGGTTCAAGATGAACCAGCAAACCAAGGTCCCTACCCTTACATCGGCCTACGTACTGCAAATTCATTTAACGGCCGCACCTTGCGTAGAGTCTCTCGGCGCGCTACCGCCAGCCCTGCAACCGGTAGCCACCATTTGCACGAGGAAGAACAAAATGCGCTAACGATGGAAGCTTTTACTCGCTAGCTTTCATGCGATAACGCCGAAAGGCAACGGCAATGATTTCGTGAGGCGATAAGTAGCCCCACTTTCTTGAATCATTTGATTCAGCGCTGTTGTCTCCTTCTACCCAGATACCCTCGGCCTGCACAGATTTCACGCGCTTTATATAAAAAATACCGGGGTAACTATCGCGCTCAATAAGGACAATTTGGTTGACCCCTATCCCCCGCGTTGCACCGTGAAAGAACAAACTTTTTCCATCTCGAATTGTGGGAAACATTGAATTGCCAGAAACCTTCACGCGCCGGATTGGAATGGGCAAGAAAGTCATAGGAGTAGTAGTCTCACATATGTAGGATTTGAAAGGTAAGCCCGGTCGTTGGAGTAATTTGTTAATCCAATTTATAACAAGGAGAGAAATATGAAGTTTTTCGAAAAGACAGTGGTGGCTCTTGCTCACTGCGATCTTCCATGTGGGGTCTATGACCCTGCTCAAGCTAAGTTGGAAGCCCAGTCCGTGAAGGCTGCAATGGAGAAGTATGCTGCCTCTACCGACGTTGATTTCAAATCTCGCGCTGTTGCGGTTAAGGAAGAACGTTCAGAGATGGTTAAGCATCACCTCTGGGTTCTATGGACTGACTACTTCAAGCCAAATCATTTTGAAGCATACCCACAGCTTCATGTCCTATTTAATGAAGCAACAAAACTTGCTGGCGCCGGTGGAACAAAGGGTTCAAACGATGTCGCAGTTGCTGACAAGCTTCTAGGAAAAATTGATGAGATTGCAGAAATTTTCTGGGCTACAAAAAAGTAGTAAGTAGAAAAATTAGGAATTGATTCTTTCGGCAGCAATCCGGGCCATATAAGAAACTCTATCTACCAATCGCCGCTGCACTTCTGCAGTGGCGATTGTTCTATTTAAATGAGTCACCTCTGCTTCAAAAGTAAAGAGCGTGTCATCGATTTCGATACATCGAGCGGTTGCACGAAGTTCCTCGCCAACGGTTACCGTGGTCAATATTTCCAGCGCAATACTTGCAGTCTGGGTTGTTTCGCCAATATCCAGTAAATCAATCACGGCCGCGCTACAGGCGCTTTCGATGACATTCACAATAGCCATCGAAGCAACAACGGATAAGTCATTAATTCCAAGGGCAACGGATGTATCCCCAGGGCGCACGGAAATGGAAGCCATTCCCACGCAACCTAATAACGCCTCGTAATCCATGAGAGAAAACTTACTCGTACTTTAAGGAATTGGTCGGGATTTACTCTTCCTCGGATTCAAAATGGTGAGTGATTTCTGTCGTTTCAATCTCAATTCGAGTCTCCACGCCATCGATTGTAAATTCCGTTCGGCTGTACTGCGTAAATACTTGAGAAGTAAGCACATTAGGCATACCAAAGAACTGAGCCTGCATCTGCTGAGCGAGTTGATCGGTTTGGCTAAGAAGTTTTTCCTGAAGAGCCGCCGAGGCTGTCTCGTTGCACGATTTACTCATCAATTCTTTCAATTTAACTAAAACGTTCTGCTCGTGTTGCAACTCCTTGTTACAAGGTGGGCATTCTTGAACATGAATTTCAATCTGATGAATTTGATTTTGGTCTTCTAGTTCATGATCAATAAACAAGACAAGTGAATGTAGAACATCGTGGCAAGGCGTCTCATGAGGATTTCCGCAACTCATTCTGTTCCCTCCTTTGCCTTAGAAAATCCGCGATCTTTCGCGTAATCAGCGAGGGATTCGCGAAGCAACTTGCGGCCTCTATGCAAACGCGACATAACAGTGCCTGTTGGGACTCCGACAATTTTTGCGATTTCTTTGTACGCGAAACCTTCAACATCGGCTAGATAAACTGCCATGCGAAATTCTTCGGGCATATCGGCGAGTGCCTGTTTTATATCAACGTCCGCGATATTTTCAAGAACTTCGTCCTCGGCGCTCTTGCCTTGGTCACTTGTATGCGAAGCAGCATCGTAGAGCTGCCAATCCTCAACTTCCCCGCCATTTGATTGCAATGGGCGGCGTTGATCTTTACGATAATTATTTATAAACGTAGTCGTTAGTATTCGGTAAAGCCATGCCTTGAGATTTGTACCTTCTTCAAACTGATGAAAAGAGACGAAGGCTTTCGCATAAGTATCTTGAACTAAATCTTCAGCATCACTCGGATTCTTTGTGTAACGCATAGCTGCTGCAAATAATTGGTTTGTGTATTGAAAGGCGTCGCGCTCAAATCTTTCCTTGCGCTGCACAACCGATTCTGTTCCACCAGAAAGTGCGACGCCACCTTTTCCTGCAGGCACGACTTGGGAACTTGTATCGTCTTTCATCGTTAATAAGGCTACAGCCATATCCAGATAACCTTTTGCCTTTAGGCTTTATTCCCAACCGCCACGCGGGTCAGAAGAGAGTTTCTGGCTCCCCCAGTTCCAAGGGAACCGTGAGCTCAGGACCATTATTTCGAACGAGATTAACCGCTCTACCGACTGGATAGACCTGCAAGCCCTCTGCCGGGCTTGCTACATCCATAAGAGTTCTAATTTCATCAACCCGTTGAATCTGGGGGTTTAACCACGAGTCCCAACGGTCGACAGGCAGGAAGGTTGGCATTCGGTGGTGGATTTCCGCGAGTGGGGAGACGGCCTGTCGAGTGATGATTGACGCACTTTCCTTCACTTCTCCTGTTGGTGAAATCCAACGATCCCAAATCCCGGCAAAGGCCAATGTTTTCTGATCGCTTCTTGAAATATAGAAAGGCTGTTTTGCCGGCGCACTTAGTTCCGTTGCCCACTCATAATATCCATCCGCAGGAATCAAGCACCTTCGAGAAAGAAATGCACTTCGAAAAGTTGGCTTTACATCAACGGATTCTGATCGCGCATTAATTGCAATAGATTGCGACTTTATCGCTTCGCTCATGGTTTTACTCCACGGTGCTATTAATCCCCATGAGGCAGTGACCAATTCTCGTTTGTAATCCGCGTCTTGGCGGATGAGATAAATCTGCTTTGTTGGAGCTATGTTCCAGTCGGCTGGCAAGAGTGGAAGCGTTTTGCCCGTATGGATTTCAAATTCTTCGATTAATTCCGCAGGAAGCTTGCTTAAGGCGTACCGTCCACACATAGCGTCAGCCTATCAACGAGTATCACGGCGCAGGGTGGCTGGGTTAAGATTCCCTATATGACGAATTTGTGGAGTGCGCCGTATCGCGGGATGAAGCCCCTCGATGCTCGTGTCACAATTCCCGGATCTAAGTCCGTTACAAATCGCGCACTAATTCTTGCGGCACTTTCCGACTCGCCTTCATTATTGCGAAAACCTCTTCATTCTCGAGATTCCGCCCTAATGATTGGCGGCCTCAAGGCTCTAGGCATATCAATTGAAGAAGCAGAAAACGGCGATTTAACAATTACTCCTGCACCGCTTTTTGGTCCTGCCCACATTGATGTTGGAAATGCAGGGACTGTCATGCGTTTTCTACCACCCGTTGCCGCAATGGCAAATGGAATTCTCCACTTTGATGGGGACCCAAGATCGCACGAGCGACCTCTGGGACCAGTTATCGCAGCACTTGAATCTCTCGGCGTCTCAATTGAGCATGGCGGTCGATACGCACTTCCAATGACGATGAATTCGCATGGACAACTTCAAGGTGGCACTGTTGAAGTAGATGCTTCATCTTCAAGCCAATTTATTTCCGCACTCCTTCTTGTTGCTCCGGCTACAAAATCTGGAATTACGATTCGTCATACAGGAACATCTCTCCCATCCATGCCCCATATTGATATGACAGTGCACATGCTTCGAGAGCTTGGTGTTGCAATTGAAATTATCGATAATAAAGAGTGGCGTGTTTCTCCAACAGTTCTTCACGGACGCGAGATCACAATAGAGCCCGATCTTTCCAATGCTGCGCCATTCATGGGAGCTGCAATGATTTGCGGTGGCAGCGTCACGATAACTGATTGGCCACAATCAACTACTCAACCAGGTGATCATCTTCGTTCTATTCTTACCAATATGGGCGCTGAGGTAAAGTTTGAGAAATCACAATCTGGTTTTGACTTAACTCTTTCCAGCGATGGCACGATTCATGGAATTGATGTCGACCTTCACGACGTCGGTGAATTGACCCCTTCTATTGCCGCACTGGCCGTTCTGGCTGATACACCGTCCTCTCTCCGCGGAATTGGTCACTTGCGTCTGCACGAGACAGATCGACTTGCCGCAATTGCACGGGAAGTTAACGCGCTTGGTGGAAATGTGGTCGAAGAAGAAACAGCGCTTCACATAACTCCTGCTCCACTTCACGGAGGAACATTTCATACCTATGAAGATCATCGACTTGCGACAGCTGGTGCAATGATTGGGCTTCGAATTGCTGGAATTGACGTTGAAAATATTGCCACCACACAGAAGACGCTGCCCGACTTTCCAGGCGCTTGGTCTGATCTTCTCTCGCAGAATATTTCGAAGTAAATAAGGCTGATTGAGGAAGCGCGATGACCTCTCGTTCGTATGATGAAGAGGATGTCCGCATTCGCCCATCTCGTAGAACTCGGCCTCGAACAAAAGACCGCCCCGAGCACGCAGACGCCATTGAAGGAAGAGTAATCGGCGTAGACCGTGGTCGAACAACTTGCCTGGTACTTGAACACAACAAGCCAGTAACTGCGATGAAAGCTCGAGAACTTGGGCAAAAATCTGTAGTCGTTGGAGACCTTGTCTCACTCGTAGGAGATATATCGGGAAGCGTTGGAACCCTTTGCAGGATTGTTGCCGTTCAACCACGAATCAACGTTCTTACTCGAACCGTTGATGATGCTGCTCAATTTGAAAGAATGATTGTTTCAAATGTTGATCAAATCGCAATTGTCATTGCTGCAGCAGATCCAGAACCAAGACATGGATTTGTTGATAGAGCGCTCGTAGTGGCTTTTGATCAAGGTATTAAGCCTTTAATAATTGTGACTAAATGCGACCTGGCAAATCCCACCGAATTCCTGGCACCTTATGAAACTTTGCTGGTTCCATCGATTCAAGTCCAGAGAGATTCAGACTTGGCACAACTTAAAAAGGCTCTCGAGGGCAAGAGAACGGTTCTGCTAGGCCATTCCGGAGTGGGTAAATCAACTCTCGTGAATGCTCTTTTTGGAGATGACATCCGGGCAACGGGTGATGTCAACACAATCACTGGACGGGGCCGTCATACATCTTCAAGCGCCCTTGCACTTTCACTTGATCAAGTTCCGCACGACAGGGGAACCTGGATTATCGATACACCGGGAGTGCGATCATTTGGGTTAGCACATGTGGAACGCGAGAGAGTTATCCGCGCTTTCTCAGAATTCAATGAAGCAATTGAGCACTGCCCCCGTAATTGCTCTCATGACGAGGAAGATTGCGCTCTAAATCATTGGAAATTTACAGATGAAACAAAGGCTCGGCTAGCGAATCTACGCGGCTTGCTCAGTGAACGGTAACCTTCTCCGGTGAACTCAACGCCCCGCAATCTCTTAGCTGACTTGGCCTTAGCCCATCAAATGGCTGATGCCGCTGATTCAATAACTTTAGATAGATTCCAGGCAAATGATCTTGTTATTGAAACAAAACCAGATACAACTCCAGTTACTGATGCTGATAAGGCAACTGAAAAGAAGATTCGCGAAATCATCACACAATATCGCCCAGATGATCTTGTGATTGGTGAAGAATTCGGAGCTCCAGATCCGGCGAGTGATTCAAGCGGCAAGTATTACTGGGTAATTGATCCAATTGATGGGACAAAGAATTTTGTTCGCGGAATACCTGTTTGGGCAACTCTTATCGGCTTGGTTTCACCAGATCATAAAGTTGTTGCCGGCGTTGTCTCCTCTCCTGCTCTTGCACGTCGATGGAGTGCGGCAGAAGCAAATGGTGCATTTGTTTCAACAAATGGATCAGCTGCCGAAAGAATTCGAGTTTCTGCAGTTTCAAAACTTGAAGATTCTCAACTTATGTACAGTGATTTAATTGGCTGGGGATTGCGCAAGGATGCGATGTTGAAGTTGCAAGAAAAGGTTTGGCGAACACGCGGAATTGGCGACTTTTGGTCGCACATGTTAGTTGCCGAAGGCGCAGCGGATATTGCTGTTGAGCCCGTATTAGCCCTTTGGGATATGGCTGCGCTCGACATCATTGTGCGCGAAGCCGGAGGTAAGTTCTCAAATATTGATGGCGTAGATGGGCCACACGGAGGCAGCGGAGTCTCTAGTAATGGAAAACTTCACAGTGATTTTCTTAATTTTCTTGACGGTAAACAGGAGTAAGTAATGGGTTTCTTCTCCAGGCTATTTGGGCGAAAGTCCAGCGGTGCAATTGCTAGAAATTCAGAGCACGGCTCCCGAAAAAGCGTTTACTCTCCTACTGAACATTTCTCAATTACTGAACTGGTGATAATTCCTGCCCCATTAGGAAAAGTTGCTGGAACTATTCTCGATGAGAGTGTGATTCGTTCTTGTATATCTTCAGTCCTAAAGAACCAAGGCACAAAGGTCAACAACTTGATTATCGATGAAATGAAAGCACCATTTGATTTTCTTTCAACTGGTTATAGCCACAACACAGAACGCGGTTACGCGGCTGTTGTGCGCGACAACTCTGGTGACAACACACAATTTCCCAAAGACAGAAGGGTGTTGATTGGTGGGGCAAACTATGTTCGTCGAGCTACTACTGATTTACATCCAGAAATTGCAGCAGTCGTAAATCGTGATTTGCCCGTTGATTCCACACTTCATTTAGCCGCAATCGATGGAATTGCCTATGCGGCAATTGTGATCAAGCGAGAAATGAAATAATTCTAGAGATCAATCCAATGGCCGCCGGCGAGCTCTTCGGCATTGTCAGGTCCCCACGTTCCAACGAAATAAGGATGTACTGGCGACTCATTGTTTAGAGTGTCCTTAACGATTCTCCAAGTTTCCAGTACTGAATCAATTCGGGTAAAGCGCATATGGTCACCCATCATCGCTGCTCTGATCAAACGTTCATAAGCTTCCTGACGTTCTCCTAGTGCAGCGCTAAATTCCACGTTTAATTGGACTGGAATCGTCGAAAGGTTATCGCCAGGAGCCTTAGCCATCAATTCGATGTCCACGCCATCCTTCTTGCCTAAGCGGAAGCGAAGAATATTAGGTGAAGCTTCTTGCGTTTCCGCAAAGAGCATACGAGGCGGCTGCTTGAATTCAACAATTACCTCAAGAGTCGTTTCAGCAAGAGCCTTACCGGTACGAATGATGAATGGGACACCAGCCCAACGCCACGAATCAACGTGAACTTTCGCAGCAACAAATGTTTCTGTCTGCGAATGTGGTGCGACGCCTTGCTCTTGCAAGTAACCAACGTATTGGCCTCTAACAATCTCTTCCGGCTTTAGCTCTGAAATGGCGCGGAAGACTTTTAGCTTTTCCATTTCCATAGACTCGGGCGACATATCAGCCGGTGGTTCCATCGCAATCAGAGCAAGAACTTGCAGCAGATGATTCTGTAATACGTCTCGGATTGCACCGACGCCATCGTAGAAAGCTCCGCGACCTTCAATACCAAAATCTTCAGCCATGGTGATTTGTATGCTGTTGATATATCTGCGGTTCCAAAGCGGTTCCCAAATAGAATTCGCAAAGCGGAAAATCAAAATATCTTCAACCGACTCTTTACCTAGATAATGATCGATTCGATAGATTCGCTTCTCTGGAAGGACTGCTTCAAGCACATTCTGCAGGTGCTCAGCCGATTCCAAATCGCGACCAAATGGCTTTTCAACGACAAGGCGACAGCGATTTGTTAAACCTACCCGCGCCAAGCCCTGCGTAATATTTTCAAATGCTGATGGTGGGATGGCCAAATAAATAACTGGCTTAACTTTATCTTTCAAAACTTCGGCAAGCTGTTCATATAATTCTGGAGATTCGTAATTTCCAACGATCAAATCTAAATGCGAATCAAGTTTTTCCAATACCTCTGGATCTGGATTCTTTACCGCTGCGAGAATGCCATCAATGGCGTGTTGAGCAAACTGAGTGTGATCCCATTTAGATGACGCCACTCCATAAACTGGAACATTGAGAAATCCACTTTTTGTCATGTTGTAAAGAGCCGGAAATAGCTTCTTTTTCGCCAAGTCACCTGTCGCACCAAACATAACCAGCACATCGGCTGGGCGCTTTTGAATATTTCTAGGAATCATTAGTTTGTTTTCTTCCTTACCTCTACATGGCCGCCAAATTTCTTTCTCATGGCAGAAAGAACTTTATTTCCATAAAGTCCATTGCCGCGACTTGAGAAACGATCCATAAGCGATGCGCTGAGGACATTTGCAGGAGTTCCAGCATCAATTGCCGTCTGCACGGTCCAACGACCCTCTCCAGAATCAGAAACCGAGCCCTCGTATGAAGAAAGAGAAGGATCTTCTTCGTAGGCGATAGCAGTCAGGTCCAACAACCATGAAGCGACTACAGAGCCTCTCCGCCAAACCTCAGTAATTTCAGTAAGGTTTAAATCATATTTTGTCTCGTTATGGTTTCCGACAGATGTTGGATGTTTTATTCCGTCACCTGCGGCGTGCAGCAAATTCAAACCTTCAGCATAGGCAGCCATTGCACCGTATTCGATTCCATTGTGAACCATCTTTACAAAGTGGCCGGCGCCGACTTGACCACAATGGTAATAACCATATTCTGCTTGTGATGGCGTTCCGTCTTTTCCGATTGTCCGCTCAGCAGCTTCAATTCCAGGAGCAAGCGCTTTGAAAATAGGATTTAAGCGTTCAACGACAGCTACATCGCCGCCAATCATCAGGCTATACCCACGATCTAATCCGTACACGCCACCGGAGGTTCCAACGTCTACAAAATTGATTTTCTTCTCCGCCAACCAATCGGCGTTGGCGATATCGTCGCGATAAAAAGTATTTCCTCCATCAATGATGGTTGAACCAGGAGCAAGATGTTCTGCTATTTTCTTGATTGTTTCCTTTGTTACTTCTGCAGGCACCATCACCCAGACAATTTGGGGATTTGCATCGTTATTGAATTGAGCAAGATCATCAAGTGAATTTAAGCCGGTAAAACCCTCTTTTGAGAGAGCCGTTACTGCATCTGCGCTGACATCGAAAACCGAAATACTTACTGGTGTTGTTGGATCAATATGTTTCTGAATCCGACGTGCAATGTTTGCACCCATTCGTCCAAGCCCAACCATCGTAAATTGAAGTTTTGTGCTCATATCTCTCTCCGCTTCACTCTCTTAGATTCGTAAGTCAGTTGCAATTACCATTTGGCCAAAGGTGGCTCCTTCTTGAAGAAGGGCTACCGGTCCTACATTATGTGTCAAAAAATTTACTAAGGCTTCACGTTTTCCTTCGCCAAGAGCAAAAATGTAAATTGCCGAAGAATTTGCTAGTCGATCAACACTGATACTAACTCGCTCGGCAGGTGGCTTGGGAGAATTATCTACTGCCACAGCCATTTTCGTAGAATGTGCGGTTGTTGCCAACCCGGGAAATAAAGAGGCGATGTGCCCATCTTCACCCATACTCAGAAGAACTGCGTCAAACCTTTTCTCTCCCAATTGGCTCTCTAATTCAGCCGCGTACGCGTCGGCCGCTTCGTTGAGACTCATTTGCGCAGGAGATGATGTCCGATGAAAGTGGACGGAGATTTGATTGAGTTCAACGGTCTTGGAAAAAGATGCTATGAGTTTTGAATCTGTTCGAGCTTCATCGGATAAATCCGTGAAGCGCTCATCGCTAAACCAAATATTTAGCTCAGGCCGATGTAAAAACTCATTGGAAGTGACCAACCGAAATATTTCAGTATCAAGGGTTTGGGCCATTTGAGTGCCCGTTCGACCGCCTGTGAGAACTACGTGAGCCGGTCGGCCTTGCTGCCAATTGTGGGAAATCGCCGCGACGGTTTTATCTACAACAGTTGAAACCAGGACCCCTGAAGAGGGGTCGAGGATTTTCGTTACGTTCATAGTAGCGGGGACAGGATTTGAACCTATGACCTCTGGGTTATGAGCCCAGCGAGCTACCGAGCTGCTCCACCCCGCGTCGGTAGTGGAATCTTAGTTTGATTCCACTACATAACGCAAAACGAGCCAAATCAGTGAGAAGAGATTACTTCCCTGCCGCCTGAGCTTTGATTGCATCGCTGATTGCTGCCTTGAGGCGATCTTGTGCTTTTCCATATGCAGCAAAATCTCCGTTTTTCAGAGCAGTCTGCGAATCTTTCATAGCCGATTGCGCGGCTGCAAGTGCAGATTTCACTGAACTCGAAAGCACGGTTGTGGTCGACGACGATGTTCCACCTGAACTTGTTGAACCTGTGTTGTTTAGCGTCGTACCTGAATTTCCACCAAAGACTTGATCAAGTGCGGACTTCAGATTGTTATCAAAACCAATTTGATCTCCGAAAGAAACCAAGACCTTTTGCAAGAGAGGGTAAGCCGCGGAGTTCGCGGTTGCTTTGACATAAACAGGTTGAACATAAAGCAAACCATTTCCAACAGGAAGTGTTAGCAAGTTACCAAGAACAACATCAGAACCACCTTGACGCAACAAGGAAAGTGCTTGTGCAACATCTGGTTTTGCTTCAAAGTTTGAAGCAACTTGTGATGGACCTGGAATATTTGTTGATCTAGGTAATTGAAGAACAGTCATCTTGCCGTAATTGGGACCAGCATCAGAATTTACGACAGCCAAAGCTGTGAGGTTTTGACGGCCACCACGTGGGACAAATGCTGTTGAAAGTGAGAAGTCCTGAGTCTTTCCACCCGGCAATTTCATCGTCTGATAAAGAGGAGGTTGCGCTCCAGCGTTTGCACCCAGTGATGAAGGATCACTTGGAATGCGCCAGAAATCTTGTCCGCCATAAAACGCACCTGCAGTTGTTACATGGTAAGTACCCAAGACATCACGTTGAACTTCAAAGATATCTGCTGGGTATCGGATGTGCTGCAATAGGGCTTTTGAAATCTCGCTCTTTGGCTTCACAGTTCCAGGAAACGCCTTAGACCATGTCTTTAAGACTGGATCGGATGTGTCCCATTGATAGAGAGTGACCGTTCCGTCATATGCATCAACCGTTGCTTTTACGCTGTTTCGGATGTAGTTCACGTTCTTGTCTGCAAGAGGAGCTACAGAATTTGTCGCAGCAGTTACAGAGTTGCTTGTGGCAGTCGCAAGATTCGTAAATTTGGAATATGGGTAGCCAGCACTTGTTGTGTAGCCATCGATTATCCAAAGTACTTTTCCGTTAACGATTGCTGGGTATGGATTTCCATCCAGAGTCAACCAAGGAGCAACCTTCTGAACACGAACGCTTGGATCGCGATTAAAGAGGATCTTCGAATCTGAGTTAATCAAGTTAGAGAGGACAATTCGCTGCTCTTTATATTTAACAGCAAAGAGAATTCGCGTGAGCATTGATCCCATCGGGACGCCGCCAGTACCTGTGTATGTGTAGTTCTTTTGACCATTGGAAGAGGTGTCATCTGGATAATCAAGCTCTGTAGGAGCAGAATTCTTCGCACCACCAATAATTGAATAATCAGGAACGTTCTCGCCGAAGTAGATACGTGGTTCAAATTTACCTAGACCATTTGTAGGTGGAATGTTTCCAACGCTGAAGCTCGGCTTTCCATCGGCATCTACAGTATTTGCATATGCGCCAACGAATCCAAATCCATGGGTGTAAACCAAGTGATCGTTAATCCAATTTCGAACCGGGTTGCCCGCAATATTCAATTCACGAACAGCCACGATTGTGTCGCGGCTCTTGCCGTTAACGGTGTAACGATCTACATCTAGTGAATCTGGGAATGTGTAGTAAGGCTTTATTTGCTGCAATTGACGGAATGTTGCCGAAACAACATTTGGGTCGATTAGGCGAATATTAGAAATTGTAGAAGCGTCATTTGCAAGCTGACCGGCAGCCGTTGAACTAACTGCCTGGTAATCCTGAACGGTCACGTTACTTAATCCGTAAGCTGCTCGAGTAGCATCAATATTGCGCTGAATATAAGGCGCTTCCTTAGATGATTCACTTGGCTTTACGGTGAATTGCTGGATAAATGATGGGTAAACGCCAGCAATCAAAAGGGATGAGATGCCTAGTAATGCAGTTCCTGCAGCAGGCAAGACCCAGGAGCGACGAACAATATTTGCAAAGAATAGAAGCGCGCAGATGACGGCTATTCCCGCAAGAATTGCTTTTGCTGGAAGAGTTGCGTTGACATCTGTATATGCAAGACCGGTGATGAGTTTTCCTTGCTTAAGTGCAAGGTTGTATCGATCTAGCCAATATGCAACTGCCTTCAGCAAAACAAGAGCGCCTAGCAAAACTGAAAGCTGAACACGAGCTGCAACTGTTGTGCGGTCCTCGCGAACTTGAGGACGAATGCCGCCGTATAAATAGTGCACGCCAGCTGAAATTAAAAGAGTAAGAACAACTATCGAAATAGCCCACGAGAGAAGCGACTGGTACATCGGAAGTTTGAACGCATAAAAAGAAATATCTTTTCCAAATTGCGCATCTTTCACGCCAAATGGCGTGGCGTTCTTAAACTGTAGCCAGGTCTCCCAGAGACGACTTCCTGAACTTCCTGCAAAATAGAAAAGGCCGAAGGCAATTGCCGCAATCACAGTCTTGCGGATGGGTTCAATCTGTCCACGATATCGCTCGAGGTTATCGATTTCGACGGGCGCATAAACTGGGCGAGTTCTATATGCAAAGATGACAAAAGCCGTAATAAAGAGTGAGCTAATTAAGCCAAAGATAATGAAGAGTTCAATTTTTGTGGTGAGAGTTGTCCGCCAGACCTCTGTAAATGAAACCGATCTAAACCAGAGTAAATCGGCATAAAAAGAGCTGAGCGATAAGAAGATCACAACGATGACAGCAAAGGCAATCGCAGTTAATCCGGCTGGACCTAGTTTGCGTCGCTGACGAGGTGCGCCTTGATTTTGTGAAAAGGGATTGCCTGGAAATTGAAATGAACTCATGGCACAACACTAATAGAAGTTACTACCGCCTAGAACTAGCGTGGGTCGAGATCTCCCCCAAACTATTTGCGCTCACCGTCGCGAAAACTTGCCTGAAAGGCGCTGAATTTGCCGACCGAACGGTGGGTTTCATTCTCAAAACCCGATTTAAACTTGGAGACCCAAACCACGTAGGCAATTGCGCCGAGCACAGCAAGAATGGGAACAATCCACCACGCAAGTGCGGCAATGGCTGATGAACTGGCATGTATGCCGCTCTTGAGAGCCAAAGAGTGAAATCTTGCAACTGTGAACATAGCCTGAGTCTAGCCCGAGTCACGCCCGTTCGCGGGCTACGGGAATGATTTGCTCTACTTCAGTTGTTACCATCGGAGAAGAGTGAACCTGAGAGAGTGGAAGGGCAGGAATGAGTAATTTTGGATTTGGTCCTGGAGACTTTCTAAACGCTGCGCGCGGTAAGAGTGGTCAAGAATTAATAACACTCGACGCCTTGCGTGAAAGTGCACGTACTTTTATTTCTCCTCACGAAATTATTCCTGTGGGTTCTACAGATCTCTCGCAAATGAATGAAGCTTTAGAAATTGCTGAACTTTGGTTAAATGATGTCACTGTCTTTCCATCAACTAATTCATCAAACGATGTTGCATGGTCACGAAGAGAATGGCTTGATAACTCTCTTGCTGGTTGGCAAAAAATGGTTGAGCCACTTGCCGAAGGAATGGCAACAGCGCTTTCAACCGTTCTAACAGAGATGACACAACAACTTGGTGGGTCTGACCCCGATGGAATGGATGAAGAAACCTCAAATGAGGTCCGTGATGCGATCGCTGAAAATCTAGGTCTGCCTCAAGGCTTCCCGATTGGTGGCTTTAGTGTTGAGGCCATTAACCCAATCATGCGTACCTTTATGGGCTCACTTGTCGCAACCCAGCTAGGCCTATCTGTCGGCGGATTAGCTTTGAAGATCACAGGTTCGCATGACGTTTCACTTCCACTTTTTACAAAACCTGGAACGCATCTCATTCCGCAAAATGTGAAAGAGTGGGCGAAAGATCTTGATATCGACGAGCGTGAAATCACTTATTTCTTAGCGGTACGGGAAGCTGCTGCAGCCAGGTTATTTGCACATACCCCGTGGCTTCCACAATATATTCAAGATTGCATGACCCAATATGGCAAAGGAATTCGAATAGATGTTGAGAGCATTCAACGCCAAGCCGAAGAAGCGATGGCATCGGGAGAGTTAGATATTAATAATCCCGCATCAATAAATATTGCTATAAATCAAGGCATGTTTATGCCAGAAACCACAGCACAACAAGCTGCTGCTCTCGAAAAATTGGAGATGGCACTTGCGCTTATAGAAGGCTGGGTTGATCACGTAGTAACTATGGCAGCCAAAGATCGCCTGCCTTCATTTATTTCTTTACAAGAAATGCAGCGTCGCAATAGAGCGACAAACTCTCCATCACAACAACTTTTTGCAACGCTTCTTGGTCTTGAAGTTTCTCCTCGCAAGACTCGTGAGTGCGCAATTTTCTGGGGTGAACTTGTGGCACTTGCAACAACGGGAGATGAAAGTGAATCAGATAGCGCAGCTGAATTTTCGGCCGACCGCTTGTCCGAAGGCGTTGCAATGAGAGACCACCGTTGGGAGGATTCAGCCCTTCTTCCAACTCTGAAGGATCTTGCAAATCCCGAGGGCTTCATTCGCAGCACTACGGTGCCAGATGACCTTTCGGGTCTGCTCTAAATTTTCACGTCCTAAAAAGAAAAAGCGAAGTCCCCGGGCGCACGATTCTTTATTTGCCTTCCCCTTGCAAATAATGAACGGTTATCCGAGGACTTCGTGTGCTCAACTTACGAGAAGTGCGAATGAGAATCAAATGCACAACCACTTTCGACGCGAGATTCTTCTCATTATTTAGCAGCTTGCAAGGCGCGCCAGCTGCCTCACCGTGAATATGCTTGATTTAGCCACTCATCAGATTTACCTTTATGACTTACAAGTCGCATGCGAGATTGGCCGCCTGTTGATAAACATGTGGAGAAGACGGGGATAACTCACAGTGTCGGTGGATAACCCAATGAATGAGAACCGCGCTCTCGTGCACAACGACGCTGATAAATATATTCAAGAGTTAATCTTCGGAGATATCTTCGAGGGCGTGGGAGAAAAAGCAATTCGAAATCAGCGAAGTTCAAAGACTCCGCCAGCTAATCCAACTCGTGCATCTCGTGAAGTAGCGCCCAGCGTTCTACCGACGCTGCCCTCTAATCTGCCCGAATTTCGGGTTATTCGAAGCGCTCGCCGCAAACGAGGAATATCTGCAATCCGACAAAACGGACTTATTGAAATCCACATCCCCGAAAGGATGACCCGCAAGCAGGAGCGCGAGATTATTCCGGAGATGATTGGGGCAGTTCTCCGCCGCGAAGCCAGACTTAAACGAGGCAACGATGTGCTGGAGAAACTCGCTCTCGAGCTACTTGCCCAATACCTTCCCGATTTCCACGAAAGGCCGGCTTCAATCACTTGGAGGTCCATGCGCGAGCGCTGGGGCTCATGTACGACCGTTGATCGCACAATTAGGATCTCAGATCGCCTCAATGGCGCTCCCGAGTACGTCCTGGCCTGCGTCCTCTTTCACGAACTCATCCACCTGCGCGTGGCTGACCACAGCCCTGCCTTCTACGCTCAGCTAGCCAGATTTCCTGACCTAGAGCGCGCTGAAGCCTGGCTGGAGGGCTTTGAGGCCGGAATTCAGCTCCTGCCTGACTCGCCGGTACTGGCACCCGAACCTGCCCCAGTTTTGGATTAAATTCACAAATAAGCACGAATATCCCCCGCTCAAGCGTGACGGGGCTGTAACCTCTATGCATACGCACGCTCAGGTCGGGAGGCTCCCGGCCATTGCCTTTCTCCAAACGGAGGGGCGTCGAACACGACAAGGGCGTCGCGGTGAT
>SESG01024162.1_pt1 | contig 23251 bp, 21 predicted proteins | sample 3171421 | NCBI WGS metagenome assembly SESG01 (sample SAMN10866946, study PRJNA518727) | freshwater metagenome | biome: subpolar coniferous forest; feature: holomictic lake; material: water; isolation source: holomictic Lake 227, 6 m and 8 m depth | place: Canada: near Kenora, Ontario | collected...
CTTAGGGGGTGCAGTCCAAATCCCACTTAGCCTATAGTGGCCTCGCGTCACCTTCAGGTGGTTAGGCCATTCGGTTCGGGGATAATTCCCAATAGCCTGTGGCTATTGGATAATTCGACTAGCAAAATTCAGTTCACTCTGTTCCTGAATTTTGAGTCTCATTACCACTAACGCTTCAAACTTCATTTCGTTCGTTTTCAGCGAGTCTCATTATATTTATATTGAAATTTTTTGTTAAGGTAGTTAGTATCATCAAACGGCTTTGTAAATAAAACACTAAAAAACTTTTATTAAAGGATTATCATGCAGGAGCTTTTGACAGCAGTGACTTACCCCATAGTATGGCTTGTGTGTTCTTATATTTTAAAAATTGAAAGTGGTTTGGCCAAGCTTCTCATTTCACTAACGGCAGCGGTTTTGGTTTATGTTTTAATCGGGATTAAGCAATCTCAAAAAGAAAACGAGAAGGATAACAAAAATTAGGTGATTTCATCCGTTAAAATCAATAAACTTCTAGATAAAACAAAGAAGGCGCGCATCTGGCTTGCAAGTATTGTCGTAATCATTCTGATTCTGCTTTTAGCGTTGACAGTCAACAATGCCCGCGAGCAGGATGTGGTCGAGCTGTTCAGTCGACAGCAGCTTGCCTCTGCTCAAAATGCAGCCACTCGCCTGACAGACATTTTTGATCAGGTGGGGAAAAATATTGCGTTATTTTCTTACTTTGATCCCCAAGGGAAAATTTTAACGGGTGAAAGGGATCAGGAATCAAAAATTTTCTATTCCGGCTGGGTAAGCTCGATTAATGCTGTCGTGCTTTTTGATTCCGAGGGGAAAATCAAGAGAATTTTTCCGCAGGATGCCCTACCCAAGGCAAATTTAACCAAACATTTTCAGGATTTAAAGCAACAAAACAAGCAATATGTAAGTTTAGCTTTATCTAAAAAAATGCCCGGCGATCAAAAAGTGGATAAGACAGATTGGAATTTGATCTGGGGTTATCCCATTTGGCGCCAGGGGAATAATTTTTTTGGTGCCTGGATAGTTTCTTATTCACTTGCCGCCTTAGTAGATGTTTGTGAAAAACAAATACGTGACAATCAACTCGGTGAGTTGTGGATTGTTGACGCGTCAGGGCAAATAATTCTTCATCCGGATTCCTCTTTTATCGGGAAAAACATCAATGATGTAATTAAAAATCGAGACGCATCAACAATTAATTTCCCTGCCGAAAGCGGCAGACATTTAGACGCAACCATTGCTCAAGCCAATAAAGGAAAGCAAAGAAGTATTGTTGCTTATTATCCGGTGCAGGTAACAGAGACTAAATGGTTTATTCTGGTTGCCGCGCCCTATAGTCGCATTATATCTCCTGTTCGTGAAACCTTTGTTTATATACTGTTTAGCGCTTTCATCCTTATTTTGGTAGTCGTAATTGCCGGTACATCTTTTGCCTATAAGGAAGGGAAAAGCCTGCGTTTCAAAGAAGAGCAAAAAAGATTGCACGAGCGTGAAGACTGGCAGGAAAAACTGCTTCGGGAAAAGAAAAACATAGACGGTATTATTGAAGGGTCACCCATTCCCAGCTTTGTCATTAATAATGAACATAAGGTTATCTTATGGAATCGAGCCTGTACGGAACTTACCGGTTATTCAGCCGAAGATATGCTTGGTACCGATAACCACTACAAGCCATTTTATTCAGTGCAGAGGCCTGTTATTGCGGATTTAATTATCAAACGCGATGCAGAAAGTTTAAATAAATATTATGGCACCAAGAGAGTAAAAAAATCTGATAAGGTTGAAGGCGCTTATGAGGCGACCGATTTTTTTGAGAACCTTGGCGGACGCAGTCGTTATATGTATTTTTTAGCTTCGCCCATTTACAATGAAGAGGGGGAAATCGTTGCCGCAATTGAAACTCTGCAGGATATGTCGCGCGAGGAAGAGCTTACACGGAGTTTGCGAGAGTATGCCGAGACACTTCAAAATGAATTAGCCGAGAATATTGATCTGAGGCAGGAAATTGAAGGGCTTTACAACTATATGCATTCCATTGTGAAGAGTCTGCCTGATAAGATTTACGAGTTGGATGAAAATGGTATTATCAATTATATAAGCCGCGGTTTGAAAAAAGAAAGTGAAAAAAATTCTCCTGAATTCAGGGGGAAATACTTCCTGGAATTTGTCGCTCCCGAGGATAAAGATTTTGTGCTGTCTAAATGGGAAGAAGGCAAACGAGGTATTTACAATCCCTATGAGATTGAAAGGACAACGAAAGATGGACACAAGGTGAATCTGCTGGTGACAACTTCACCTGTTATCGGGACAAGCCACTATATAGTAGTACAGCGCGATATTACAGAATTCAAGAATCTGGAAAAGAGGCTTTATGATAGCCAGAAATTGGCAGCATTGGGACAATTATCGGCAGGTATTGCTCATGAAGTTCGCAATCCGCTTTCTTCGATCAAGATGAGTTTGCAGATATTGGAAAAACGCATGAGTCCGGAAGGCAATGATCTGAAAAGATTTAAAATCGCGCAAAAAGAAGTTGAACATCTTGAAGAATTGGTCAACAATGTTTTAGTTTTTGCCAAACCAATGGAACCAAAAATGGTACCCGTGGATTTAGCGAAGATCATAGATCAGGTTTTGGCTTTGGCCGAAAAAGGAATTGCCGATAAACAGATTGATGTCAAAATTGACTTTAAAAATATACCTCCGGTAACTGTGGATGCAGGTATGATTACTGATGCATTCTTAAATATCGTGCGCAACGCTGTGGATGCGGTTGAAACAGAAGGACTTATCAAAATAACCTTACGCAATCTCAGCTGCGATTATCCGTCTGTGTCAGTTGAAATCAAAGATAATGGTTGCGGTATTGAAGAAGCAGATTTGCCTCATCTATACAATCCTTTTTTCACTCGGAAAAAATATGGAACAGGCCTGGGGCTTTCACAGGTCGTAAAAATTATTGAAATGCATCATGGAACAATTGATATTGTAAGCGAAAAAGGAAAAGGGACAAAGGTTTGCGTCACCTTGCCTTGCTTTGAGCGGCGACGTATGCAAAGAGATTCATAAGCTGGTCAAAACCATAAAAAAGGCTGCGTTGCAGCCGACCAAAAGACAAAGGTAACTAATATGGCGAGTATTCTTGTTATTGATGATGATGCTTCGATTGTGGAAACACTTGATTTGTATCTTACTGAAGAAGGTTACAAAGTCCACACCGCGCTTACCGGCACGGAAGGTTTGAATAAGTACGTACAGAATCCGGCAGATGTGGTTATTCTGGATATCCGGTTGCCGGATGTTGATGGGTTTTCGGTTCTGGAAGATCTCAAAGAAGAAAATGAAAACGTTAAAGTCATTATGATCACGGCTTTTCATGACATGGAAACAACGATCAATGCCATGAAGGGCGGCGCTTTTGATTACATTCATAAACCGGTCAATGTCGATGAACTGGATCTGGCGATAAAGAAAGCCGTGAAATCTCTGGAAATGGAAAAAAAGATTGATGGACTTTTAATGGAGCCATCGCGGAGTTTCCGGGTTGGGGATATCATTGGCACGGGTAATGAAATGCGGGAAATTTTTAAAACGATAGGTGTAGTTTCACAAAGCCGCACTACCGTGTTGATTCAAGGTGAGAGCGGTACAGGCAAAGAATTGATTGCTAAAGTCATTCACCATAATACATCACCTGATGAACCTTTTATCGCAGTCAACTGTTCGGCTATCGTCGAAACGCTGCTGGAATCAGAATTATTCGGCCATGAAAAAGGATCATTCACCGGCGCTATCGCCCGCAAACTGGGGAAATTTGAACTGGCGCGTTTTGGCACAGTCTTTCTCGATGAAATCAGTGAAATGTCCATCAACTTGCAGGCAAAGCTTTTGCGCGTCTTACAGGAAATGGAATTTGAAAGAGTCGGTGGTAAAGACCGCGTTAAGGTCAACGCCCGAATAATGGCAGCGACAAACAAAGATTTAAAGACTTTGGTTAAAGAAGGAAAATTTCGCGATGATTTATATTATCGCCTGAATATTGTATCCATTAACTTACCGTCACTGCGCACACGCCATCAGGATATTTCGCAGTTGATAGATTATCTGCTTGCAAAAATCAATCTGGATCTGCACAAGAAAATTATTGGAGTTTCCGCCGAGATGATGGAGATATTCATGAAATACTCCTGGCCGGGCAATGTTCGGGAACTGGAAAATCTGCTTGTGCGAGCATGTGTTGTGGCCAAAGGTCAGGTTTTGGGAGTTGGCGATTTTCCGGAACTGGGCAAAGAAGATCCTTCTGACTTGGCAAGTGACTCGTCCGCGGAATTATTTAAACCGGCGATACCGGGAAAGCTCTTGACTCTGGACGAAGTGGAAGAACGCTACATTCGAAAAGTAATTAAAGAGACAGATAAAAACAAGGGGGAAATTTGCGAGATATTGGGGGTTTCCCGGCCTACCTTGGAACGCAAGTTGGATAAATACGGTATTCCCTTTGAAAGGGAATAATCAATAAAGACGTGTTATTTACCCTTGTAGACTGCCTCCCGGCGCTCTATGAAAGACTTGATTCCTTCCACTACGTCTTCACTATTCATGATTGGGAGGATGTCGGGAATTAGTCTTGCCAGTGCCGCCTTGTTCCCTTCCAATCTTGAAATTCTGGCCGATTTCAACGCCGCCATGACACCGAGAGGGGCGCGTTTAGAAATTTCTGTCGCTAGTTGAACAGCGCGTTCCAGTTCTTTCCCGGGTACCGAAATTTCCTGTACCAGTCCCAGTCTGAAAGCCTCTTCACATGTCATTTCATCTCCTGTCAGCAGGTAGCGCATGGCGTTGCCCCACCCGATTTCCTCGAAGAGTCTCACTGTGCCTCCTCCAACCGGGTATATACCGCGTTTGACTTCAAGAAAGGCGAGGCGGGTATCGCTTGCGGCAATTCTTATGTCTTGGGCAAGCAGCAGTTCAAATCCAATAGTGTAACATCGCCCCCTGATTGCCATGACGACGGGTTTGCGGCACCTGTTGTCTTCATCCATCCCCAGAGGATTTATCGCCCCTTCTGGTAGCTCTATCTTTCCTCCGGAAAAAACAGCGGCCCATTTGTCCAGCTCAAGTCCGGATGTAAAATGTTCGCCATGCGCGAAAAGAACACCGCACCTTAATTCCGGATTGTTATGCAGTTCGCCATAAGCCTGTGCGAGTTCGATATACATATCAAGATCAAAGGCGTTCCTTTTATCTGGTCTGTTCAGCCCCATTAAAAAAACATTGCCCCTGGTTTCAATGGTAATTTTTTTATAATCCATAATATGCTCCCCTTGTTTAAGTTAGCTTGCCGTTATGATGTTATTAGATCAATACTGACGCTACCACATTTAGATAAAAGATCAAATGGGAAGTGTATTGCAAATTGCTATACACCAAAATTACCCTGCTTTGAAGTCGAGCCTCTGCGAAAAGCTTCGCGCTGAAAAATTCAATGGCGCTGGCGGAAAAATTACGTTATACAACGCTGGAACTAAATAATTTACATGAGGAGAATAATAAAATGAACAAAATGGCCTTTTATAAAATTACCTACGGTCTATATGTCATCACCTCAGGGCAAGATGGTAAATTCAACGGCCAGATTGCCAACTCCATGTTTCAGGTTACATCAAATCCGGCAACAGTTGCCATCAGCATTAATAAAGAAAACTACACACACGGATTAATTAAACTCAGCCGCAAATTTGTTGTTTCCATTCTGTCTCAGTCAGCACCGATGAACTTCATTGGCCTTTTCGGTTTTAAAAGCGGGCGTGATGTGGACAAGCTGCAAAACATAAAGACAAAAACAGGAATGTCTAAAGTGCCCATTGTTTTGGAAAATACAGTTGCCTATATCGAAGTTGAATTGGAAAAAGAATTGGATTGCGGCACGCATACTATTTTTGTCGGCAATATTATTGAGAGCGATGTCGTAAGCTCAGAAGAGCCCATGACTTACGCGTACTATCAGCAGGTCAAGGGTGGTAAATCACCGAAAACAGCGCCTACTTATGTCAAAGATGAACCAGCCGCCGCACGCTATGTCTGTAGTGTATGCGGTCATGTTTATGATGAAGTCTTGGGCGATCCGAATAACGGCATTGATCCCGGAACAAAATTTGAAGATTTACCTCAGTCCTGGACATGTCCTGTCTGTGGCGCGGATAAATCAAAATTTGAAAAAATATAGTAGCGCTTATTGCTTGCCTGTTCGATGGAACGGCTTTGTCAATTAGTAATTAAAGCGCAGATTACAAGCTTAAATGGAGGTGTCGTTATGGCAGAAAAAAGAATTGGCGAAGTTGTTAAGTTTTTTTCTAAACCGTCAGTAGCGGCGGTAAAAATTGTTGAAGGTGATGTAGTTGTGGGGGATAGCTTAAAATTTTCCGGACACACAACTGATTTTATTGACGTGATCAATTCCATGGAAGTGGATAACAAATCAGTCCAGAAGGCCGTTGCCGGTGATTTCATTGGGCTGAAAGTATCTAACCGCGTGCGACCGGGAGATGAAGTATTCAAAGTAATCCCTTAGTAATTCCCTTGAATTCTGTAAGTGGTATAAACATTTATGTCTAAAATTCTGATTGTTGATGACGAACAGGATATTGTGGAACTCATATCCTACAATCTGGAAAAGGAAGGTTTTAAAACAGTTAAAGCCTATGATGGTGAGGCCGCGCTGAAAATGGTCAAATTGCAAAAGCCGGATTTGATTATTCTTGATCTCATGTTGCTACCCGCCAAATAGCCTGCTGCATGATCACTGGACAGGGAGTTGCCATTGTCTAATACTTATACTCCAGATGCGACGACGAAATTACCATTATAATTTATGACTGCCCAAACGGTTTTGGTGCTGGTGTCGATACCGTATGTTCCCAAACCATAGTTGGATTGACATGGGCCTGACACAAACTTCGGGCTGCCGCCGGTATTCTTGGATAAGGCTTTAACCCACTTTGTAGCTCACGGATTTTCTCATCATAATATTTTATTCCTTTCAGTAATTTTCAATATATTACCTTATTTTTTGTTAAGCAATGATTACAGTCTGAAGAAGATCCGATGAAGAAAAACGAGCTTACCTGACGGCTCCGCAGATAGAAAGGATAATTCAATCTTACATAATTATATCACTGAATATTTAACAACTCTTAATGCGCCTGTAACATTGCAGGTTCATACTGCATCAACATAAAAAACGCCCAAGGAAGGATTACAAGGTGAATACTGCTAACCAGTCTGAATACATACGGGAAGAAAACAACCTGCGTATTGAAAGAAGAGGAAATATGAGGAAAGATCATGAACTGCTGTCAAAGATATCTGCCAGTCTTGAAAAAGGGAAATGTGTTGTCCTTTTCTATTTTGATATTGCTCAATTTCATGAAATTGAGCAAGGTGCAGGTCTGGAAATAGCTCAGCATATTATACAATTGTTTAATGAAACACTGGCTCATGGTTTGAAAGAGTTGTACAAAAAGAAGATTAAAATATTAGCCGCTGAAAGTTTATGGGGCGATGATTTCATTGTCCTCACGGAAACCACCGATTCGCCGAATCTAGCAACTTTAGAATATCTTTCTACTGCCTATCGTAAACAGATCAAGGAAAGTATGAACAGGGAGTTCCTGCGTCTCACGGGTCGAGAAATTGATGTCCATATTGGCTATGCCATTATTGCGGATAGCGCACCCAATGTTGATGTACAACTTTATAACGCGACAAAGAAGGCTTTTGGTATTGCGAAAGGATTAATCAACATGCAAAGCGTTAAGTATCTTCCGGAATTCAAGGAAATACTCGCCCAAAAGAAATTGTATTCCGTTTACCAACCTATTATTTCCATTCGTTCAGCAGCCGTCCTGGGCTGGGAGGCTCTGATCAGAGGCCCTGAAAACAGTTATTTCCAAAGACCCGACAACATTTTTTCCTTTGCCGAGGCTGAAGGCCTGCTTTTCCCCCTTGAAAAAATATGCCGCGAATTGGCCTTAAATAACATTGGGGAACTCGGACCGGACCAAAAGATATTTGTTAACGTCCATCCAAACACTATTAATGATCCTGCTTTTACAGAAGGAGAAACCATTAGAATCATCCAGAATCTCCACATCAAACCTAAAAATATTGTTTTCGAAATTACGGAAAGACATCACATCAAAGATTTCATATCATTTAACAGAACACTCAACCACTATCGGGATCAGGGCTTTTTGCTGGCGGTGGATGATCTTGGATGCGGTTTTTCCACACTACAGTCCATTGCTGAAATACGCCCGGATTATATCAAGATCGATATGTCACTGGTCAGGGGAATCCATAAAGACGGGGTCAAGATAGCCCTGATGGAAACCTTCCTCACCTTTGCCGAAAAGATTGGCTGTAAAATAATTGCCGAAGGAATCGAAGAGGAGGCAGAACTGGCGTCACTCATCAATATTGGTGTGCACTATGGTCAAGGTTATTTCTTTGGCAAGCCGACTTACCCTAAACAGATCGCGCCTGAAGAAACCTATCTAAAAACGCTGCATTTTGTAAGCAAAGGACGGCATCAAATTCTAAAGCATGCCTTTCCCATCGGTGACATCGTTGATGAAACCATCAGTATTGCAGAACAAATGCCGGTTAAAGATGTGAAGGCTCTCTTTGAAGAAAATACAGCGCTGTCCGGAATCGTTGTTGTTGAGAACAATAAACCCTGCGGGTTGGTCATGCGCCAGCATCTGGACAAACATCTGGGGAAAAAATACGGTTATGCGCTATATTACGAAAAGCCTATTTGCAATATCATGGATAAAGCGCCGCTCATTGTGGATAGCCGCACCCCGATCGAACTTGTATCCCAAGTCGCCATGAATCGCAGCAAAATTAAGCTCTATGACAGTATCGTCATTACCCGAGATAAACTGCTGCAGGGAATTGTCAGTGTCCAGACCCTTCTGGATACGATGACGAGGATTCGACTGGAATTGGCCAAGGGCGCCAATCCTCTGACGGGGCTCCCCGGAAATATTGCCATCGAGCAGGAGCATAGCAGGTGCGCCAAAAACGATAAACCTTTCAGTATTGTCTTTATTGATCTGGACAATTTTAAATCTTATAACGACAAATACGGATTTGAGAAAGGCGACGAGGTACTCCTTTATACAGCAAATCTACTTAAAAGCGGGATTAAGGAATACTGTAACAATGACGAGTTTCTTGGACACATCGGCGGAGATGATTTTATTATTTTCACAACAGAGGATACTGTCGAGTCACTGTGCCGTTTTTTGATAGAACATTTTGATACCGGCATTAAGGATTTATACAGCCCGGAAGATCGAAAGGCAGGGGGGATCATGGCGCATGACCGCTCAGGGCAGGAAAGATGGTTTCCGTTCATTTCCGTATCACTGGCTGTTCTTGATTGCACAGCGGAAACAGGCAAGGATATGAAAGAAATATCGGGCAAGGTGCCCCAGTTAAAGCAATACGCCAAATCCAAGCCCGGCAGTGTGTATGTCCGTGACCGCAGAAGTGAATAATGCCAATTGATTTTCCTGCATGCTTAATTGCCTTTTTATCGCTTTTTTCATTTGTTTCCACATTTTTTTACCGACACTGTCTCTGTCGATCATCAAATGGTGTGAAACTTTGTCGCCGACATTATTGTCTTTCTTCACTATCTGAATTTGCCAGTGGTCAAGGTTCCACCGGGTGATCATTTCATTTAACTTTGAAGAAGACACAAATTCATCCTGTTCATCGATAAAAATAAGTGTCGGTTTGTTTAAGCGATCATTTGCATTTTTGTTAAAAGTATGAACTGCTTCAAATAATGCCTTGTAAGCCGCCATGGGTGTGCCTTTATTTGCCCGATAGTATAGCGGGGATAAACTGTCTATAACCATGTTGGGAAAAGGCATCAGGGCTTTTAAAAGATAACTTTCCACCGTGATATTCAAAGCCGGCGCGAAAAGTACCATACGGTCAAAAAATACGTCAGTATGTAACAGGATAAGATTGCAGCCCATCAATCCGCCAATGGAAAAGCCGACAAAAAATACAGGGACATTTTTTTTATCTGCTCTTTCTCTCACTTTCAGATAAGCACTATAAATTTCATCCAGCCATAAACCGTATGTTACGGTTCGAAAAGACTCCAGTCTCGCTTCTTCGCTGGAGAGGTTATTATTCTTCAGATAGTTATTGCCATGACCTCGAAGTGACAGGTTCAGAACATCTATTCCCGCATCATTAAGTTCAGCGATTATGGATTGCATCCTTTCGGGATTCAGGTTGAGACCGTGTACAACAAGCGCGACACCCCTTATTTTTTTTGTTCTTGATATTTTGAACCATTTCGATGATTCATCTTGTGTGATGACAATCTTTGTCAATGACGATATTGATTTAGAATCTTTGCCGATAGATAGATAATAAAAGCAGATAACAACGGAAGTGGTAATTAAAATAGATATTAATATAAACAAGCGTTTTGTCATAATCTAATACTTATAGAGGCTTGTTTATCCAAATGACGGACTCCTTGATAAGTCCCTTTCTTTGTCATCGTCAGCACATACGATGTCAGGATAATAGCTCTAGATTTTTTCCTGAAGTACCTGAATTTCTATTAGTGAGTTGGTAACTCTGCTTTTACCAGAATAAAATAAGATTGCTATCCACAAAATTACCAGAATAATCAGCACAGAAGGATTCCATATTGATGCAAGTCCCAGTGCTAAATCCGGTAAACTTATGGGCGTTTCGTTAAACATATAAGTAATGAGCAAGCCGTATAAGCAGGCAAGCACAGCCATGATTTGGTAACCGGATATTTTCCCTTCTCCACGGTAATCAGCGCGCAAAAATTCTGAAAACGCCCGCCAGAGCTGTGTTACGCTCAGTGTTAAAACAAAGGCTGTGATCGAAAAACCCTGAAGAAAAAGATAGCAACCGGCAAGGCCAGCTAAGCTGTAAATAACAGCAGTGAGCGCTTGAACCGGAATGACGGGTTGTCCATCGAGCGCATGAGCATAGGCGATTTTCTTTGTCTTGCCGGTAAAGATGAAATTGTGTTTTTTAAATATTTTTTTTATTAGAGGAGAACTCTCCGCCAGTGGTTTCCCGTAGCAACAACCGAAGCTGATGCAAGCTAATCTGCCGATCCCTTCGCCCAGGGTGTAAGAAATCGACATGGCCGCCAGAGTATTTACTTGGTTAAGGTGAAATCCCAGCCAATGACCCGCTGTGACATTGGTGAGTGCAATGATCCAGGGAGCGGCCAGGATGCCAACAAAGGACGCGCCGCCGACGGTAAAAGTGTTCCGCTTTTTCTCAATCAAAAAAGCCAATACTTTTGCCGCAGGCAAACAGATGGCAAGAAGCAGAATCCATAAAGTGAAGCTGGCAATAAGCGGTGTAGAAATTGCCCCGGTCATAATCAGGAAAAGGCAAATGGCAAAGGTGAAAGCTACGGCGTTAAAAAAACCATACCAGGTCAGATTCCATCCCTGCCAGCGGCCATCTGATAATCGCCGATATGGGACGCAGCATAATATTTGCCATTGTTCCTCAGGCAACGTCTGAAATGCCCAGCGGAAAAGAAACACGAGGGCAAGAAATATGATTGTAATAAATATTTCATTAAGCATGGTTATATGAGATTCCGCCTGCATACCGGCGTTTGTGTTTGAATTTGTTATGACGGGCTTCAATTTCTTCCTGACATATTACACAAAGTTTACTCATCGGCTCGGCCATCAGCCTTTTTGGCGATATGGGTTGGCCGCAATGGTCGCAAATCCCATAAAGTTCGCGATCAATGCGTAAAATTGTTTCTTTTATGTCCAGCAGTAAATGCCACTCTTTATCCCGGCAATTAATTTCAACAGCTTTGGATGTCTCTGCTGCCGCCTGATCAATGGGATCGGCAAATTTGCCTTCGGCGTTTTTAAGTTTAGCTATTGTATTATCAGCCGATTCCCGCAAACTTCTCATTTTTTGTACCATTACGTGACGAATATACATATTTTTTTCCTTATTCATGATGTCCTCCGTTTATAAAGGGAAATATTAATTTGATCCTTTATGCGCATTTGCGCTGCCAATATACGATCGGACTTTGACGTCGGTTTCCACCAGTGATTTACCGAAACCAAGGGAAAATATGCTCTGGGCGTCCGGGAAGAACATATTGGCCGTAATGTCATCGGCAAACCTTACTCTGTCTTTCTGGAATATAAGCACAACGGTAGAACTGCCCGGGCGAAACAGGCTCTTGGGCATGCCCTTTTTAATAAACATTCCAGTACCCAAAGACATCGGCTTTTCGTATTCTTTTTCGCTGTAGCATTGAACAATGTCGCCGATCATTAAAGCCACTACCTCAATCATGGCGACAATGCCTGCCTGCGTTCCCCCTTCAACATCGGTGTCAATGATGGTCACGATCCGCTTGTTTTTGGAGTAAGGAGTTACTACTGATACTACAGCGTTGGGATTGCAGGCATGATAAGAGCCGGAAATCGGATAAAAGTCAATAACCTTGCCCGCAACCGGTGTGTGGTTGTAGTGATACTTCTCTGGTGTCAAACGAAAGATGGCAAAATCACCATCCTCAAAAGTGGTAAGCCAAGTTCTTTTGCTATGACCTATCATTTCTTCGTAGTCAAAAAACTTCCCTTTAATGAATAGACTTGATGTTTCGGCAAAAGACCCGCAGAGCATCCGGGAATCGGCAGGGGCAACAATTGCCAATGGGTCATTAGGCATCGGGCGGCATTGCCAGTAACAAATTTTTCTCTCAAATATTTTTCTTAACGAATCCATTTTTTCTGGTGGATCAACACTTTCATCGCCATTTATATTCAGGATTGATTGAAGATTCAAATGGTCTTTCATTCGATCAGCCAGAATACCGTTATAGTTTATGTAACTCAAAAAGCGTGATACTCGTGCACTGGTCAGCCTGCGGAAAAGCCAGGGAGATTGTTCCCGTATATCTGAATACAAAAACTGAACAGCCTGATTTCCATATAGGTTTTCAGTACTGACTTGCCTTGTATTGCGTTCAATGTATTGATGTTTCATAGTTTCTTTCCAATTGCTGAGATTCTTGAAATTTTGAATATAAATTTTTCTTGTAATGTATATATACCAGAATGAGAGAGACAATTTTTTCCAGAGTTGCAGGTGCCGCTTTTTCGGCGATCACTTCACTTTGAGCGGTCTCCATAAATGAAGAAATATTATTTTCATGCAGGATGCTATGCAGTAAGCTTCTCATTTCCTGACTGATACCACTTTCAGCCAGTTCCAGTTTGATGATATCATCGCGCAGCATATTAAATGATTCTTCTATGTGCTGCGTGCGTAATGCCGTGCGATAATATTTTTCCGTTGCCTGATTAAATGTTTCGGCTGGAATAGTCATTGGTGATCGTTCATTGACCTGGTTTAGAATACCTCGGGTTAGTTTGCCTGAAGCAGAATAATGATCCGGCTCATTTATGCGACCATCCAAATCCCGCATGGTCTCTCTCATGCCGAGCATTTCGATTATATCACCCGCATCATCGCGAATAAGTTCCAGCAGGGCGCGGCGATATTCAATGTTGTACAGTCTGTCATATCCGCTATAGCGGCTGCTTGACCGGACTCTTTGTGTTTTATTAACAATTCGCTTCAGGAAAGTGTTGCCAGTATTTTTATGCACGAAGAAGGTGGGGATGCCAATCGCGCTTCCGAAAATAATCTGCCTTCTTTCACTTTCAATAAACGGATCGTCCGGTATGTCTTCATGGCTGATCTGGCCTGTCGCAATATATTTAAATGCCAGCAGGTAGATAAGATTTTGCAGGTTAACTGCCTGGCCCATGTCCAACGCAAAGCTGTCAAACAAACTGTAGTGGCGTCCCTCAAAACCGGAAAACCCCATATTGTCAAATTCGCGCAACTTATCGAAGAGGTAGAGTGACATCTGAGTATCAAAGACACCGAGGTCGGCAAGATCTTGTTTAAGTGGATGGCTATTCCCTAGTTTGCCGTTGAGTGCCGGGCTTTTATCTGTGCTCAGGATAGCCACAAGGTAGTCGATTAAGCGAAAATCGGGCACAAAATCTCCTTTTAACCGAAAAACGGAACTAGCTATCTGATCAAGTCTGTCTGGTCCGAACGGTGTCAGCGGTAATCCAAATATATTGAGGTTGGCCTTTTTTTTCCAGCGTCTCCAGAGCATCCGCAGATGAGTATAATCCAACTCGTGCGGAAGAAAACCAAGCGCTTTTTCCGGATGGAAATCAGTGAAGTCCATACGGTATGGTGCTGCGGTATAAGTGCCGACAAAGAGCGGCAGAAAATGTTCCACAATCTTCACAACCAGATCGCCCAGATATTTTTCATGATGCCGAGTATAACCGGAGGACGAATCGCTAAGCAGAGAACTCAGTTTTAGGCTGCCGATGCTGACGTGTGTGCCGTTGTTGGCAAGGCTGATATTAGAAAGATTAGGCAGCGAAACCAGGTTGCTGGTGATGATTCCAGCTTCCCTAAGCTTTAACACTGCATTAAATTGGCTGCGGCTTAGCACGCGGTGACATAAATGCATATATTTATGCTTTTCTTCTCCATTATTCCAGCCGGAAAGACATGGGTTCATAAATAATTCGCGGTAAAAAGAATCGGAAATACGGTTACTTAACGCTTTCTGCCTGACAGGTGGGTGTGGCGAGAAAAACATCAATGCCTCCTGTCCGCTTTCCTGTAGCGAAAATTTTTTGTTGGCATACATGATCAAAATCTGTCCCAGAAGATAGCGTATCGCCATTTCTTTGGCGACATTGTTGCCGATACCATTTTCGGAGGGTATGGATATGATATAGAAAGATGATGTTTCCGGTGATGTATTATCATTGAGAAAATTATCCATGACCTTAAGGCCTGTTTTACTAATCAATGGATTGGCCAAGTTCTGCGCGCCGATTATCTCGGCAAGAGATAGTTTTAAAAGATAGCTGACTGGTATACGGATAAAATCAACTCCTTCTTGTTGATACAGAAAACGGTCGATGTCTGCGCGTTTTCCTTTTGTCGGATTACTCTTATCCGCGGACAGGTCATGTTGTAAAATTTCTTCCGAATATTTCCCCAATTTTTTCCTGGGAAAGCGTACCCAACTGTTTTCCCAGACACCTTCGCTGTTTTCGTTTAAATATTTTTCCAGGTCGGTAATGATTTTTGCCGATGCGTCACCGGATTTGGCACGTTTGCGGATATTATCCAGATAATTGGATTGTTCTATAATAAGCGGTAGATCAGCGTCTGTTCTTTTACCCATAACAACTGTCTGCATTTCTGATTCACTTCCGGCGGTCGTATCCGCAGGCGCGAAAGGGAGAGAACCAACGTTTATGCCCAATCGGTCGTATTGAATGCCGATTAAATTCATCAGTTCACGAGTGGACTTTGTTATGGATGCGTCTGTTTTGACAGGATATTGAACAACGCTGCTATTCATTCTACTCAAGTTCTATAACTCCTTTATATTTCATTTCCTTTAATTACGACTGTAAAATATCATGTAAATATTTCAATTTGATGACGCTAAGGGAAAGATTTGGTTAAGATATGGAGGAAATTATTAGAAAAGCGCACAGGTTTTGATCTAATTAAATTGACATACAAGTCCGAATTTCTTATACTCACATCATGAGATGGAAGGTGAATTTATTGCATCCTGCCAAGAGTATAAAAAATTATGTCTAAAATTCTGATTGTTGATGACGAACAGGATATTGTGGAGCTCGTATCCTACAACCTGGAAAAAGAAGGTTTTAAAACAGTTAAAGCCTTTGATGGTGAAGCCGCGCTGAAAATGCTCAAAACACAGAAGCCGGACATGATCATTCTTGATCTCATGTTACCCAAAATGAATGGGCTTGATGTCTGTAGGGCAATACGACGTAATCCGGAAACAGTAAGTTTGCCGATCATAATGCTTACTGCAAAAGGTGATGAAGTGGACAAGATCATCGGCCTGGAAAATGGAGCGGATGATTACATCACCAAACCTTTCAGTGTAAAAGAGCTTATCGCGCGGGTACGCAGCATTCTGCGGCGTCTGCACGATGGTGAAAAAAAGACCGGCCAGGAAGAATTCCAATATGAGGGGTTGACAATAAATTACGCTTCCTGTCTGGTGAAAGTCAGCGGTAAACAGGTAACTCTCAGCCCCACTGAACTCAAACTTCTCTTCTTTTTTTCGCGCAATCCCGGCAGAGTCTATTCAAGGAGCCAGATTTTGGATCATGTCTGGGGCGATGATACTTTTATTACCGATCGGGCGATTGATGTGCACATCGGGCGATTGCGCAGCCAGATTGAAAAGGATTTGGACAATCCTCGCTATATTTTAACTGTGCGGGGGTTTGGTTATAAATTTGCCGACAAAAAATAGTTTTCTATTGTTTTTACATTATCACTTAGCTGTCATCATTTTGTAATATTTGGCATGTATATTACTCCAAAATTTAATTAGAGGAGGAAAAAATGTTCAATATTGTAAAGAAAGTAGTTGTTGGGTTGACATCAGTTTGTTTGATGGCAGGTGTGGCGTTTGCCGCTGATCCTATTGTTATTAAGGGATCGACGACAGTTCTGCCGGTGGCACAAGGTACTCTTGAAGCCTTTATGAAGAAGAATCCCGGCGTGCAAATTTCTTTATCCGGCGGTGGTTCCGGTGAAGGCATCAAAGCTTTAATTGACAAAACAACAGATATCGCCACTTCATCGCGGGAAATCAAGAAAGAAGAAATTGCGCTGGCGGAAACCAAGGGTGTAAAGCCGGTTGCTCATGTTGTTGCCAAAGATGCGCTCACTCCAGTAGTACATCCCAAAAACAAGGTAACCAATTTATCCATTGATCAGCTAAGCCAGATTTATCAGGGCAAAATTACTAACTGGAAAGAAGTAGGCGGTGAAGATTTAAAGATCGTGGTTATCTCTCGCGATTCATCTTCCGGCACATTTGAATCATGGGATCATTTTGTTATGAAAAAAGCTAAGGTAGCACCCACAGCGCAGATGCTGGCATCCAATGGCGCGCTGGTAACTGCCGTGGCAAAAAATCGTTATGCCATTGCTTATCTGGGCATTGGTTATGTCAATAAAAGTGTGAAGCCCTTGCAGGTTAATGGCATCACTGCTTCTATTCAGACAGCGTTATCCAATGAATACCCATTATCCCGCGAGCTCTATATGTACACAAACGGTGAACCTACAGGCGAGGTAGCTAAGTTTATCGCGTTTGTAAAATCAGCCGAGGGGCAGAAGATAGTAGCCAAGGAAGGATTTGTTCCGCTTGTTGCAAGTGGCAAAAAAAGTAAAGCTAATAAGAAATAAATCTGACTGTTTATAGGAGATTTTGGGAAAATGAATCCCCAGAAGAAAAGTGTTTTATTCATCTGCACCCATAATGCAGCCAGGTCGCAGATGGCTGAAGCGATTTTAAATAAACTTTACGGGGATCGGTATACGGCCTTTAGCGCCGGTACCGATCCTACTCAAATTGATCCTCTTGTTGTTAATGTGATAAGAGAGATTGGCATTGATGTTAGCAGTAATCAGTCAAAGTCTTTAAATATTTTTCAAGATGTGACTCTGGATTATGCAATTACACTCTGTGATCAGGCCAAAGAGTCCTGCCCCTATTTTCCGGGAGGTCGCTCCAAACTACATAGAGGATTTCCCGACCCTTCGGCATTTAAGGGAAATCCTGAAGATGTAATCACTGAATACAGGCGCATCCGTGATGAAATAAAAGATTGGATCGAAGAAGAATTCCGTTAGTATTTCCCTGTATACAATTATTTATAAACTAAGTTTCAAATTTTTATGTGAAATATTATGACCAGACAGACAAAAGAAATAATCATTAAATACATTTTTTTTACTTTCGCACTTGTTTCCGTTATTGTTCTGGGGTTGATCGTTTTTTCTCTTTTCCGGGAAGGCCTGCCGATATTTGGTAAGGTGTCCGTAAAAGATTTTTTACTGGGGACGGAGTGGTATCCAACCTACGATCCGCCTTCATTTGGAATTTTCCCGTTAATAATTGGTTCGCTTATCGTAACGCTTATAGCTACAATTATTGCCGTGCCGCTGGGCGTGTTGGCTGCCATTTATATTTCTGAGATAGCTCCTCAGGCGATTAAGGAAATTCTCAAATCCGTAATTGAACTTCTTGCCGGATTACCCTCGGTCGTTCTCGGCTTTTTTGGAATGGTTGTGGTGGCTCCCTGGCTGCAGGATACTTTTGATCTTCCCACCGGTTTGAACATCATCAATGCCTCCATGATTCTGGCGATTATGGCCATACCGACAATTTCGAGTATCTCGGAAGATGCTCTTTATGCCGTTCCCCGTGAATTCAAGGAAGCTTCTTATGCTCTGGGCGCCACAAAATTTGAGACCATTGTGCGGGTGATTATTCCGGCGGCTATGTCCGGCATTTCCACGGCAGTAATGCTGGGGATGGCCAGAGCCATTGGCGAGACCATGGTTGTTCTGATGGTGGCCGGCGGCGCTGCCGCTATTCCCGAGAGTATCTTCGAGTCTGTTCGTCCAATGCCGGCAAGTATTGCTGCAGAAATGGGAGAGGCGCCTTTTGGCGGCGCCCACTATCAGGCGCTCTTTGCCACAGGTATTGTTTTGTTTTTCCTGACATTATTTTTTAATCTGGTTGCCGATTATGTTTCACATAAATTTCGGCAGATAGGTTCGGGGACGCTTTAGTGAGTTATACGGAAGATATATGAATTCATTCAAAAATAATTCTATGAAGTGGCGCTATTTTAAACAAACACTTTTTTTTAGTGTTGTGCGTTTGTCAGTCTTGATCATTGCAATGGCTCTTGGTGGCATATTGTTTTATATTGTTGTGAATGGCATTGGCGCGATCAGTTGGGATTTCATCACGAAGCCACCGACAGATTCCATGACGAAGGGTGGAATCATGCCCGCAATTCTCGGTACGATATACCTTACTGTCGGCGCAGTTGCTGTAGGATTACCCTTGGGTATTGCTTCGGCTATCTATCTGACGGAATATGCCAGGCAGGGTCGAGTTATTCGATTAATAAAAGTAGGCATCAATTGTCTGGCGGGCGTTCCCTCTGTTGTTTTCGGGTTATTTGGTCTTGGTTTTTTTGTCATGTTTATGAAGTTTGGATCTAGTATTTTATCCGGATCACTCACTTTGGGCTTTCTGATTCTGCCGACAATAATAGGCGCAGCCGAAGAAGCCCTAAAGTCGGTGCCGCAGACATTCCGGGAGGCATCACTATCGTTGGGAGTATCAAAGTGGCAGACTACCTATCGAATTGTTCTGCCCAACGCCCTGCCGGGAATTCTAACCGGATCCATTTTAGGTATTGGCCGTGCTGCCGGAGAAACGGCGCCGATTATGTTCACCGCTGCGGCGTATTTTACAGCCAAGCTGCCCGGTTCGATCTTTGACGAAGTGATGGCCTTGCCTTATCATATTTATGTGCTGGCCACAGCGGGCACGAACATTGAGGCAACAAGGCCCATACAGTTCGGAACGGTACTCGTTTTGGTGGGAGTGGTATTGGGGATTGATCTTGTGGCGATTGTTATTCGCAGCTATATGAGAAAAAATAAAAGGTGGTAGAGATGGATTCAAACATTATTATTAAACTAAGCAATGTTAATTTTTATTACGGTCAGAGCCGCGCGCTGACTGACATATCAATGAATTTCCGCAAAAATAAAGTGACGGCACTGATTGGTCCCTCCGGGTGCGGCAAATCCACGCTGCTGCGGCTTCTTAACAGGATGAATGATCTAATCGACGGCACAAGAGTGGAGGGTGAAATTCTCTTTGAGGATAAAAATATCTATGCCTCCGATGTTGATCCGGTGGAAATTCGCCGCAAGATCGGCATGGTTTTTCAGAAACCAAATCCCTTTCCCAAAACCATTTATAATAATATTGCCTATGGCCCGAAACTTACATCTACTAATCATAACGACCTGGATGCGCTAGTTGAACAAAGCCTTAAGCAGGCGGTTTTGTGGGATGAAGTTAAAGATTTGTTGAGTAAGTCGGCCATGAATCTTTCCGGTGGTCAACAGCAGCGGCTCTGCATTGCCCGTGCGCTGGCTATGAAGCCGGATATTTTACTGATGGATGAACCAACTTCCGCGCTTGATCCCATTTCCACAGCCAAGATTGAGGAATTGATTGAAGAGCTGAAAAAAAACTATACAATTATCATCGTTACCCATAATATGCAGCAAGCGGCGCGTATCTCTGATGAGACAGCGTTCTTTTATATAGGAAACTTAGTCGAGTATAATAAGACTGAGAAAATATTTACTAAGCCGGATGTGAAACATACGGAAGACTATATCACTGGCAGATTTGGTTGAAATATTAACGGGAGGAATCATGATGGAAGAAAAAAGACACACCAGTTCGCACTATGAAAAAGAATTGCAGGAGATCAAGAATGGTCTTATTTTTCTTGGCGCTTTAACTGAAAAGGCAATTCTGGCGGCGATGAAATCTCTATCTGAAAGAAATTCCGATATTGCTCATAAAGTCATCGATGCTGATGAGGAGATTGATAAGCTGGATTCGGAGCTGGAAGAGCGGTGTATTAAGATTTTGGCGTTGCGCCAGCCGACGGCCATTGATTTAAGATTTATCACAACCGCGATTAAAATAACCGGTCACCTGGAGCGCATTGGCGATATGGCTGTGAACATTGCCGAGAGGGCGATCCAATTAAACGCAGAGCCTCAGCTTAAGCCCTATATGGATTTGCCCCGCATGGCGGATATTGTCGCAGAGATGATTAAAGATTCACTCGATAGTTTTATTCGCAACGATCTGAGTATGGCCGAAAAAGTACGGCAGGCAGAACAAGTCACTGATGATCTAAATGAGCAGATATTCCGCGAGCTGCTGACTTTTATGATGGAGGAGTCTCACTCGATTCATCGCTCTTTAATGATTATGCAGGTATCGAAAAATCTGGAGCGTATTGCCGATCATGCCAAGGGCATCGCCGATATGGTCACTTATATGGTGACAGGTGAATGCGTGCGGCATCAAACTTATGACTTGGAAGAAAAGGAGCCGGCGTGAAACGCAATCTTTTTTTTAAAATATTATTCAGCTATCTGGTTGTTGTCTGCTTGTCCTTTTTTGTTCTGGATCTATTGATTAAAAATGAGATTAAAAAAGTTCTGACAACTAAGATTGAAGCTGAACTATTAGCGTATGCCGAACTCATTGATTTAAGTTCAGCACAGAAAATGTCTGAACAGCTCAAGCAAATTGCCAGGATATCAGGCTCTCGGGTTACTTTGGTGGACGACCAGGGCAAGGTCTTTGCTGATTCGGAAAAAGATGTAGCCTCGTTGGAAAATCATTTTAGTCGACCGGAAGTGCAGGAAGCTCGGCTGCGGGGTAAGGGCAAATCCATACGCTTCAGTCAGACCATTGGTGTGGATACGCTCTACGTGGCTATAAGCATGAAGTCAAAATCACAGATCACAGGCTATGTCCGGTTAGCGCGCCCTCTTCATGATGTTCAAAATGCTATTGAACAAGTTTACCAATCTATTTTTCTGGCAATGATGATTGCGGCAGTCATTGCACTTTTTATTGCACTGTTCTTTTCTTACCGCTTAGCAGCGCCGATTCGGGCGATGGAAAGATTCACCGAAAGATTGCGTCAAGGTGATCAGGTTGAGACCATCTTCTTAGAGACGTCGGATGAAACGAAAAAACTGGCGGATAATATCAATTATCTTGTGGATGAACTGCGAAGTCAGATTCGGCTTGCTAATGAAGAGAAGAGTAAGCTGATGACTGCCTTTACGAGCATGACCGAAGGAGTTTTGATTCTTGATGCGGAAGATAAAATCGAATTTGTTAATTCGGCGCTGAGTAATATTCTGACCGGGCAATACGAAGATATAAGCGGCAAAACCCTAATGGAAGCCTTCCGCGATGTGGACTTGCAAAAAGCGTTTCTTAAATTTAAAAAAACACACGCCATTGTTTCTGAAGAAGTAAACCTTGGCAGCATTGAACCGGTTATTTTAAATGTGAGCATCTCTTCCGTGCATAATTATCCGGGAGAAGAAAAAGTAATGTTGGTCTTTCATGATGTTACCAGACTGAAGAAATTGGAAAAAATTCGGGTTGATTTTGTAGCTAATGTCACACATGAAATTAGAACCCCGCTTACTGCCATCATCGGCTATCTGGAAACGATTCAAACAGGTGCAGCAAGCAGCGATGAAGACTTGAAAAGGTTTATTGATATAAGCTTGAAACAGGCAGGAAGGCTCAACCGCCTGGTGGAAGATTTACTCGTCATCTCAAAAATTGAATTAGGCGAAATTAAATTACATTTTGAAGACGTTTCAATACGTGATGCTTTTGAAGGAGCAATCCCGCTGATTGAGGCGAAGGCCGGATTAAAAAAGATAAAAGTTAATAATAATGTGCAAGAAAATCTTTCATGCGTCTGGGCAGACAGAGACAGGCTAACCCAGATACTGGTAAATATTTTAGACAATGCCGTCAAGTTCACGCCCGAAGATGGCAGGGTTTTTATTGATGCTGAGCAAAAAGATAGTTATGCTGTATTGACGATAACAGACACAGGCATCGGCGTGCCCAAAGAAGAAATTCGCCGCCTGGGCGAGCGTTTTTACCGGGTGGATAGATCACGTTCCCGCGATTTAGGCGGAACCGGACTGGGGTTGTCAATTGTGAAGCACCTGATGCAGGCGCATGGTGGCAAGATGGAAATTGAAAGCCAGTTAGGGAGTGGCACCAAAGTATCACTGTATTTCCCTTTGAAACATAGTAATGGGGAATAATACCAATTAGCTTTCTTTGACTAACTTTGTCGGCAGAGTATTGCATGTAGGGCTAAGCGCAGCGGAATTGGTAAACTGCACAATCCCGCTATTCCTGTAAAATTCAAATTAATAATATCTTAACAAATCCGTCATCATTTTGTAATTAGAGATTGGTATATTCCCGCATCAATTGTAAAAAATTGAAGATGGAGAAGCCTTAAAAATGCCTGTTTTTAAGGGTAAAATATAACTTAATTTTAGGAGGAAGATTAATGAAGAGATTTTGGTTAGTAATGCTGTC
>SESG01035800.1_pt1 | contig 23236 bp, 15 predicted proteins | sample 3171421 | NCBI WGS metagenome assembly SESG01 (sample SAMN10866946, study PRJNA518727) | freshwater metagenome | biome: subpolar coniferous forest; feature: holomictic lake; material: water; isolation source: holomictic Lake 227, 6 m and 8 m depth | place: Canada: near Kenora, Ontario | collected...
TTTGGTAAATTGCTCTAAAGGCTGCCTCCTATGACGCTTCTGCCGGAGCCGATTTTTTAGACCAGGCGCTCGGGTAGATCTCAGCCTTGTATTCGCCCGCATCGGGAATTGCGCTGAGCGTAAAGCCGATCTTCTCCGAGAGACTGCGCATGGCCAGACTGTCGGAAAGAATCCGCCCGGTAACCCGGTTGAATCCTTCCGCCTGGGCCGCCTTCATGAGCATCTCCAACAGGTGCGTGCCGAGCCCATGCCCCTGCCAGGCGTCGCTGATCAAGAGGGCAAACCTGGCTTCGCCTTCGTCCGTTTTTGTCAACCGGGCGACGCCAAGGATTTCATGCTCGTTGGAATCGGGAAGCGTGCGGTCAGCCACAAGAACCGTCTCCCAGTCATAGTCGGTGCCGCAAACGCGGGCCAACCGCTGGTGGGCGATCCGGTAGTCCAGCGAGAGCGTCTTTCCATAGCGGCTCTTGACGCTCTGCTCGCTGAGGGTCTTGTGGAACTTCACCAGCAACGGCTCGTCCTCGGAACGGATGGGGCGAATGGTGACCGGCGTTCCATCCTTGGTCGTCCAGGAGGAAACATACCGCCGGGGGTAGGGGCGAATCGCCGCTTGCGGCGGCGTTTGGACATCCTGCCCATGCACCACAACCCGCGCATCCAAGGCCACAAATCCATCCGGGGAAACCAGCAGCGGGTTGATGTCGATTTCGGCAATCCACGGCTGCTCCGCGACAAGCTGGCTGAAGCGCACCAGCAGTTGTTCCAAGGCCGGGAGATCGACCGCCTTGCGTCCGCGCACCCCCTTGAGCGCCTCGTAAATGCGCGTGCGCTCCATGAGACGGCGCGCCAGCGTGCTGTTCAAAGGCGGCAGACCCAACGCGCGATCCTTGAAAATTTCCACCAACTGGCCGCCTGTGCCAAAGAGCAGCACGGGGCCAAACTGCGCGTCGGTGCTGCACCCAAGAATCACCTCATAACTCCCGGACAACTTGATCATCGCCTGAACCGTTACGCCCAGGAAATGCTCCGCCAGCCCCTTTGCGGTGACGGATTCCTGGATCTCCCTCCAGGCGTTGCGCACGGCATCCGCGCCCTGGAGATTGAGCTTCACCCCGCCCACATCCGTCTTGTGCGTGATAGTTTCGGAATGGATCTTCAGCACAACAGGCCCGTCCACCTCTTGGGCGAGCGCAACGGCCTCCTCCTCCGTCAACGCCACGCGCGTCGGCACCACAGGAATGCCATAGGCCGCAAGCACCTCTTTGGCTTCCACCTCCGTCAAAATGGTGCGTCCGCTTTGGCGCACCGCGGCGACTGTTTTTTCCACCATCGCACGGGCTTCCGGCGTCACCTCAGACTCGGGGGTAAGCGTGGGCGTCTCATAGAGCGCCCGCAAATTCTCGGAATACCGCCACATCGAGCAGAACACGCGGGCCGCCGTGTCGGGATGCGAGTAGGTGGCAATCCCCGCCTCATTGAGAATATCCTCCCCGGCCTTCACGCCGGAGCCCCCCATCCAGCTTGCAAAAAGCGGCTTGCCCGCGCTCTTGCTCATGGCCTTCAGGCGTTCGGCGGTGGCGGTGCATTCCGTCATGGCCTGAGGCGTCAGGATCACGAGCGTCCCGTCATTTTGCGCATCCTGGGCCACCAGTTCCGTGCAGTCTCCATACTTTGCGGCATTGGCGTCCCCCAGAATATCCACCGGGTTGCCATGGCTCCAGAACGGCGGCAGCATCGCGTTGAGACCCGCCGTGGTTTCCGCGGTGAGTTCGGCAATCTTCCCCCCATTGCTCACCAGGCGGTCTGTGGACAAGGCGGCAGGCCCCCCCGCATTCGTGACAATGGCCAGGCGCGGCCCCGCCGGGAGCGGTTGCTTGCTCAAAGCCTCGGTCATGTCGAACAACTCCGCAATCGTGTCCACCCGCAACACGCCCGCGCGCTCAAAGGCGGCGTCGAGCACCTCGTCATTTCCGGTCAGGGAGCCCGTATGCGAAGCCGCCGCCTTGGCAGCCTGCTCCGTGCGTCCCACCTTGATCACCACAATCGGCTTGGTGAGAGCCACCTCGCGCGCGGCGGAAAGAAAGGCGCGCGCATCGCCGATGGTTTCCATATACATCGTGATGCTCTGGGTGTGCGGATCATTGCCCAGGAAGGTGATCAGGTCGCCCCAATCCACGTCCAGCATGGAGCCCAGCGAAGCAAACGCGCTGAAGCCCACATTCTTGCTCAGGCTCCAGTCGAGAATCGCCGTGCACAGCGCGCCGCTCTGGCTCAGGAACGCCACATTGCCAGGCCGCGCGGCAGTGGCCGCAAAAGTGGCGTTCAGCCCGGTATGCGGAGACATGACCCCCAAACAGTTCGGCCCAATGATCCGCATTTTCCCGCCCGCATTCGCCAAAATCTGGCGCTCCAGCTCCACCCCTTCCGGGCCCGCTTCCTTAAAGCCCGCGGAGATGATGACCGCGCTGGGAATGCCCGCCTTGACGCATTCCGTGATGATGCCGGGAACCGTCTTGGAGGGCGTGACGATCACCGCCAGGTCAATGGGCGCCGGCACCTCGCCGATGTTCTTGTAAGCTTTCCGCCCAAAAACCTCCGGGCTCCGCAGGGATACGGGATAAACCGCATCTTTCAGGGACCCCGCCAGCACGTTTTCAAAAACCGTCCGCCCCACGCTGCCGGGCGTTTCCGTCGCGCCAATAATGGCCACGGATTTTGGATGAAAAATGGTTTCGAGCGGATTCCGCTCCGGTTGGTTGGATTTTGGGGTGGGGATGTTGGTTTGTTGCATACTTTGGGGAGTTGAAAATAAATGAGGATTACGGCATTGCTTGCATCGTTGCGAAATCCGGGAAGGAAAAAAAGATCACTCCAAGACGTTGAAGAAAGCAAAAAAGCACCGAAGGTTGTCTCTGAATGATCATTTTTGGCGTCGCAAACTGGCAGCGGTACAGCGAAGGATGCACGGCGGTTAAAAGCAGTAATCCCTCACGGAAAGCGTCACCAACCTTCCGTTGGTCTTGTATTAGCGCATGTTGTTGGATCATGCGCCTTAAAACAGCTTTTTGCGCCCCCCAAACTGCTCTAAAACCACGGCGCTGCACACTTGGCCCAGGCGCCGTTTTCTCACCCCACTCAGAAATAAGTTGATTTCGAAAAATCATATACTTATTATATTGCAAATGATTATTAGCAAGGCTTCTGCCTCATTCTTTCGCGTGCTGCGTTTATTTGGCGAACCTGCCCAAACCAACGATGCGCGCCTCCCTGCTTTCTGCAACCCAGACAACCAACCCAACCAAGTAGCAACCGCTGGAATTTCAAAACAACACTCCTTCCTTTCATGAACATTGCACCCTCTTTGGCAGTTGAGTCCGCCCCCCAGTCAAACTTCACCCAGCGGGAGCAAAACATCCGGGATGCCGTCATCCGCTTTGCAGGCGATTCCCAGGACGGCATCCAGGCAATCGGCGGCTTCCTCGCCCGACTTGCCGGGCGCAGCGCACAGGACGTGATGACCTATGCAACCATTCCCTCCACCATTTCCGGCGGCCCTTCGATCTTCCAGGTGCGCATCGGCTCCGGAGAAGTCCTGTCCGCCGGTGACGAGGCGGATTTTCTGGTCGCGTTCTATCAGCACAGCTACGACAACCACCGCGGATTTTTGAAACACGGCGGCGTCCTGCTTTATGACTCGGACAACGTCGAGCCGGATCTCAGCGACAAACGGTTTGTTTACGTGGGCGTGCCCATTACCAGCCTGACCGTCGAGGCGCAGGGCGGCGCGGCACGCGGCAAGGGAAAAAACATTTTTGTGCTCGGGTTGGTCGCCACCATTTTCAATCTCAACGCAGACAAGCTCAAAGCCTTGATCCGCGAGCGGTTTGGAGCCAAGGACGAAAGCCTCGCAAACACCGCCATCATCGCTTTTCAGGCCGGTTACAGCTACCCCGTGGGCAATGTCCTTTCGCGGCGTTACCAATTCGAGGTGTTGCCAAAAGAGAACGCCCGAGCCCAAGTGACCATGGATGGCAATCAGGCCCTCTCCTATGGATTGATCGCCGCCGGAGTGCGTTACGGAGCGGCATACCCCATCACTCCGTGGACCTCCGTCATGGAAATCTTGCGCGCGGAACTGCCAAAATACGGCGGCTTGTTTGTGCAGACAGAGGATGAGATCGCCGCCGTCTCCATGGCCATCGGTTTTTCCTACTCCGGCAACCTCGCGGTCACCGGCAGCTCCGGCCCCGGCATTTCCCTCAAGACGGAAGCCATCGGCTGGGCAACCATGGCGGAGATCCCGCTCATCATCGTCAACGTCCAGCGCGGCGGGCCCAGCACCGGCTTGCCGACGCAAGTCGAGCAGAGCGATCTCAACCAGGCCATCTTCGGCGGCCACGGCGACAGCCCCCGCGTCGTTCTGGCGCCTGCGACGGTGGAGGACTGCTTTTACATCGCGTTGGAAGCCGCTCAGATCGCGCGCAAATACAGCACGCCCGTTTTCATTCTCAGCGACGCCTCCCTGTCCAGCCGCATTGAGGCGTTCAGCGAGCCGGATTTGAAAGGGTTGATGCAAGACCCGAAGCCGGACTTGAGTCCTCGCCCCGAGGATTTCAAGCCCTACCCGCTGGATCGTATTACCCAGCATGCGCCGCCCGGATCGCGGATGCTCGGCGGCAAATACCCGGTCGTCACCGGGCTGGAACATGACGAGACAGGCCACCCCTCGGCAAGCGCACGGCTGCATACCGGCATGACGGCAAAGCGCCGGGAAAAACTCCAGAAGCTCGCGCAGGAACTCCCTGTGCCAGAGATTTACGGCGACCCCAAGAGCGAAACGCTGCTTGTCGGCTGGGGTTCCACCTTCGGGCCCATCCGGGAAGCGGTGGATCGCGCGCGCGCCAGGGGAGAATCCCTCGCCGCCGTCCACCTCCGCTGCGTGCATCCGCTTCCCAACGGGCTCGAGGCCCTCTTCGAGCGCTTCAAAGACATCGTCACCGTGGAGCTCAACGACGAGGGCGTCTACGGCTACGGACAACTGGCCTCCATCCTGCGCGCCAGATACTGCAATCCCAAAATCCGAAGCCTGACCAAAACCGACGGCCTCAGCTTCCTCGTGAAAGAAATTTTAGCTGGAATTTAAAATGACTACCGCCACCACTCTTCCACCCGAAACCGAAAAGCTGACCCGCAAATCCCTCACCGCAGAGCACCCCACCTGGTGCCCGGGATGCGGCGACTTTGCGGTTCTTTCCTCTTATTACAAGATCCTGGAAAAGCGCCAGCTCCAGCACGAAAACATCGTGACCCTTGCCGGGATCGGCTGTTCTTCGCGGTTCCCGTATTTTGTCAACACCCACGGCGCGCACTTCATTCACGGACGGGGAGTTCCCTTCGCCTCGGGAGTCAGCCTCGCGCGTCCCGACGCCCATGTCTTCCTGTTCGGCGGGGACGGCGATGGCTTTTCCATCGGCGGCAACCACCTTGAACACGGGGCGCGCAAGAACGTGAACCTGACCTACGTGATCATGGACAACTTTGTCTACGGCTTGACGAAGAAGCAGACCTCGCCCACTTCGCCCATCGGCTTCAAGTCAAAGACGGATCCCTTCGGCGCGGTGGATCGGCCCGTGAATCCCATGAAGAAGCTGCTTGCCGCCGGAGCCACCTTTATTGCGCGCACCCACGCCGCACAGGTCGGCCACATGATGCAGATGATCGAGCGCGCCATGGATCATGAAGGCTTTTCGGTCGTCGAAGTGCTTTCCGAGTGCGTCCAGTTCTTTCCGGGCGCGTTCGATTCCAGCACCCCGCGCAAAGGCGGCGAATACAAGATCATCGAAGAGAAAAAGGGAGACAACACCCCCGAGGATGAAGCGCGCCATGACGTGACAGACGAAGTTGCGGCGTACCGGCTCGCAGATCTTCCATTCCCCGGCCTCTTCGGGGTCTTTTATGAAGTGGACCGCCCGACAAAGAATGCCGCGGAGAAAAAGTGGAGCAACTCCGTTCGCGCAAAATCCGATGGAGCGAGTGATCTCGACCTCCTGCAGAAAACATTTGATCGGATGAAATAACACCGCTCCAGGGCACTGGCACAGCGGTTTTTCATGCCTCCATGCACGACCGCCGCCAATTTACACCAAGTCTGGTTGGAAAAGAGCATTGAACTCGGAGCATTTAACCCGAAGCATTTAACCCGGAGCATTGAACTCGGAGCATTGAACCCGAAGCATTTAACTCGGAGCATTGAACTCGGAGCATTTAACCCGAAGCATTTAACCCGAAGCATTTAACCCGAAGCATTGAACTCGGAGCATTTAACCCGAAGGGTTTATAGATAATAGCCGGGGGTTGAGCGCAGCGACACCCCCGGAAAAAAGAAAAGCGGATTCACCCCGGCAGGGGTGGCAGACACGTTCTATATGCTCTTTCTCAACTGGAAGCGGTATTAGAAGATCCAATGAAAGCGTCCCGCCTATGCGAACTTCCCGCCATCTTTGCTTACAAAAAAGAGCCTGTAAAAGGGAAAAAAACTGTTTCGGCGGGACGCCTGCTCTACCCGGCTCAGCAACTTCGCTTCTTTTTTTCCTGACGCACACAACCTTTAACTCCACCCGGCAGCGGACGAAGCGGATTTCGTCCGTTGACCACCGGGGAATCCCCATGTATAGAACCACCCACCCATGAATCTTCATCCCTCCACCCTGCTGTGCGGAGCCCTGGCCGTCCTGGCGCTCCATTCCGGTTGCAAAGACAAGCAGGAGGCCAAAGTTTACAGTGTAGAAAAGACTCCCGCCCAAGCCACGCCTCCTGCGCAACAGGCCATGCCCGCAGCGATGCCGCCAGGGCATCCCGCCATCGGCCCCACAAGCGGCGGGATCGTCGCGGCAGACAAACCATTGTCGGAAATCCAGCCCGGCACTCCGCCGCCCCAGTGGGTCATGCAACCGCCCACACCCATGCGTTTGGCGAGCTTCCTGGTGAAGGGCGAGAATGGCGCCAGCGCGGATATTTCCCTCATCATCCTGGGGGGCGCGGCAGGCGGTGTCCTGGACAACGTCAACCGGTGGCAGTCCCAACTGGGCCAGCCGGATCTCACTGCGGACGCCCTTGCACAAAAGGCGGAACACCTCCCATCGCCGCTGGGCGAAATGACGGTGGTGGACCTCCAGGGGCTGCCCCAAGGGGCTGATGCCGCAAAGGATGGCCGGATCCTCGCCGCAATCGTTACAGGCGAAGGGATGACCTTCTTTTTCAAAATGCGCGGAAACGCGGAATTGGTCGGTGCGCAGAAGGCGGATTTCCTGAAATGGGCCGGCACGGTTCGCTTCGGTGAAGCAAAAGCGGACGCCGAGACCAAATCCTCAACCCCTGCGGCACCCGCCAGCTCGCCAACCTCCTCTCAATAATCATGTGGCGTCGACTCCTTGATCTCGTCTCGTCCATGAAGCTCACCATCGCTTGCTTGGCGGCGGCGACGATTCTGGTCTTCGTTGGCACCCTGGCCCAGGTTCACTACGGCATCCACGTCGTGCAGGAGCGCTACTTCCAGAGCCTGCTGGTCTGGTGGCCCACCGAGTCCACGGGGTTCCGCATCCCGGTATTTCCCGGCGGTCACCTTTTGGGAGCCGTGTTGCTGCTCAACCTGGTCGCCGCGCACCTCCGTCGCTTCCGCATGAACCTGCGCAATGTCGGGATTCACCTCATTCACGGCGGCCTCATCATCATGCTCGCGGGCGGCCTTTTCACAGATTTGTTTTCCGTCGAAAGCCAGATCCTCATCGCACAGGGAGAAACCAAAAATTATTCAGAAGACTCGCGCCTCCGCGAGTTGGTGATCATTGACAAGCGGAACCGCGACTCCGACAAGGTCACAGCCGTTTCCGAGGCCCGCCTGCGGCGTGGCGGAGTCCTCGATTTGGAAAACCTCCCCTTCCGCATCGCCATCAAAAATTACTTTGAAAATTCACAGCTCCAAAAGCTGGGGCCGATGATGGCAAAAACCGAACGGGCCGCAGAGCAGGGCCTCGGCGCCCAAGTCTCCGTGCGGGAACTGCCCCAGACAACCTCCGTGGACGGGCGCGATGTGAAGAGCGCGATCCTCCAGCTTGAGCCAAAAGAAACTGCCGACGCCGCCTCCGTTCCCCGTGGCACCTGGCTGGTTTCAGAAGCGCTCGAAAACCCCCAGACTTTCTCCTGCGCCGGCGGCGCCTGGCAGATCGAGATGCGGCCCATCCGCTATTACAAACCCTACAGCCTCACACTCCAGAAATTCACCCACGAGCGTTATCCCGGGACAGACATCCCGAAAAACTTCGCCAGCCAGATCACCCTCAACGACCCCGGGCACAACGTCCATCGCGACGTGCTCATCTACATGAACCACCCGTTCCGCTACGCCGGGGAAACCTACTACCAGTCAGGGTTCGGCGGGGATGACCAGTCCTCCATCCTGCAAGTGGTGCACAACCCCAGCTTCGTCGCGCCGTACATCGCATGCGTCGTGGTCGGCCTCGGGCTGCTCCTTCAGTTCTCCTATCACTTCATCGGTTTTACACGGCGCACCAAAGCCGCCTCCGCAAAATGAAACGCCTCTTTCCCTGGATCGTGCTGATCCTCGCCCTTGCTTCCCTCGCATCCAGCCTGCGCATGCCGAAGCTGTCGCCCGGAGATTTTGATTTCACCGCGTTCGGCAAAATCCCCGTCCTCGCCGACGGCCGTTTGAAGCCGCTGGACACCGTGGCGCGCAACGCCCTCGTCATCCTGCGCGGGCGGCAGACCGTGCGCCTGGAAAGCGGCGAGACCCTCACCGCCATGCACTGGCTGGCGGACGTGCTGTTCCATCTTCCCGCAGCGGATCAATACCCCGTCTTTGCCATCAACAACCCGGAAGTGCTGGGCCTCTTCGGCTGGCAGCAGGGAGACCGGAAATATTTCAGCTACGCCGAGCTGGAGCCGTTTTTTGAAAAAATCGACACGGAGGGGCAGCAAGCCGGGGGCATCGAATCCGCCCAGCGGTCGCCCTATCAAACCGCCATCTACAACCTCCGCAACGCGCTCATCGTGGATCAGCAACTCCGGCGCAGCCTGCGGCCGGACGAAACGCAAAATTTTGCCGCCGAGATTGAGTCCTACGAAAAACTCATTCCGTCCGTCAGGAATCTGTTCCTTAAGAGCGGCACTCTGACTGCGCTCGAAAAAGAAAAAGTGGACATGTTCGACAAGCTCGCCCACCGCTACCAAACCCTGGCGGAAGCGAGTTCCATCCTGCCGGTGCCCCCGCTGAAAGGGGCAGGGGAGTGGACTTCCCTCGGAGCGAGTTTGTCACAGGCTCGCACCGAGGGCGCAATCCATCCCGCCGTGAAAGCCTATGCGGCGATAGGCGACGCTTATCGCGCAGGCAAAACCGATCTCTTCAACCAGCAAGTCCACGCTCTCGCCGCCGCAATGGCCGCTCACGAACCGGCCACGACAGGCCGCGCATCCTTCGAGTTCCTCTTCAATCACATCGCGCCGTTTTACCAGAGCATGACGCTGTACGTGCTCGTCTTCCTGCTCGTGTGCGCTTCGTGGATCGGCTGGTCCCAGCCGCTGAATCGCTCCGCCTTCCTGCTGACGCTGCTCGCCTTGGCGCTGCACACCTTCGGCCTCGCCGCGCGCATGGTTTTGCAGGGCCGCCCGCCGGTCACCAACCTCTATTCCTCGGCGGTCTTCATCGGCTGGGGAACCGTGATCATCGGGCTCTTCCTGGAACGCCTGTTCCGCGACGGCATCGGCCTTGCCTGCTCGTCCGTGATCGGCTTTGTCACCCTCATCATCGCCCATCACCTTGCGGCCACCGGCGACACGCTGGAAATGCTCCGGGCCGTGCTCGACACCAACATCTGGCTCGCAACCCATGTGGTGACCATCACCCTCGGCTACTCCGCCATGTTCCTCGCGGGAATGCTGGCCATCATCTACGTGATCCGCGGCGTGCTCACCCGCTCGTTGACGCGCGCCTCCGCACAATCGCTCTCCCGCATGACCTACGGCGTCCTCTGCTTTGCCACCCTCTTCAGCTTCGTCGGCACCGTGCTCGGCGGCATCTGGGCGGACCAATCCTGGGGCCGCTTCTGGGGCTGGGACCCCAAGGAAAACGGAGCCCTTCTCATCGTCCTCTGGTGCGCCATCATCCTCCATGCCCGTTGGGGCGGCATCATCCGCCAGCGCGGATTGATGATACTGACCCTCTTCGGCAACATCGTCACCAGCTTCTCCTGGTTTGGCGTCAACATGCTCGGCGTCGGCCTCCATTCCTACGGTTTCATGGACAAGGCTTTCCCTTGGCTCATGGCCTTTGTGGCAAGCCAGTTGGCGCTGATGGCCCTTGCAGCGCTGCCCATCGCCCGCTGGCGGAGCGCCTCGGTGGAATAAGCGCTCGCAGGAGATCGCGCGGAGATCCCATCAGGTTTCCTCATCCTATTTTTTGATGCGACGGAATATTTCCCCATCGCGGAAGTCAGGAGAGCGCGCATTTTTCAAAAAATTTCCACTATCAGGAAAACCCCTATAGGCACCCAAGCAACCATAAGAGGGTTTACTGCTTATTTTGGCCGTATTCTCCTCATGGAAAAGCAACAAAAGGTGCATCTAGGACAATAGAGAGCTTGTCGAAAGGGGGGCTTTTCAGGGAAAACGTGCATAAGCAAAACAGGGAGATAATATCCGAAGAATTCAAAAAAATTATTCCTGATATTAAGATTCCTGATTGAAGTCGCCCACCCACACCATTCCTGCGAACACCCACACAAAATGAAAAAAACTCCCCTCCTGACCCTGAAGCGCTGGCTCCAGGGCACACCTCGGAAAACCATGTTGCTTTTCGCCGGCTGTGCGGCGGTTGCCCTCACGATGATCTCGTGCGGCACACTTTCACAGCCCATCATGGCTCCGCCAAGCATTCCAGGGTCTTCCTACGCGGGTTCCAAGGCCTGCTCGGATTGCCATGAAAAAATCACGCGTTATTTCCCCACCGCCACCCACGCGCGGTTGAAGGCCCAAGGCAAGAATGCCGATAACATCGGGTGCGAATCGTGCCACGGCCCCGGCAGCAAGCACATCGAATCCGGCGGCGCAGCCAACACCATCCTCAATCCCAAGAAATCCCCGGAAACCTGCTTCCAGTGCCACCTGGACGTGCGCGCAAAGTTCAACCTTCCCCACACCCATCCGGTGCTCCAAGGCAAGGTAAGCTGCACTGACTGCCACGACCCGCACAAGGGCGACGCGAAGAAAGGCGGCGGCACATCCTTGATGAGCGCCAACGACACCTGCGCCCAATGCCACACAGAGCAGAAAGGCCCGTTTGTATTCCGCCACGAGGCAGTGCGCGACGGTTGCACCTCCTGCCATGATCCGCACGGCACCATCAACCCCCGCATGCTCCTCCAGCGCAACGCATCGCTCTGCTTGAAGTGCCACTTCCAGCAGCAATTGCCAAACACCTCACCCATGCCTCCCGGGCAACTCACCATCGGCAGCGGCAACCACACCACCCGGCTCACCGGCGCCTGCTGGTCCGCCGGCTGCCATGAGGCCGTGCACGGTTCGCAAACCAGCCCAACCCTTCGGTACTAACCCTCCCTCTGAACTGCGAAAGACCCCTCAAAATGAAAATGACAATCTCCTTATTGGATCGGATCACTCGCACGGCGCTCTGCGCCTGTGTTGCGATGGCTGGCGCTGCCCCCCTGTGGGCCGGAGAAGCGTCCAAGAACATCGTTAAGACGGAAGAAGACACCTTCAACAACTGGGTGGACGTGGGCGTTGGCGGCGCTCTCTACAAAGGCAACAAGGCGCAAGGCCAGCAGAGGACCGGGGTGGCCGACAACATGTTCGGCGGCATCAACGACATGCACCTGGAACAGTCCCTCGGGAACAAGTGGTTCGCCAAGCTCGATGGCCACGCCATCTTTGGCAACCATGACTACAACCTCCTCCTGGATATCTCCAAAACCGACGTCGGTTATCTCCGCGTCGGCTACAAGGAGTTCCGCACCTATTACAACGGCATGGGGGGATTTTTCCCCAACAAGGCGCTGCCGGGGGATGGAGTCATGATCAATCCCCTCAATGACGAGCTTGAGGTGGATCGCGGCGACGTATGGGCTGAATTGGGCCTGCGCATGCCCAACCTGCCCGAGATCACTTTCCGTTACGACCACATCTGGCGCGACGGCACAAAAGACTCCACCATGTGGGGAGACACCGCTCTGACAGGAGCCAACATCTACGGCAACGTGCGGAAAATCGTGCCTGCATTCCGCAACCTCAATGAGAAGAGGGATGTCTTCGCGTTGGACGCCAAGCAAACCGTTGGCAAGACCGACGTGGGCGTGGGCGCACGGGCGGAACTCATCAATAACAACGACTCCCTCAACACCTTGGTTCGTCCCGGGGAGTATAACCCAACGGCAAAGTACAGCGACGTCAAGCTCGACCGCTACCTGACCCAGGAGGACGGTTTGAAGTCTGACACCTTCAGCACCCACGCAACCACAGAGACGCGTTTTGGTGAGAAACTGTGGCTGACTTCGGCCTATGAATTCTCGACGCTCAATAGCGACATCTCGGGAAGCCGCATCCAGGGAACCAACTACGACTCTCCCTATCAAGGGATTTTCGGGGCATCCGCGTTCAGGGATCCGCGCTTTCCCACATTGCCGCTGGCGGCCACAAGCGGCACAAGCGCAGCCCTCGGGAGCACTCCGGCCACCAGAGCTGTCTCGGGCTACATCAATCTTCTCGGCGGCGCGGAAACAAGCCAGCACGCGTTCAACATGAACCTCATGTGGATTCCCCTGGCGGATCTCTCCGTCATCACCGGCGTCCGTTACAGCCATGAGGATACCGACGCCCTCTCAAGCTGGACTGACACCGGCGTGAACTCCTCGGCAAAGGCCTATGTCACCACAGGAACCGTCACGACGGGAACCGCCACCTACCTTCAGGGGACGACACTCCCCTCCATTGCCAACAGCAACTATTCGCTTCAGAAGTGGGCGGAGAACCTCGAAATCCGCTACACCGGCTTGAAGAACTGGGCATTCTATGCCCGGGGCGATTGGGATGAAGACAATCAAAATGTGATCCAGTTCCAGCAGAGCGCCATTCTCCAAACAGACGGCGTGAAGCCCCACAACGTCACTCAAGTTGCCGGCCCGCTTTCCTCCGGCGCCATCAAGCTGAACACCTTCTGGGACAGCAACCGCCTGGCGCAGAAATACACGACCGGCTTCAACTGGTATCCCTTGCAGCGCTTGAGCTTCTCCGGCCAGTATTACCACAAGGACGATCATTACAGCTACGACAGCCCGCTGGGGGATGGATACATCTCCAACCAGAACTTCAACACCGACAATGTGAACTTCCGGGTCACGGTCCGTCCGTTGAACAACCTCACGCTGGTCAGCCGCTACGACTACCAGCGCATCACAAGCTACGTGACCGCAGAAGAGCTGGCCCCGCAGAAATCCGCGACGCAAACGAGCAACATGTTCAACGAATGCATCACCTGGACTCCGTTGGACCGCCTCTACCTGCAAGGGAATTTCAGCTACGTGCTGAACGAGACCAACACGCCAGCCTCCATCGGCCTCCAGGATCCCCAATTCGCCACCCTCTCCGGCGGGGTTCTCACCCCGCCCTCCAAATTCGTTGACGGCTATCCGGTGAGCGGGCCGGTCAATTTGAGCTTCAAGAACAACTACTGGACGGCAGGCCTGGGTGCGGGGTTTGCGCTCAACGACAAAACCGACCTCCGGGCGGATTACACCTACTACCGCGCCAACGACTACGGAAACAACGACCTGTTCGGAGGCAGCGTGGTCCTCAGCCAACCCTACGGCGCAGGCCAGGAGGAGCAAACCGTGTCGGCGAGCATCCAGAGGCAGCTTTGCCGCAATGCGCGCCTGACGCTCAAATACACCTACATCTCCAGCCGCGACGAGACCTCCTACGGCTACGGCAACTTCACCGGGTCGCTGGTTTCCACCAGCGTGCTCGTCCGGTTCTAGCCGCGGGAGCGATCCTGGTGTTGCACTCCACAACTCAAAAAATCAAAATCACTATTTATGAAACAAAAATTAACAACCCTGCTGATTCTCGCATCCCTGGTTTTGGCTGCCGGAAGCGCCTCTGCTGCTGATGCCGGTGAAAACTGGGCCAAGAATTGCGCCTCCTGCCATGCAAAAGACGGCACGGGGAACACCATGATGGGCAAGAAGCTCGGCCTGGCAGACTACACGGACGCCAAGGCCCAAGCCAAATTCACGGATGCAGAAGCCTTCACCGCAATCAAGGAAGGCAAGGACAAGATGAAACCCTTCAAGGACAAGCTGACGGACGACGAAATCAAAGCCTTGGTGGCCCACATCCGCAGCTTTAAAAAGTAGTCGCCCTGCAAATGTAATGTCATCCTGGAGACCGTTGGGCGCCGCGTGTGCCCAACGGTCTCTTTTCTCCCGAGTTAAAAATGAGTAACGAGTCTAAAAAACCAACGTCCAGAGAACTCCTGTTGCGAAACTGGATCAGCCTGCTCGGCCTGCTTATCGCCGCCGCGAGCTTCTTCGCCTTCGTGCTGCTGTTTGCGGTGGATCTCTTCTCGCATCATGGCAATCCCTACATGGGCATTCTGGCCTATGTGGTGGCCCCCAGCTTCCTTGTTGCAGGACTCATGCTCATCGTGGCGGGCGCGTGGCTGAAACTCCGCCAGGAGAGCCGCATCCAGCCCGGCGCTCTGGCGGGAATGCTGACCATTGATCTTTTGCGCCCCCGTGACCGCAAGATTTTGGGGATCTTCGCGCTCGGCAGCGTGGCCTTTCTTTTTCTCACCGCCCTGGGCAGCTACCAGACTTATCACTACACAGAGACCGTCCAGTTCTGCGGGCAAGCCTGCCATGTGCCCATGGACCCGGAATTTGTCACCGCCCAACACTCTCCGCACGCGCGGGTCGACTGCGTCGCGTGCCACGTCGGCCCCGGTGCCGTCGCCTATTTTAAGACCAAGATCAACGGCGTGCGCCAGTTGTATCACACCCTCGCGGGAGACTTTGATCGCCCCATCCGCCTGACTGCCGCCAAGCAGCGCCCCGCCCAGGAAACCTGCGAACAGTGCCACTGGCCGCAAAAATATACCGGATCCATGGAGCGCACCCTGCGCCACTTCCTTGCGGATGAAAAGAACACCCCCTTCACCGTACGCCTCTTGCTGAATGTCGGCGGCGGCGATCCCGCAAGCGGCCCTGTGGGCGGCATCCATTGGCACATGAATCTCGGCAACAAGATCGAGTACATCTCACCAGACGAGACGCGGAGCACCATTCCCTGGATCCGCTTCACCAATGAAAAAGGAGTGGTTACGGAATACCGCACGCCCGATTTCAAGGGCGACCCCGCGAAGTATCCCCTTCGCACCATGGACTGCATGGACTGCCACAACCGGCCCTCGCATCACTTCCGCACTCCCAATGACGCCGTGGATCATGCACTGGCCAACGGGCAGATCAGCCCCAAGATCCCGTGGGTGAAAGCAAAGGTGGTCGAGGCATTGATCCAGCCGTATGCCACCAAAGCGGAGGCGCTTCAGAAAATTGACGCCGCCCTGCGCGCGGATTACCCGGATCGCTCCGACGTCGGCTCGATCATCGCCCAGGCGCAAACCATCTACAGCGCCAACTTCTTCCCGGAGATGAAGGCGGATTGGCGCGTGCATCCCGACAACCTGAGCCACAAGGAAACCAACGGTTGCTTCCGTTGCCACGACGGCCAGCACAAGGCCGCCGACGGCAAGACGACCGTCAAGGCCAGCGACTGCAAATCGTGCCACTTGATCCTTGCGCAGGGCAGTGATGAGGAAGTCCTCAAACTCAACGCGAAAGGCTACGACTTCATCCACATCGACGCCGAGTATTCCGACTTCTCCTGTAGCGACTGCCACACCGGCGCCACGCCGAAATAGCACAGGGCAACGCAGGCTCTCTGGAATTGCACTTCTCCGCATTTGCATTACCCAGAGAGCTTCGCTAGGGTAGGCACACTTTAAAAATGGATCGACTTCCCCTGATTCTCTCCACGCTTTGTTTTCTCATTGGGTTTGCCGCCACCCTGGTCTCCCTCAAAGCGGGGCATTACCGTCCGCGCCGCTTCAACCTCGCGATGATGGCCGCAGGCTTCGCCCTCCAGACCGCATTCCTTGTCCTGCGCGGCAAGGCGCTTGCCCATTGCCCGCTAACGAACCTCTTTGAAGTGCTCGTGTTCCTGAGTTGGTCCATTGCCCTCTTCTACTTTTTGATCGGCCCCGCCTATCGCCTTTCCCTGCTGGGGATGTTCACGGAACCCCTCATCTTTTTGCTGCAAACCATCGCGCTCCTTGCCCCCATCGACACGCCGCACCCGCCGTTTCCCCCGCACAGCCCGTGGATGGAACTGCATGCCGCCCTTTCGGTCATCGCCTACGGAGCCTTTGCCCTGGCGGGAGTGGCCGGGGTGATGTATCTGGCCCAGGAACGCCAGCTTAAAACCCACCGCTTGGGCGCCCTTTTTTTCCAGATGCCGCCCATCACCGCGCTGGCAACGGCCAATCTGCGCTTGCTTTGGATGGGATTATTCCTCCTGACCGCCGGGCTCGCTTCCGCCGTCGCCATCCGCGTGCCGGTTGCCCACGGAGTATTGGTTTGGAGTGTGGCAATGTGGGTCTCCTATTTGTTGCTGGCGCTGGGCCGCCGATTGGGCCCCCGCCGCGTGGCGCTTTTCTCCGTGGCGGCATTTGTCTTGTCGATCGTGATGCTGTGCGTTCTGGCGCACATCAACCCGAAACCCAAAGCGGATCAAAGCCCGGTGGTGCAGGCTTCGGAGCTTTACCGGAGAGCCGGGTTATGAGCGAAACCCCGCAGCCGCAAATTCTCTGCCTCGGTCTCAGCTACCGAACCGCCCAAGTGGACGTGCGCGAAAAATTCGCCATCCCCGAACCGGAATTGGCGCGCTCGCTCGCCACCCTGACCTCCCTTCCGGGCATTGCCGAAGCCGTGGTTGTCTCCACTTGCAACCGGGTGGAATTCTACGCCGCAGCCAGCGATGCCAACGCCGCCATGTGCTCCCTGCAACAGTTCGCGGCAGAGCGAAGCGGCATGACCCCCACCATCCCGGATCCCTTTTACGCCCACGACGGCCCAACCGCCATCAACCACCTCTTCCGGGTCGTCAGCGGCTTGGACTCCATGGTCATCGGCGAGACGGAAATCCTCGGCCAAATCAAAAAATCCTACGCGGCGGCAACCGCGGCGGGCAGCACGGCGCGGAACCTCAACAAATTTTTCCAGCGGGCTTTTAACGTGGCCAAGGAAGTGCGCACCCAAACGAGCATCACCCGGGGCCCCGTGTCCGTCGGCTCGGTGACGGTCGATCTTGCGGAAAAAATCTTCGGAGATCTGACCTCCTGCCGCGTGATGATTCTTGGCGCGGGTGAAACCAGCGAATTGACCGCGCGCGCGCTGCTCTCGCGCGGCGTAAAAACCCTTTTCGTGGCAAACCGCACCTACGAGCGCGCAGCGACTCTCGCGGCAGACATGGGAGGGGAAGCAATCCCTTTTGAAGAATGCGACCGGCGCTACCATGAGATCGACATCCTCATCTCCTCCACCGCCGCCACCCATGCCGTCGTCACCCATGCCAAGATCGCCCCGGTCATGAGCCAGCGTCCCGACCGGCCCCTCTTCGTCATCGACCTCGCAGTGCCGCGCGACGTGGAGCCGTCGGTGAACGACATCGAAGGCGCCTACCTTTACGACATCGACTCCCTCCAAGCCATCGCCCGGCAGGGGATCGAGGTGCGCAAGCAGGAGATTACTCACTGTGAGCAAATCATCGCCCGGCATGTCGGCGAGTTCCACCAATGGCTCGCGACGCCGCGGCCCGATCCCACCACCGTTCAAACTCCCGCAAACGAACCATGAAAAACCTCACCCTTGGCACACGCGGCAGCGCATTGGCGCTGGCCCAGGCGGAATTGACACTCGCCGCTCTCGCTCGCGTTTATCCCGAGACAAGCGTTACCATTCGCAAGTTCACCACTTCCGGGGATCGCAAGCTCGACATGAGCCTCATCAAGCAAACCCCGGCGGGCGCGAAAGGCCTCTTCACCAAGGAACTTGAAGAAGCGCTCTTGCGAAAGGAAATCGATCTGGCCGTTCATAGCTGCAAGGACATGCCCGGCGAAATGCCCGGCGGCCTGCAGCTCGCCGCAGTGCTCGAACGCGCCAACACCGCCGACGTCCTGATCACCAAAACCGGCGGCGAAATCCCGCACGGCGCGCTTATCGCCACAAGCAGCGTCCGCCGCGCGCGGCAACTGCAATTCCACCGCCCGGATCTCCTCATCGAGGAGATCCGCGGCAACGTCGCCACGCGGCTGCGCAAGCTGCGGGAATCACAAACACTGCACGGCACCGTGCTGGCACAAGCCGGGCTGGATCGCCTTGGATACCACGCCGTAAACGGAATCCTCGAAACCGAAGAAGGCACCTTCCACGCAGAAGTCGTCCCCATGTTGCCCGCCATCGGCCAGGGAGCCATCGCCCTGCAATGCCGGGCAGGGGACGCCGCATTTTTCGCCGCGCTCAACCACGAACCGACCTGGGTGGCCATCCGCGCAGAACGGGAATTGATGCGCCTCCTGAACGGCGACTGCACCTTGCCCGTCGGCGTCACCACCCAAGTCAGCGAGCGGAAACTGCGGATGCGCGTCATCCTGTTCGGAGCGCCCGAAGAACCGCCGCGCCAAGCGGAAGTCAGCGGAGATACGCCGGAGGTAGTGGCCGCCCGCGCGTTCGAGGCTTTGACTGAGCCGAAGTAATACCAGTTACACCGTTGGATTGGTCTTATTGTCCCAAAGGGACAACCCGAAAGTAGCCCGGCGTTTTAACGCCGGGTTTGCGTGGAACAATGCTTCGTCCCGGAGGGACGTTTGATGGGGAAAAGCACGCTCATTTATGGATGGCCTTACTCCAAATCCTCAGCCGCGCCCTTCTTGTTCACCAACCCGCGCAACTTCCCGTGGATGAAGGCGTCAATCCCGCCGTCCATCACCCCTTGAATATTGCTGGTCTCCACGCCGGTGCGGTGATCCTTGATCATCTGGTAAGGCTGGAAAACGTAAGAGCGAATCTGGCTGCCCCAGGCGATGTCGCCTTTTTCGCCGTATTGCCGTTCAATCTCCGCGCTCTTTTTGTCCAGCTCCAGTTGATACAGCTTGGCCTTGAGCATCTTCATGGCCAACTCCCGGTTGCGGCCCTGGCTGCGCTCGGCCTGGCAGGCAACGACAATCCCCGTCGGCTTGTGGGTGATCCGCACCGCCGTCTCCACCTTGTTGACGTTCTGGCCCCCCTTGCCGCCGGAGCGAAACGTGTCCGTCTCAATCTCGTCGGGCTTCACCTCGATGGGCACCGCGTCGGCCAGTTCCGGCGTGGCATCCACACTGGCAAACGTAGTGTGCCGCCGTTTGTTGGCGTCAAAAGGAGAAATGCGCACCAGCCGATGCACGCCGCGCTCGCACGCCAGATACCCATAGGCGTATTCGCCGGTGATCTGTAGCGTGGCGGATTTCACGCCCACTTCTTCCCCCTCTTGAATATCCACAATCTCCGCCTTGAACCCGTTGCGCTCGCACCAGCGCTGGTACATCCGCAGGAGCATCCCCGCCCAGTCACACGATTCCGTGCCGCCCGCACCGGAGTGGATAATCAAGAAGCAGTTCGCGCGATCCTGTGGCCCGTTCAGGTAGCTCTTCAGCTCAAAATCTTCGAGCCTTTGGAGGAACCCGGTGTATTCACTCTCCACCTCTGCCGTCGCCGCAACCTGCTGCGCGTGGTCAGTCTCTTCCAAAGCCAGCGCCTTGAGAACTTCCAAATCATCCAGCCCTTGTTCAAGCGCCCGGAAAGGCTGGATTTTATTGCGCAGGGAGGAGACCTCCTCCACAAGGGATTGCGCCCGCTCCCGGCTCTCCCAGAAGTCCGGCGCGCTCATCATCCCTTCCAGTTCAGCCAGCCGGTCTTGCAGTTTCGGCAGGTCAAAGATACCTCCGCATCTCGTCCACGCGGGACTTCAATGCAGAGGTGTTCAAAGCTTGGATATCAATAGCCATATAGGAACCCGTAAACATGCGGCCAAGAGGCGGGGGGAGTCAAGGGATTCACAAGCCGTATCTTCTGCGAATCTGAATCAAGACAACAGAGAATCTGGAACTCAGGAACTCAAGAAAGAAAAACCAGAGACCCCGCATTTCTTGCCGTGGAAAGCGGTGCATTTGGTTCTCGTTACCAGGCTCCAGCCTGGTAATGCCGATGCCTTCGAAGCTCCAGCTTCGAAATGTTGCCATCAAGTAGGGCGTCCAATCCGTAGCCACGCTTTCAAGGCCGGAGCTTAAAAAATCTGTGTCATCTGCGGATGATCCCTCTGTTTTTTCCTGAGTTCCTGAGTTCCAGATTTTCTATCGCCTTCATTGAGATGCGGATGCACAAAGCCGGGCCGCATGCTAACATAGCTTCATGCCACTGGATCCCATCTGCGGAATGAGAGTCGATGCCTCCAGCCCCATCCGGGCGGAACGCGCCGGGGAAACCTATTATTTTTGCTGCGAGGGATGCCGCAAAAAATTCCTCGCGCAGCAGCAAGAGCCCGCGCCCAAAAAAGCCTGCTGCTGCGGTGGGCATAAGCATGAGCAAAACGTCGCACCTGAATCCGGCACCGCCTCGGGCATGTATGTCTGCCCAATGTGCCCGGAGGTCCGCCAGGATCATCCGGGCGACTGCCCCATCTGCGGCATGCCGCTGGAGCCGGAGTTTGTCGCCGCCGGACAGCCGGAGGAGACATCGGAACTCGACGACATGACCGTCCGCTTCTGGCTGGGGGCGATGATGGCGCTGCCGGTGGTGATCCTGGCCATGGGGCACATCGCTCCCTCCCGCCTGAGCCATGCAAGCTCCGGCTGGGCGCAGTTTTTCCTGAGCCTCCCCGTGCTCTTCTGGGCTGGCTGGCCCTTGCTCAAGCGCGCGGGCCGTTCGCTCGTCACCTGGCATTTGAACATGTTCACGTTGATCGGCCTGGGCGTAATGGCGGCGTTTGGATTCAGCACGGCGCAACTCCTCGCGCCAGACTGGTTTCCCGAAGCCACGCACGGGCAATTTTATTTTGAATCCGCCGCCGTCATCACCGTGCTGGTGCTCCTGGGCCAGATGCTCGAACTCCGCGCCCGCAGCCAAACCGGCGAGGCGATCCGCGCCCTGTTAAACCTCGCGCCTGACACGGCCCGCCGCGTCGACCCCAGCGGCGAACACGACATCCCCGTGGCCGAAGTGCGCGCAGGCGACCTCCTCCGCGTGCGGCCCGGCGAGCGCGTGCCGGTGGACGGCGCGGTCACGGAGGGCGCAAGTTTTCTCGATGAAGCAATGCTGAGCGGCGAGCCCGCGCCCGTGCGGAAATCCGCTGGCGATCCCGTCACCGCCGGAACCGTGAATGGCTCGGGCTCCTTCGTGATGCGGGCGGAGCATGTGGGCAGCGAGACGGTGCTGGCGCGGATCATCGAAATGGTTGCCCGCGCCCAACGCAGCCGCGCGCCCATCCAGCGGCTTGCGGATCGCGTCGCCGGAATTTTTGTGCCGACCGTCGTCGCCGTGTCCGTGCTGACCTTCGCGGTGTGGATGAGCCTGGGGCCGGAGCCCCGCCTGGCATTCGCCCTGACAAGCGCCATTTCCGTGCTGGTCATCGCGTGCCCCTGCGCGCTGGGTCTGGCCACGCCAATGTCCGTCATGGTCGGAGCGGGCAGGGGAGCGCAATGCGGCGTGCTCATCAAGGACGCCGCCGCGCTGGAGGCGCTGGAAACCGTCGATACCCTCGTGGTTGACAAAACCGGAACGCTGACGCAAGGCAAACCGGAGGTCACCGCCCTGCTGCCCGCCGAGGGAGTCACGGAAACCGAACTCCTTGCCGCCGCCGCCTCGGTGGAGCAGGGGAGCGAACACCCGCTCGCCGCCGCCATTCTCCGCGCTGCAAAGCAAAAAAACATCGCGCTCTCGCCGCTTGCGGATTTCCACGCCACCGCCGGATGCGGTGTGCAAGGCAGGGTGGGGGAGGGGACAATCTCCGCCGGAACCGCCGCGTTTCTCAACCTCGCGCCGCAGCAGAAGCAAGCGGCTGCGCTGGAAGGCCAGACGACGGTGTTTGTGTCGCGCCAGGGAAAATTTTTGGGCGTCATCGGCATTTCCGATCCCCTCAAGCCAACAGCCCTCCCAGCCGTGCAAGCCTTGCACGCGCTCGGTCTGCGGGTGGTGATGCTCACCGGAGACAACCCCGCCACCGCACAGCGCGTGGCAGCGCAACTCGGCATCGACGCCTTTGCCGCCGAAATGCGGCCCGAACAAAAACACGCCCGCGTGGCCGAACTGCAAAAGCAGGGCCGCAAAATTGCCATGGCGGGCGACGGCATCAACGACGCCCCGGCGCTGGCCCAGGCGGATGTCGGCATCGCCATGAGCACCGGCACCGATGTGGCCATGGAAAGCGCAGGCATCACCCTGCTCCACGGCGACCTGCGCGGAATCGTCCGCGCCCTGGAATTAAGCCGGGCGACCCTGCGCAACATCCGGCAAAATCTCTTCTTCGCCTTCGTTTACAACCTTCTCGGCGTGCCCCTTGCCGCCGGAATTCTTTATCCCGCCTTCGGCCTCTTATTGAGCCCCATGATCGCCGGAGCCGCCATGAGCCTGAGTTCCGTCTCCGTCATCACGAACGCCTTGCGGCTGCGGCGCTGGCAGGCGTAGTTGTTTGGGCTTGTATTTCCTTCTCCTCTCGGGAATTCATGCTTTCTGTGATGGAAAAACTTCTCAAAATCAAGGGCCCAAACGGCGCGCTTGCCGCAGTGCTGCACCCAGCTGATCCCGAAAAAATCGTCCTTTTTGCGCACGGCTACACCGGAACCAAATGCGAGTCGGGACGCCTCTTCGTCCAGACCGCGCGCGCCTTGGCCGAGGCCGGAATTTCCGCCCTGCGCTTTGATTTCTGGGCCTCCGGCGATAGCGAGGGAGGCTTTGAAGAAGTCTCGCCCAACACGGAAATCGCCGATCTCCACAGCGTCATCGCCTGGGCTCGCAGCCGGCGCTTCTCGGAGATTGGCGTGCTCGGATTAGAGCATCTCTCAAAA
>SESG01003341.1_pt1 | contig 23215 bp, 20 predicted proteins | sample 3171421 | NCBI WGS metagenome assembly SESG01 (sample SAMN10866946, study PRJNA518727) | freshwater metagenome | biome: subpolar coniferous forest; feature: holomictic lake; material: water; isolation source: holomictic Lake 227, 6 m and 8 m depth | place: Canada: near Kenora, Ontario | collected...
TTATGTAATCATTGAATGAAAAAACAAAGGTATATAGCACTGGAACAAAGAGATAAGAAAAGCCCAAAACCATATAGATGCGGATGAGGTTGCGGGAAAACCAGCGCGTTAAATTTTTCATACGAGTTCCTCCGTGCCGGCCTTGCGAACATAGATCATGACCATGATGGAGATTGCAATCATCAAGATAAAGGAGAGCGCTGCCGCAGTTGGGTAATCCTGTGTATTGAGGAACTGTGCGTTGATGACATTTCCAATCATCTTTGTGCTTGGGTTTCCAAGAATTTCCGCGTTTACATAGTCTCCAGCTGCTGGGATAAAGGTGAGAAGAGTTCCAGCTACAACGCCAGGCATGGACAGTGGAACTGTTACTCGGCGAAAAGTTGTAAAGGCATTTGCATAAAGATCACCAGACGCTTCAAGAACGCGTGGATCGATTCGCTCCAAGCTTCCGTAGAGAGGAAGGGTCATAAATGGAAGAAAGTTGTACGCCAAACCAATAATTACCGCAGGAACACTCGCAGTTAAGTGGGTTGTATTTGAAATGAGATGAAGATCTAAGAGCAATCTAAAAACTGGACCGTTCTGACCAAGGATTTGTTTCCAGGCGATGGTACGAAGAATGAATGAGCAGAAAAATGGAGCGACAACTAGTACGAGCAAAATGTTTTTATATTTGCCGGACTTGAATGCAATACCGTAGGCAAGAGGGTAGGCAATTGCTAAAGCCAACAAAGTTGCGATAAAGGCGTACAAGAAAGAGCGACCAAATTGGGCACTTGCTCCAGTTAGCGCATCCCAATAATTTGCCCAGCGATAGGTTTGAACAAATTCGCCGATTCCCACACCAGGAGTCTTTGTGGCAGTGCCGACCAAGGTAATGATTGGTGCAACGAAGAAGAGCGCCAACCAAAGCAATCCAGGAGCGAGCAAAAAGTAAGGTACGAGTGACTTCTTTTTTAATTCAGAAGTTGCTGCACCAGAGGTGCGAACGACTGCAGCCATTCTTACTCTTCCTCTGGATGAGCTTCAGAACCTGCAGTGGCATCTTGTGAGCCATCGAGTGCAAATGCAAAAGCTGGCTCAAAAGTAAGGGTGACTTCATCGCCCTTATCAAGAGGTGGGATGCCATCATCATTCTGTTCGAAAACCATAATTTCTTGGCCCCATGGCATTTCGACCTGATATTGAGTCGATACACCAATGTAGGAGACGTCGACGATATGACCGCCTTTAAAGACATTACCCGGACGTGTGTGTCCATCAGTATCGATGCGAAGTTTCTCAGGGCGAATCGCGTACAGAACAGAATTCGTCTTCGAATGAGAACGGCTCTTAAGTACTTTGACTTTCTGCCCGTGTAAATCTACAACGTGATAATCGCCATCGTTGTCGACGATTGATCCCTGGATGAGGTTGGACTGGCCCAAGAAGTTTGCCACGAATGCAGTTTTTGGATTGTCATAAAGTTCAGCGGGAGTTCCCATCTGCTCAATACGTCCCTCATTCATCACAGCAATCGTGTCAGCCATTGTCATGGCTTCTTCTTGATCGTGGGTTACGTGAACGAAAGTAAGACCAACTTCTGTCTGAATCCACTTTAATTCAATCTGCATCTGACGACGAAGTTTTAGATCAAGTGCGCCAAGTGGTTCATCAAGTAGCAAGAGCGCCGGACGATTAACAATCGCACGAGCAACAGCAATGCGCTGTTGTTGGCCACCAGATAGCTGAGTTGGCTTGCGATCTGCAAGATGTGGAAGCTCCACAAGATTGAGGACTTTATCGACCTGAGCTTTTACGTCTTTGACTCCGCGTCGGCGCAAACCGAAAGCGATATTTTCAAAAATCGTAAGGTGCGGAAATAGGGCATAGTTTTGGAAGACAGTATTCACGGGGCGCTGGTAAGGGCGCTTGTCCGTAATATCGGTCGTGCCAATTGAAATCTTGCCTGACGTTGGATCTTCCAGACCTGCAATCATTCGAAGAGTTGTTGTCTTTCCGCAGCCAGATGGTCCGAGAAGGGCAAAAAAGGAACCTTCTGGAATCGTCAGCGTGAGGTCATCTACTGCCGTGAAGTCGCCAAAACTCTTTGTGAGATTAGTAAGTTTCAGATCGCCTTTTGCAGAGGTAGAGGCGTCCGCCATTAACCGTTACCAATCGCCTTCTGGAATGACTTCGCATACTTAGCCGTTTCAGCAGGATTGAGTTCGCGGAATACTTTGAGGTTCTTCCACATTGCATCGGTTGGGAAGATCAATGGGTTATTTACTTGCTTTGGATTGATCTTTGCCATAGCTGCCTGAGCTCCAGCAACTGGGCAGATATATGTAATGTAATTTGCAACAGTCGCCGCAACTACTGGATCGTAGTAATAGTTAATTAGCGCCTCGGCCGCTTTCTTATTTGGCGAGGTAGATGGAATCATGAGATTGTCTGTAGAGAAGGTTCCGCCTGACTCAGGAACAGCAAATCCAAAACGATTTCCATTTTGAAGATTAAGCTGATTAATATCGCCAGACCACCCAATAACAGCAACGGCGTCGCCGCTGATGAGATCTTCAGCGTAACTCTGACCCTTAACTTGTCGGATGTACCCATCCTTAATCTTCTTTTGAATGAAATCAACAGCCTTTTGGTATTGAGTATCTGTAAAAGGCTTTGAGATATCAACGCCTTGCCAAAGCATGACCAGACCAATTGTGTCGCGCATTTCTGAAAGAACTTCGATGCGACCCTTATTTGCAGGCGCAAAGAGATCATCGAGAGTCTTTAGACCCTTTGGAATTGCGCTTTTGCTCCATGCGATTCCCGCAATAATTCCTGCCCAAGGCAATGAATAGTGACGGCCAGCGTCAAATGGACGATTTAAAAGTGATGGAAGGACATTCTTCTTATTAGGAACGGCTGCATCATCTAGTTTTTGGACGAAACCACTTGCAACCCATTGGGCTGCTTTCCACTCTGTCATTGTGACTACGTCGTAGCCAATATCTTTCTTAAGTCGCAATTGCGGTGAGACCTTCGCAGTGAAGGTGTCATTGTCATCGATTGCCTCTTGGTATGTGGCCTTTATTCCTGTCTTCTTCTTAAACGCCTCAAGAGTCGGATACTTCTTTGTCTTGTTATCAAAATCTAGGTACAAACCCCAGTTTGCCCAACGGACTGTTCCGCCCGCTGCTTGTGCGCTCTGCGCACCTTCAAAACCAATCATGCTCGCTGCTGCTGCTCCACCTGCTCCTGCTAAAAGAGCTCTACGCGATAGAAAAGCCTTTGATGCGTTTTCTAACTGTCCGAGCAAATCGTTATCCCCTGGGGGAATTTCACGGGTTATCTTTGCCACTTTGTGAGCCTCTCTATTATCAATCAATCAGAAGGTGAACAGGAACTTATGATGGGAAATACTAGACCGAAAAGTTTAAAATTCGCTTACAGATTCAGGTTTGTCATTACATGCTTTATTCGAGTGTAATCCTCAAAACCATAATTTGAGAGGTCCTTGCCATACCCCGAATGCTTAAAGCCTCCGTGAGGCATTTCCGCGACGATTGGAATATGAGTATTGATCCAAACACAACCAAAATCAAATGCCTTGGCGAGGCGCATTGCTCTGCCATGGTTGCTTGTCCAGACGCTTGATGCCAGGCCGTAAGCGACGCCATTTGCATAACTGATTGCTTGAGCCTCATCGCTAAACTTTTGGACTGTGATTACTGGTCCAAAAATCTCATTCTGAATCATCTCATCGTCCTGTTTGAGGTCAGCAACGACAGTTGGGCTCCAGAAGTAGCCGGCACGTTCAACTTTCTTGCCGCCAGCAACAATGCTCGCATGAGAAGGGGCGCGGTCGATGAAACCTTGCAACCTAGCCAATTGGTTCGCATTATTTACAGGACCATAAAGGACATCTTCTGTAGGAGCTCCGGTGGCGATATTTTCAGTCGCTTGCTTTGCAAGAAGTGAGACAAATTCATCATAAACACTTGCTTCGACCATTACGCGAGTTGCAGCTGTGCAATCTTGCCCAGCGTTGAAATAACCTGCGATTGCAATTGCTTCAGCTGCTGCTTCGAGATTTGCGTCGGCAAATACAACAACAGGAGCTTTGCCACCAAGTTCCAAATGAACTTTCTTCAAATCATTTGCTGCGCTTTTCGCAACTTCCATTCCTGCACGAACCGATCCAGTAATAGAAACCATCTGAGGGATCTTATGTTCCACAAGAGCGCGGCCAGTGTCGCGATCTCCTGTTATAACGTTGAAGACACCTTCTGGGAGAAATTCAGACATAACTTCTGCCATCCAAACGGTAGATGCAGGGGTCGTGTCACTTGGCTTTAATACAACGGTATTGCCCGCTGCAATTGCAGGTGCCCACTTCCATACAGCCATCATCATTGGGTAGTTCCATGGGGTGACTTGTGCGCAAACACCAATTGGTTCGCGACGAATAAAGGATGTCATTCCGCGCATGTATTCGCCCGCTGAACGACCTTCAAGATTTCGAGCAGCACCAGCGAAGAAACGAATTTGATCAATCATTGGAGGTGCTTCTTCTGATGTTGTCAGCGCAATTGGCTTACCTGTGTTTTCAGATTCAATTGCAATCAACTCTTCTTGTCGAGATTCAAATGCATCCGCAATTTTGAGAAGAGCGCGTTGACGTTCTGATGGGGTTGAATCACGCCATCCTTCGAAAGCCTTTGCAGCTGCGTTCATCGCCTGATCGACATCTGCTGCGCTAGATACTGGAGCAGTTGCATACGGTGAACCCGTAACTGGATCGATAATCTCTGAGGTTTGTCCGCTCGAGGCAGCTTGCTTTTTTCCGTTTACGAAGTTGTTCAGGGTTTTCATGAGGGAGAGGTTATCTCGGCGGCAGCCAGTTGACCACAGGCCCCGTCAATTTCCCTGCCTCGCGTATCGCGAACTGTGACCGGGACCCCATAAGTTTCCAAAATTCTTACAAATTCAGCTTCATCCTGATGGCGAGAGGCTGTCCACTTTGAGCCCGGGGTCGGGTTCAAAGGAATCAAATTAACGTGGGCATTTCGATTCTTTAGAAGGCGGCCCAACAAGTCTGAGCGCCATGCCTGATCGTTGATATCTCGAATAAGGGCATACTCGATGGAGTATCTGCGGCCAGTCTTATCTGAGTATCGATCAGCAGCATCCAAGACTTCTTTAACTTTCCAGCGAGAGTTGATTGGAACCAGGGAATCACGAAGTTCATCATCAGGTGTATGAAGTGAAACGGCGAGGGTTACTGGGATTCCTTCGTCTCGAAGTTTATCGATTCCATTTACTAAACCGACTGTTGAAACTGTTACTGAACGGGCACCAATGCCAAGGCCATCAGGTTGTGGAGCGGTGATGTTTCTGACAGAGCGCATAACGGCGTTGTAGTTAGCCATTGGCTCACCCATGCCCATGAATACAACATTTGAAAGTCGCGTCTCTCCCCCTGGCAATTCGCCTGAGGCGCAAATCTTTGCAGCAGCAACTACTTGGGCAGTTATCTCTCCAGCAGTTAAGTTTCGAGTCAATCCGCCTTGACCTGTCGCGCAGAACGGACAGTTCATTCCACAGCCCGCTTGCGATGAAATACAAACCGTCGTTCTATCCGTATATTTCATAAGGACACTCTCGACAAGAACACCGTCGTGTAAACGCCACAAGTCTTTTCTTGTCTTGCCATTATCTGCCGTCACGGTACGAACCAAAGTGATTAGTTTTGGCGTGAATTTCTCAGTTACGAGAGAGCGAAGGTCTTTAGGAATATCGGTCCAAGTTTCAGGATCGTCGTTGTAATGTACAAAAAAATGGGTGGCAATCTGCTTTGCTCTAAATGCCGGCAAGCCAATCTCTTCAGCGAGGGCCTTTCGACCTTCGGGATCTAAGTCGGCGAAATGCTTAGGAGGCTTTACTTTTTGTTTTGGTTCATCAAAGACTAATTTCAATTCATCTGACATGTGGGCTACAACTTCCAATGCTTAATAAGTTCAAGCACAAACCAGACGGCAGGGCCAGTAAAAAGTACAGAATCAATACGGTCCAAAACGCCCCCGTGGCCGGGAAGCATTGAGCCCATATCCTTAATATTTAGATCACGCTTGATTGCTGATTCAATGAGATCTCCAGCTGTAGCTGTAGCAACTCCCATCAAGCCAATAAGAACTCCCAGCCACCAGTGCTTGTGAGCAACAAAATGGAAAATGAGTGATGCTCCAACTGTGGTTGCGACAAGTGAACCAATCAACCCTTCCCAAGTTTTCTTGGGGCTAATGTGTGGCGCTAAAGGGTGGCGACCAAATAGGACACCGGAGATGTACGCAAAAGTATCGTTACAAGCAACTAAAACGACCAAAGTAAGAATTCGAGCCGGTCCATCATCTGAATGGCCGAGTAATACGATAAATCCAGCTAGAAAAGGAATGTAAAAAACTGCCAAGCTCGCAGCTGAGACTCGTTTAATGAAATCAATCGGCGAAAGAGCGAGCAAGAAAACACAGAGATTTGGAACGGCGATTGCGACTGCAACAGAGAGCCCTGAAACTCGGCCAAAGTATGCGGCGCCTATTACTCCAATAGAAGCAACCTGCAGGAAATAATCTGGAATCATCGTTCCGGCAAGTTTGAAACCATGGTTAAGTTCACGAATTGCCAGAATTACAGCTGCGAGAACTAGTCCAGTAAATAAAATCGGATGAATTTGGAGAGTTCCAAAGACAACGCCAAGTATCAAAACTGAAACAATAATAGAGGGCAGGAGTTTTCTTCCCGCCTTCTTGTTGATTGCTTCGTTAAGTGAATGAATATCGTCCATAATTCTTTTCGAGAATTAAACCTCGAGGAGCTCGGCTTCCTTGTGCTTGAGAAGTTCATCAATTTTAGTTACATGATCGCTCGTTGCCTTTTCAAGATCCTTTTCCGCACGGGCAACATCGTCTTTACCCGCATCGCCATCTTTCTCCATCTTCTCCATCGCTTCTTTTGTTGCACGACGGATATTTCGAATAGAGATGCGTGAATCTTCTGCCTTATTTCGAGCTACTTTTATGTAATCCTTGCGGCGCTCTTCTGTGAGTTGGGGGAAATTAACGCGAATTACTCCACCATCAGTTTGAGGATTTACACCCAAATCAGATTCGCGGATGGCCTTCTCGACCAGTGCGATTGCACCTTTATCGAATGGGCTTACAAGAGCCATGCGATTTTCAGGCACTTGGATAGTGGCTAATGAAGCAAGAGGTGTAAATGACCCGTAATAATCCACCATAATCTTGGCAAACATTGATGGATGAGCCCGTCCGGTACGGATTGCACCAAAGTCATCCTTAGCAACCTCAATTGCCTTGGTCATTTTTGTATTGGCGTCGGCCAAGAGTGCGTTCAAATCAGACATGAGCGTCACGTTCCCCTTTTTTAATTTAGCGGTTTCCGGAAACGAGCGTTCCGATTTGGTCGCCCTTTACTGCTCGAGCGATATTTCCCTTGTTCTTGAGATCAAAGACAATTATTGGCAGATTATTTTCACGGCAAAGACTGAAGGCTGCCGCATCTGCAACAGCTAAAGATTTTGAAAGAACATCGTCGTAACTTACTGAATCATATTTTGTTGCTGTTGGATCCTTTTTAGGATCAGCGGTATATACGCCGTCGACGCCGCTCTTTGCAAGAAGCAAGCACTCTGCTCCAATTTCAAGTGCACGCTGAGCTGCCACTGTGTCGGTTGTGAAGAAAGGCATTCCTGCGCCTGCGCCAAAAATTACGACTCTGCCTTTTTCAAGGTGGCGTATTGAGCGACGTGGAATATAAGGCTCTGCAACTTGGCCCATGGTGATTGCTGTTTGTACGCGTGTATCGATATTTTCTTTTTCCAAGAAATCTTGCAACGCTAAACAGTTCATAACTGTTCCGAGCATTCCCATATAGTCTGCGCGAGCGCGATCCATTCCGCGCTGCTGCAACTCTGCTCCGCGGAAATAATTTCCTCCGCCTACAACAATTGCTACCTGAGTTCCGCTTCGCACTACATCTGCAATCTGCGATGCAATGTCGTGTACTACATCGGGATCTACGCCGATGCCCTTAACTCCGCCAAATACCTCTCCAGAAAGCTTAAGGAGCACTCTCTTGTAACCATTTCGGGCCATGAGAAGTGCTCCTTTCGCTTGAATTACTGGGTTATTACGAGTTCTACTGGATGAGATTACTGCCCAACCTTGAAACGGTGAAACGCCGACACAGCGGTCTTTGCCTCATCGAGGATTTGCTGGACTGTCTTCTTCGCATCTTTAGCAAAAGATTGCTCAAGAAGGCTGATTTCCTTGACGAAACCAGTTACTCGGCCTTCAACAATCTTGGTGAGAGAAGCTTCTGGCTTTCCCTCAGCGCGAGCTGTCTCTTCGGCGATACGGCGCTCTGCCTCGATTTGATCTGCAGGAATATCTTCCCGGCGAACAAACTGAGGTGCAAAAGCAGCAATATGTTGCGCAACGTCCTTACCCGCTTCAACAGCATCTGCCGTGAGCTGAACCAAGACACCAAGTTGTGGTGGAAGGTCTGGGTTTGTGCGGTGCAAGTAGAGAGAAACTGGTGATCCATCTAGAACTGCAATACGACGAATTTCAATCTTTTCGCCGAGGGTTGCATTTCCTTCGTCAACACGAGCTTGAACTGTCTGTCCGCTTGGAAGTGTTGAAGCCAAGAAAGCAGGGAGTTCATTAATGCTTGATGAAGATAGGTGGTTCAAGAGTTCATTTGCGAGCTCCTGAAAACGCTCTCCTTTAGCCACGAAATCTGTTTCGCAGTTAAGTTCGAGCATTACTCCACGAGTTCCTTCAGCTTTTGCAATAACCAAACCATTTGAGGTTGAGCGGCCTTCACGCTTTGTGACGCCCTTCAAACCCTTCACGCGAATGATTTCAACAGCTTTGTCGAAGTCGCCATCGGCTTCATCGAGTGCCTTTTTGCAATCAAGCATTCCTGCTGCGGTTTGTTCGCGCAGTTTCTTTACATCTTCAGCTGTGTAAGCCATAACTATTTCACTTACTCCTTAACTTCTGTAACAGCGGCCTCTGGTGCAGCAGCAGTTTCAACAACTGGTGCAGCAGCAAGAATTTCTGCTTCCAACTTATCTGCATCTGTAGCAGCTGCGGCTGGAGCTTTATCTGGGTTTGATGCTGCGTTTGCTGAACGAGCAGCGAGTCCTGCAGCCGCTGCATCAGCGATAACGCGAGTAAGCAAACCGATTGAACGGATTGCATCATCGTTACCAGGAATCTTGAAATCAACTTCATCTGGATCGCAGTTTGTATCCAAGATTGCTACAACTGGAATACCAAGCTTGTGAGCTTCAGCTACTGCAAGGTGTTCCTTCTTTGTGTCGACAACCCAAATTGCTGAAGGCAATTTAGTCATGTTGCGAATACCTTCGAGGTTCTTTGTGAGCTTTTCGCGCTCACGACGTAGAACAAGAAGTTCCTTTTTTGTAAGAACTTGATCGTTCTTCTCTTCTAGAAGTTCCAACTCCTTCAAGCGTTGAATACGCTTGTAAACGGTTGGGAAGTTTGTGAGCATTCCACCAAGCCAGCGCTCAGTAACGTAAGGCATATCTACGCGAGCTGACTGTTCCTTGATAGGTGCGTGTGCTTGCTTCTTGGTTCCAACGAAAAGTACGTGGCCACCCTTTGCAACTGTGTTCTTGATGAACTCGTAAGCACTGTCGATAAGAGCAAGTGATTGCTGGATATCGATGATGTAAATTCCATTGCGCTCAGTGAAAATGTAGCGCTTCATTTTTGGATTCCAACGACGAGTCTGGTGTCCGAAGTGGACTCCGCTGTCGAGGAGTTCTCGCATTGTTACAACCGCCATGGCGGCACGCTCCTTTATTGCATATGTATAAACATATGCACTCGGTTAACGATCCAACGATTTGTCGAATCTCTAACGCCTTGTCACCGACCAGACTTTTACCTCTGGACCGAAGTGGTTCTCAATTAATTGAGTAAGACGTATGAAGTCAGAAATGCCAGATATCTGGCTTTCCTGCTGGGTGAATCTTATTGGGGCTGGGCTATACGCCCAAATTACGCTCGAGGATGAGCCTGCTCATAGGCCCTTTGCAGCCTTTCAGGCGAAACATGCGTATAAATCTGAGTAGTCGAGAGGGACGAGTGGCCGAGAATCTCTTGCACCGTTCTCAAATCAGCCCCTCCCTCAAGTAAGTGGGTCGCGGCCGTGTGCCTAAGTCCATGGGGCCCCATCGAAGATCCGATTGCCTCCATTGCGTCATACACAGCATCGCGAGCAGTTCGTTGATCAATTCGCTTGCCGCGAGAACCAAGAAATACGGCGCTCCCAGATTTTTCGTTTGCCATTTGAGGGCGAGCAAGTTTCAGATAATTTTGAAGCGCCTCCATGGCTGGAATTCCAAGGGGAACCACCCGCTCCTTGTTGCCCTTACCAATCACTCTCAATGTATTGCGACTTGTGTCGATGGAGAGATTATCCAGACCGCATAATTCAGAGATTCGAATTCCAGATGCGTAAAGAACTTCAACCATTGCGAGGTTTCGAAGATTCACCGCTGTTGGTTCCTCTCCAGCCTTCAGTTGCAAAGCGGCCAGAACTATTTCCGTATCTGCAATATCGAGCACTTCAGGTAAATGAGGCTGAGGTTTTGGAATTGCTAGCGCGGCACCGTAATCAGACTTTATCCAACCGTTGCTTGCAGCCCAATAAGTAAATGCACGCATTGAAACAATTCGGCGGGCCAACGTTGCACGGGTAGCGCCATTTGCTTGTAAAGAGGCTAACCAGGATCGGATATGGGAAAGATCCAAATTTTTGAATTCATCAATCTTTAGCGTTTCAAGATGTTTCAAGAATGACTCTAAATCACTCACATAACCACGAATGGAGTTATCAGCCAGATTGCGCACGAGAGCCAAATGCTCTTCATATTGCGCAATTAGTGGTGAGGACATGTCCTCACATTACTCTGGCTTGCGGCCTTGACGTAGAAGGCCGAAGGTGACGGCGTCTTCAAGTGCCATCGCCGATGCGGCAATAACGTTTTCGTGCACACCGATTGTGCTCCACTCTCCATCGCCATCGCTTGTTTCAACTAGAACACGAGTTACAGCGCCAGTTCCGAGTCGACCTTCGAGGATGCGAACTTTATAATCTGTGAGTTCGAGCTTGGAGAGTTCAGGATAAATCTTTTCAAGACCTGAACGAATAGCCATATCAATTGCGTTCACAGGGCCATTTCCAGATCCAACAGCTTTAATGACTTCGCCCTTAGCCTTTATCGTGACTGTCGCAGTGGAAGTCACATCAGTCTCATCTCCGCCATGGACGCTTGTTGTCCAGTCTTCAAGTTCAAAAAACTGAGGGCGCTTTCCGTGAAGTTCTTCAAGAAGCAAAAGCTCAAAAGAAGCATCCGCTGCTTCAAATGTGAAACCTCGAGATTCCATCTCCTTTACGCGGGCAACAACGCGAGTTACTACATCCTTATCCTCGCCAAGATCAATCCCAAGTTCTAAAGACTTCAATTCGATAGATGCACGGCCAGCCATATCTGAAACCAACATGCGCATATCGTTTCCGACAGAAGCTGGATCTTCATGCTGATAAAGGTTTGGATCAACCTTGATGGCAGATGCGTGAAGTCCGGCCTTATGAGCGAAAGCTGAGACTCCAACGTAAGGCTGACGAGGACTTGGCGCAACATTTGTAACTTCAGCAACTGCATGAGCTATGCGGAAGGATTCGCGAAGTGACCCAGCTGGTAGAACTATTTTGTTTTTCTTTAATTCCAGGTTAGCAATGATTGAGACGAGATCAGCATTTCCTGTGCGCTCTCCATAACCATTTAAAGTTCCCTGAACATGAGTTACGCCCGCTTCAACCGCTGCAAGTGAGTTTGCAATCGCGCATCCCGTGTCATTATGACAATGAATACCAAGTCGAGCTGAAGAACTCTGCAGCACATCGTTTACTACTTGTTGCAATTCATCGGGAAGCATTCCGCCATTTGTGTCGCAAAGTGCGGCTACATCTGCCCCAGCTTCCATAGCGGTGCGAATTACTTCCAGGGCGTAATTTCGATTGGATTTATATCCGTCAAAGAAGTGTTCTGCATCCAAGAAAACACGCTGACCATTTCCTTTTAGAAACTCAATAGAATCCTTAATCATCGCGAGGTTCTCGTCGAGATTTGTCTTCAAAGCAAGATCAACGTGTCGATCATGACTCTTGGCAACCAGGGTGACCACAGGTGCACCCGAATCAGCTAGGGCGCGAAGAAGTACGTCATCTGCAGCCTTAACATTTGGACGTCGAGTCGCTCCGAAAGCAACAAATGTTGCGTTCTTCAATTTCAATTCGGTTTGGGCTCGTTTAAAGAATTCGGTGTCCTTCGGATTTGCTCCTGGCCAACCGCCTTCAATAAACCCAACACCTAGGTCATCGAGGTGACGCGCGATGGAAAGCTTGTCATGAACTGAAAGATTTAGGCCTTCTTGTTGGGCACCATCACGAAGTGTTGTGTCGTATATGTGAAATGCATCTGAGATTGTCATTACTTAACTCGCACATTCCAGCCGTGTTTATCTTCAATTGTTCCGTGTTGAATACCAAGTAAATGGTTGCGAATTTCCATTGTGATTTGACCTGGTTCACCATCGCCTGTTTTCCACGATCCTTGAGAGCTCTTCGCCATACCGATTGGCGATACGACAGCCGCGGTTCCGCAAGCAAAGATTTCGGTGATTTCTCCTGATGCAACGCCATCACGCCATTCATCGGTTGAAATCATTCCTTCTTCAACTTTATATCCAAGGTCTTTTGCAACAGCAAGAATCGAATCGCGTGTAATTCCTGCGAGGAGAGTGCCGGTTAGTTTTGGCGTAAATATCGTCGCGTCTTTTCCTCTTCCCTTCACAAAGTAAAGGTTCATTCCGCCCATCTCTTCAACCCACTTATGTTCAACAGCATCTAGCCACACAACTTGATCGCATCCTTCTGCCGCTGCCTGCTTCTGTGCCAGTAGTGAAGCTGCGTAATTTCCGCCAGTTTTTGCTGCGCCAGTTCCACCCTTTGCGGCGCGAACAAACTCTGTTGAAATCCAGACAGTCACAGCTTTGCTTGGATCAAAATAAGCCGATGCTGGAGTTGTAATGACAATATATGTTGCATGGTTTGAAGGGCGAACACCTAAACCAACTTCAGTTGCAATCATGAATGGGCGGATATAGAGAGACTCGCCATTATTTTTTGGAACCCACTTAATATCCTGCTTTACAAGCGCATGCACAGTCTCAACAAAATCTTCTACTGGAATTTCCGGCAGAGCCATGCGAACCGCGCTCTTATTAAAACGCTCAGCGTTTGCTGTAGGACGAAAGAGGCTAACTCCCCCATCTGGCTGGGTATATGCCTTCATTCCTTCAAATATCTCTTGGCCATAATGAAGAACAGATGTTGCAGGATCAAGGGCAAGTGGTCCATATGCCTTTAGTTCTGCATCGCTCCACCCTGTTGCCTCAGTCCACTCAGCTATCACCATATTGTCGGTGTAGTACTTGCCGAATCCCCCAGCAGCAATCTTCTCTTCGCGAGATGAATCACTTGCCGGCTGTGAGTTTGGATTGAGGTTGATCTTCATTTACTTAACCGCCTCCGCTAGCGCGGTTCCAACTTCCGCAGTTGTACGTTTTGTTGAACCGCGATTCTCGAGATCTTTCGTAACAGCTGCAGCAATTTCTGCAGCAGCATCTAAATGTCCTAGGTGAGCAAGCATCATGCCAACTGATGAAATTGTTGCAGTTGGGTCAGCAATCTGTTTTCCAGCGATATCAGGAGCCGAACCGTGAATTGGTTCAAACATGGACGGGAATTTTCCAGTGGGATTTATGTTGCCAGAAGCAGCAAGTCCAATTCCCCCGCTTATTGCAGCTGCAATATCGGTGATTATGTCTCCAAAGAGGTTATCGGTGACAACTACATCGAAACGATGTGGCTGGGTCACAAAGAACATGGCAGCGGCATCAACGTGAAGATAGTCGGTTGTGATTTGTGGATACTCAGCTGCAACTTCATTAAAGGCGCGAGTCCAGAGATTTCCGGCACGAGTGAGAACATTGTTTTTGTGCACGAGAGTGACCTTCTTGCGAGGGCGCTTCATTGCAGTTTCAAATGCGTAGCGAATGGCTCTTTCTGCACCTCGGCGAGTGTTGATGCTCTCTTCGGTTGCGATTTCATTCTCAGTTCCGAGCGCTAAAACTCCACCAGCCCCAATGTATGGGCCTTCAGTTCCTTCTCGAACCACAACGAAATCGACTTCGCCAGGATTTGAGAGAGGTGAGGCAACTCCAGGGTAAAGACGAGTCGGACGAAGATTAATGTAATGGTCAAAAGCAAAACGAAGTTTTAGCAAGAGTCCTCGCTCAAGAACACCACTTGGAACTGTTGGGTCACCAACTGCGCCAAGAAGAATTACATCCGCTTGTGCCAGTTCAGCCATGACTGAATCAGGAAGCGTTTCTCCTGTCTTATGCCAATACTTTGCACCAAGCTCATATTCGGTCTTTGTGAAGTTAAGCCCATGCTTAGCGGCAATAACATCTAATACTTTCAAACCTTCAGCAACTACCTCTGGTCCAATTCCATCACCAGGAATAACAGCCAACTTGTATGAAGTCATTTATGAAACCAACCCAACTGCTCGAACCAAATCTGCGCCTGATTCCTTCGCGATCGACGAAACCAATTCGCTGCTTACTGATGAATCGACAGTTATAGCCATGAGGGCTTCCTTGCCATTTTCGCTTCGCGCAACTTGCATACCTGCAATATTGAGGCCAGCTTTTCCAAGGATATTTCCAACAACGCCGACAACTCCAGGCTTGTCACCGTATTGCAAGAAAATCATGTTCTCTGTTGGTGGAAGATCAAGATCGAAACCATTAATTGCAATGATTTTTTCGACCATACGAATTCCCATAAGCGTTCCGTCGACTGTCACTGATTTTCCATCGACGAACGCTGCGTGAAGGGAAATCATGCTGCGATAGAAAGGTGAATCAGAATCTGTTGACACAGTCGCTGACATGCCTTTTTCTAGGGCAAGAGCTGGTGTGTTCACATATGTAACAGCTTCCGCTCCAGCGCCAGCGAGGGCGCCTTTAAGTGCGCTCGTGGCCAAAATTGAGGAATCGTGTTCTGAAATATCTCCACGAACTGCAACCGATAGAGTCACTGGACTTTCTCCAGCAATCGAAGTCGCAATCTGTGCCATCTTTTCAACAAGCGGCAAACTTGGGCGGATTGTTGGATGAATTGCTCCACCCTTAACATTCACTGCATCAGGAACCAGTTCTCCAGCGAGTGCTTTGCGAACAGATACAGCTACTGCGATTCCTGCACGTTCTTGGGCTTCATCCGTTGATGCTCCAAGGTGTGGAGTTGCTACAACAGTATCTAGTTCAAAGAGCGGCGAATCGGTACATGGCTCGGTTGAAAATACATCGAGTCCAGCGCCAGCAACGCGTCCCTCTTTAAGAGCGTTGTAAAGAGCAGTCTCATCTAGCACTCCACCGCGCGCTGCATTAATAATGCGAACAGTTGGCTTAACCTTCTTGAGTGCTTCCTCTCCGATGAGGTTGGCTGTCTCTTTTGTTTTTGGAAGATGAATAGTGATGAAATCTGAAATACGAAGCAATTCATCAAGTTCAACAAGTCGAACATTTAGCTGTGCAGCGCGTGCTGGCTGTAGATATGGATCGTAGGCAACAACTTCCATACCAAAAGCCTGCATGCGCGCAGCAACGAGCTGGCCAATGCGGCCAAATCCGACAATGCCAAGCGTCTTCTCAAAAATTTCTGCGCCTGTGTACTTTGAACGTGCCCACTTGCCGTTACGTAGCGCTGCATGTGCTGGCGATACGTGACGAGCGCTAGCCAGAAGAAGCGTGATTGCTAATTCTGCAGCGCTAACAATGTTTGAAGTTGGTGCATTGACAACCATGACACCCGCTGCAGTAGCTGCAGGGATTTCTACGTTATCAAGACCAACACCAGCTCGGGCAATTACCTTAAGGCCTTTGGCTGCTCCAATTGCTTCAGCATCCATCTTTGTTGCAGAACGAATGAGAACAGCATCAACTCCTGCTGCCAAGGCAGCAAGCAACTCTCCACGATCTGCGCCATTGCAGTGACGGACTTCGAAATCTGGGCCAAGCGCATCCATAGTGGCTGGACTTAGCTCTTCAGCAATTAGAACAACCGGTTTAGCCACGGGATGCGTTGCCTTCCTGATAATCCTCATTTTTGTTGTTTCCACGAACCCAAGACATCATCTTGCGAAGTTCACGACCAACAGTTTCGATTGGGTGAGATTCACCCTTTGCGCGAAGCGCCTTAAATTCTGGAGCTCCCGCTTCTTGATCGTCAACGAAACGCTTTGCAAAAGTTCCGTTTTGAATGTCGTTGAGAACTGCTTTCATGTTTGCCTTAACGCTTGCATCAATGACGCGAGGGCCCGAAACATAATCGCCGAATTCAGCAGTGTCAGAAACTGACCAGCGCTGCTTTGCAATTCCACCTTCGTACATCAAGTCAACAATCAACTTGAGCTCGTGGAGACATTCGAAGTATGCAACTTCTGGCTGATAACCAGCTTCAACTAGAGTTTCAAAGCCATACATAACGAGCTGTGACGCACCGCCACAAAGTACTGCTTGCTCACCAAATAGATCTGTTTCGCACTCTTCTGTAAAGGTGGTCAAGATTCCGCCTGCGCGAAGTCCGCCGATCGCCTTTGCATATGAAAGCGTGAGAGGCCATGCGCCACCCGTTGCATCTTGCTCAACAGCAACGAGAACTGGAACTCCGCGGCCTGCTGCATATTCACGACGAACCAAGTGGCCTGGGCCCTTTGGTGCAATCATTGCAACGTCGATATTTGCTTCTGGCTTGATGTAATCAAAACGAATATTGAAACCATGTCCAAAGAGAAGCGCTGCTCCCGCTTTGAGGTTTGGCTTAATTGAATCTGTGTAAATATGGCGCTGAACGTGGTCAGGTGCAAGCAACATAACTACATCGGCTTCTTTAACCGCATCTGCGACTGAAAGAACACGAAGTCCTTCTGCCTCAGCTTTTGCACGAGATGAAGATCCATCCTTGAGACCGATGCGAACATCAACACCGCTATCGCGAAGGTTGAGTGCGTGAGCATGTCCTTGTGAACCGTAACCAATGATGGCTACCTTCTTTGATTGGATGATTGAGAGGTCTGCATCCTCGTCATGATATTGAGTTGCCACTTATTTGCCTTTCCCTGGTTTAAGCCCGCGCTCCATTGCGACAAGACCTGATTGCACTAGTTCCTTTATTCCATATGGCTCAAGCACTCGCAAAAGAGCCTGAATTTTCTCTGCGTTACCCGTTGCTTCGATTGTGACAGCGTCTTGTGCGACGTCCACAACTTTCGCGCGGAATAACTGAACGGTCTCAAGTACTTGAGAACGTGTTTCTGGGGTTGTATTTACTTTGACAAGTAAAAGTTCGCGTTGTACCGAAGTCACAGGATCTAGACGGTCTGTACTTATAACGTCAATCAATTTATCTAATTGAGCAATAACTTGCTCAAGAGCATGATCCTCAACATCAATCACAATAGTCATGCGAGACACATTTGCATCTTCTGTCGGGCCCACTGCAAGTGAATCGATGTTGTAACCACGACGAGAAAATAGTGATGCAATACGAGCAAGTACGCCTGGGCTATTTTCAACGAGAACTGAGAGTGTATGAGTGGCCATTAGAGCTCCTGTGAATCCCAGACAGGCGCGAGTGAACGCGCGAGAGTGATTGAGTCATTTGATGTGCCAGCTGCAACCATCGGCCAGACCATCGCATCTCGGTGAACGCTAAAGTCGACGACAACCGGTTGATCGTTTATTGACATGGCTTTTTCAATAACCGCATCAACTTGATCGCGAGTTTCAGCGCGTAATCCAACGCATCCCATTGCTTCACCAAGTTTGGCAAAATCCGGAATTCGCTTTGAATGTAAGTCAGTATTTGAATAACGCTCGTTATAAAACAATGACTGCCATTGGCGAACCATGCCAAGACTTTCATTATTGATAATTGCGATCTTCACTGGAATTCCATTTAGTGCGCACGTTGTAAGTTCTTGATTTGTCATTTGGAAACAACCATCTCCATCAATCGCCCAAACGGTGCGATCAGGTGCACCAACTTTTGCTCCCATGGCTGCTGGAACTGCGTAACCCATAGTTCCTAAACCTCCAGAGTTCAACCAGCTTCGCGGACGCTCGTACTTCACAAATTGCGAAGCCCACATTTGATGTTGGCCAACACCGGCAACATAAATTGCGTCGGGACCAGCAATCTTTCCCAATCGTTCAATGACATATTGTGGCGATAACGAACCATCTGCAGGGTGGTCATAGCCCAGTGGATATGTTTCGCGCCATCCCTGTACTTGTTTTACCCAAGCAGTGATGTCTGGCTGACTCTTCTTAAACTCCGACTTAAGTGCGGGAATCAGCGCGTCAATTGTGTTCTTCAAGTCTCCAACAAGTGGAACGTCAACGCGACGGAGTTTGCCAATTTCTGCCGGATCAATATCCGCGTGAATAACTTTGGCATTTGGTGCGAATGATGAAAGTTTTCCAGTTACACGGTCATCGAATCGCGCTCCAAGGGTTATGAGTAGATCTGCTTTTTGAAGTGCAGTAACAGCAGCGACTGTTCCGTGCATTCCCGGCATTCCTAAATGTTGCGGATGGCTGTCAGGGAAAGCTCCGAGTGCCATCAGTGTTGTAACAACGGGAGCACCTGTGAGTTCGGCAAGCTTCATCAATTCCTTGCTTGCATTTGCCTTGATGATGCCGCCGCCAACATACAAAACTGGTTGGCGTGACTCGGCAATTAAGCGAGCAGCGTCACGAATATCTCCATCGTTTGGATCAAGCTTTGGCTTATAGCCAGCAAGATTTACAGAAGATGGATAATCAAAGGTCGTCATGGCAGACAACGCATCTTTTGCAATATCAACCAAGACCGCACCGGGGCGACCTGTCGATGCAATGTGAAATGCTGAAGCAATCGCATGAGGAATATCTTTTGGATTTGTTACTAAGAAATTGTGTTTAGTAACCGGCATGGTGATTCCACGAATATCGGCTTCCTGGAATGCATCTGTGCCAATAGAAGTTGAGTTAACCTGACCGGTAATTGCAACAAGTGGGACAGAATCCATTTGTGCATCTGCAAGAGGAGTTACTAAGTTCGTTGCACCGGGGCCTGAGGTTGCAATACAAACGCCAACACGTCCAGTTACTTGGGCATAACCAGTTGCCGCATGACCAGCTCCTTGTTCATGTCGAACAAGGATGTGGCGAATCTTTGAATCAAAAATTGGATCGTAAGCAGGAAGAATCGCGCCGCCCGGAATTCCGAACATCACGTCGACGCCTGCATGCTCCAAAGATTTCACTAGGGACTGTGCCCCTGTTACTGAATCAGCGTTGCTGTTTGTCATGTTCATCTCCTTCCGGTTCCTTGTGCTGCGATTAGATTGTTAAATGAGAAAACCCTCAGTTTTTCCACTGAGGGTTAGCGCGCGATCGTCTTGCTTAGATCGCACGCTCTCGAATCACGACGGCTTTCTTGTCAGATGCCATGGCTGTATTCTCGCCGACCATTAAGAGGCAGTCAACCCCTGAGATGTAAGTCTCATTATTTAGGACGTTACTGCTCCTTGCGAGGCAGATCCGACGACCTTTGAATACTTTGCCAAGACTCCCCGCTTGTACTTATGTGGCACTGGCGTGAAGTGCTTTCGACGTTCAGCCATAGTTGCGTCATCTACAAGTAAGTCCAGCTGACGAGTCACGGTATTAATGCGAATTCGATCTCCGTCTTGCACGAATGCAATCGGTCCACCATCAACGGCTTCTGGAGCTACGTGTCCAACACAAAGACCCGTACTTCCGCCAGAGAAGCGACCGTCTGTAAGAAGAAGCGTGGATTTACCAAGCCCTGCGCCTTTGATCGCGCCGGTAATCATTAACATTTCGCGCATTCCTGGTCCGCCCTTTGGGCCTTCATAACGAATGACAATTGCATCTCCGGCCTTGATCGTTCCGTTCTCAAGAGCCTCCATTGCAGCCTGTTCGCGTTCGAAAACTCGAGCCGGTCCTTCAAATTCATCGACTCCAACGCCTGCGGTTTTGCATACAGCGCCTTCAGGAGCAAGCGAACCCTTGAGGATTGTAATTCCACCGCCGACCGAGAGGGGTTCTTTAATCGAGTGGAGAACTTCTCCATCGGGATCAAGTGGTTTCACATGTGCAAGATTCTCAGCCATTGTCTTTCCAGTGACAGTCAATACATCTCCATGCAGAAGACCGGCGTCAAGTAGTGCACGTAGAACTACAGGAATTCCACCAACTTTATCAACGTCAGTCATTACATATTTTCCAAATGGTTTTACGTCAGCTAGAAGTGGAACCCTAGAGCTGATTACTTGGAAATCTTCAAGAGTCAAATCAACTTCAGCTTCGTTAGCCAGAGCTAAGAGGTGGAGAACTGCGTTTGTTGATCCACCAAGTGCCATAACGACAGTGATCGCATTCTCAAATGCTTTCTTAGTCAAAATATCGCGAGTTGTAATTCCTTGACGAATTAATTCAACTACAGCTGCGCCAGAAGCAACGGCATAATCATCACGACGATGATCGACAGATGGAGGTGAGGCAGATCCTGGAAGTGAAAGTCCTATTGCTTCGCCGACCGCAGCCATCGTGTTAGCTGTATACATACCGCCACAGGCACCTTCGCCTGGACAAATCGCGCGTTCAATTCGGTCTACTTCTTCTTCTGAAATCAAGCCACGAGCACATGCACCAACCGCTTCAAATGCGTCAATGATTGTGACATTCTTTCCATCAACATTTCCAGGAAGTGTTGAGCCTGCATAAACAAATACTGCGGCAACATCGATACGAGCCGCTGCCATCATCATTCCTGGAAGTGACTTATCGCAACCGGCGAACATCACCATTCCGTCCAAGCGTTCTGCTTGCATTACAGTTTCAACGGAATCGGCAATCACTTCGCGAGAAACTAAGCTGAAGTGCATTCCTTCGTGGCCCATTGAAATTCCATCAGATACTGAAATTGTTCCAAATTGCATTGGAAACCCGCCGCCATCGATAACGCCTTTACGTGAGGCCTTTGCAAGACGGTCAAGGGAGAGGTTGCAAGGGGTAATTTCATTCCATGATGAGGCAATTCCGATTTGTGGTTTCTTGAAATCAGCATCTTCCATTCCAACCGCACGCAACATTCCACGGGCAGGAGAACGTTCCAGACCGTCAGTTACAAGACCTGAACGTGGCTTCATATTTGTCATTTTAACCTCTACGCCCCTTGACCTAAGTGGTTGAGTAATAATTCTCGAACGCGAGCAGCGTCTGCTTGTCCACCGGTCGCCTTCATGACGGCGCCGATAAGTGCTCCAGCAGCAGGAATGTTTCCATCGCGAACGCGTTGGGCGGTATCTGGCTGGGATGAAATAGCGGCTTCAATCGCGGCCATTAGGGCAGAGTCATCTGAAACGACTTTAAGACCACGTTTCTCGATAACTTCACGCGGAGAACCCTCTCCCGCAATAACGCCTTCAACAACTTGGCGGGCAAGCTTGTCTGTTAACTCACCAGATGCAACAAGTCCAATAACTTCTGCAACTTGTGCAGGGTTCATCAATGAAGTTGCTTCAACTTCTTTTTCATTTGCAACTCGTGAAATTTCTCCAAGCCACCATGTGCGAGCCTTTGTTGGATCGGCGCCAAGCTTCACAGTTGCTTCGACCGTGTCAAGAAGTTCAGCATTTATCATCGCTGTCATTTCTTTATCTGGGACAGCCCATTCGGCTTGCAAACGCTTTCTGCGTACTGAAGGTCGCTCTGGAAGTGTTGCGCGAATTTCTTCAATCCAAGAAGCTTCAGGTGCTACTGGAACCAAATCTGGCTCTTGGAAATAGCGATAATCCTCAGCAGTTTCCTTCGAACGACCAGGGCGAGTTTCACCGCTTTCCTCTAGGAAGTGGCGAGTCTCTTGAATAATTCTTTCGCCATTTTCAAGGAGGTTTCCTTGGCGAATCATTTCTCCATGAATTGCTCGTTCAACAGAACGCAAGGAATTCACATTCTTTGTTTCGCTTCGGGTTCCAAGTTTCCCACTGCCTCGTGGAGAAAGAGAGACGTTTGCGTCACAACGAAGTGAACCTTGTTCCATCTTCACATCGGAAACCCCGAGTGAGCGAAGGATGTCGCGAAGCTCGGTTACGTATGCTCGCGCAACTTGCGGGGCATATTTTTCAGTTCCTGGAATCATCTTTGTAACGATTTCCATTAATGGAATGCCGGCGCGGTTGTAATCAAGAAGTGAATACTCGGCACCATGGATACGTCCAGTTGCCCCGCCTACGTGCAGGGACTTACCCGTATCTTCTTCCATATGCACGCGTTCAATTTCTACGCGGAAAGATTTTGTTCCTTCATCTGTGTCGATTTCAACATCCAGGAAACCATTTACGCAAATTGGTTCGTCGTACTGTGAGATTTGGAAATCTTTTGGCATGTCAGGGTAGAAATAATTTTTACGTGCAAAACGGCTAAACGGGGCGATTGAACAATTAAGCGCAAGCCCAATTTTAATAGCTGATTCAATAGCAACTTCATTAACAACAGGTAATGAACCAGGAAGCCCGAGGCAGACTGGGCAGGTTTGAGTGTTTGGCTCTGCTCCAAATTCAGTTGAGCATCCACAAAACATCTTAGTATTTGTGTTGAGTTCTACGTGGACTTCTAGTCCAAGTGTAGGTTCGTATTTTTCAATCACTCCGTCGTAGTTAAGAGCCATTATTTCGCTCCCAGCGCTGGTGCTTGTGACATCAATGTCGAACCCCATTTTGAATTAAGTGCAGCTTCCAGTGTTCCACCAACTTGATACATCAAGTCATCCTTCATTGCTGGGGACATGATTTGGAAGCCAACAGGCAAGTTATCTTCCGGGGCAAGACCACAAGGAAGACTCATTCCACCAATTCCAGCCATGTTTACAGGAATGGTTGCAATATCGTTTAAGTACATTGCCACTGGAT
>SESG01000402.1_pt1 | contig 23209 bp, 20 predicted proteins | sample 3171421 | NCBI WGS metagenome assembly SESG01 (sample SAMN10866946, study PRJNA518727) | freshwater metagenome | biome: subpolar coniferous forest; feature: holomictic lake; material: water; isolation source: holomictic Lake 227, 6 m and 8 m depth | place: Canada: near Kenora, Ontario | collected...
CCAGCTGAACTACCGATCCTCGAATGTGCTGCAAAAGTAACCTATTTTTTCCATTCCACCAACATCTTTTAAAAATCTTTCTCAAATGCCCCGCTTATGGTCACGGCATGACACGAAACCCGCAGCAGCGCTGCCTCGCGGAGCCACTGAGCCGTACGGAATCTGCTGTTGGAGGCATCAATAATAACCCCGCGCGGACGAAAAACCTTCATGATGTCGGCCATAGGCAGGTTAGGATTGCCTGAAATGACGAGGTAATCCACGCATATCTGCCCGTTAAATCCCTTTGGAGGCGGTTTGCCCAGGATGGCAATACGGCATTTTCCTGCCTGGATAAACCTTCCCAGGTGGATCACCGGCATAAAAGCGGCCCGTGCCGGCCTGTCGGGGTGTGATCGCCCGATCCAGTAATCCCGGTGAAGCCGGATACCGTGTGCGCTGAAATCGGCATGGATGATATCGCTGCAGATTTTCCGCGACCCGTCGCTCATCCCCGGCAGATGATCACCGAAAACCAAGGCCCTGTCCTGGCAGCTGACCTCGTATAGCGCTGCGTGCGGAATGTTGAACACCAGCAGCCGCCGCGAATGGAGCCGTTCCAGCTTCGTTGCCGCCAGCGAACCATTCAGCAGCAGCGCGGCAACGAGCAGGATCCAGAGCCAGGCCGTGACCCGGCGGGTAAAAAAGAGGAACCCGGCAAGGATGACTGCGTAGAGCAGCAGCATCTCAGGGAGCGAAATAAAGATTCCCCGGATGACCGACCCGGGCAGTTCTTCGATAAAATGGATCGACGAATTCAACAGCCAGACCAGGAAGATCAGCACTTTGGCGGTGAAGATCCCCAAAAACGGGATATTCCCAACCGCCAGCACCACGATACCGAAATAGATGATCAGGCTCGACAGGGGAACGACGAAGATATTGGTCACCATAAAATAGACGGGGAACTGGTGAAAGGTAAAAAGGGTGATGGGCATGGTGGCCAGCTGGGCGGCCAGCGATACCGCCACGATCGACCATACCTTGTCGGGAAGCCAGGAGGAGGTTACATAGAGGTCGTAAATGGGTTTATAGAGGACGACGATGCCCATTACCGCCAGGTACGACAGCTGGAAACCTACGTCGGTGATCAGGAGGGGATCGATGGCAAGGAGCAGGATGACGGAAGCCGCAACGATGTTGAACATGTCGGGCGAGCGCCCCATCTGTCTTCCCAGGATCGGCAGGCTCAGCATGGCCGCCGACCGCAGCACGGCAGGCGACATCCCCGTGAGCAGGGCGTAAAACCAGATAAAGAGGATCAGGATAAGGGTTTTCAGATACCTCCCGGCTTTGTTTCTCTTCAGGAACCCCAGTAAAAACTCCAGGAAAAGGTAGATGATCCCTACATGCATCCCCGATACCGACAGGATATGCATGGCTCCCGTGGCGGCATAATCATTGCGCAGGCCGGCATCAATTTCATCCACATAACCCAGCAGCAGGGCAGCGGCCACGGCAAACTCGCGCCCCTGCATCCTGTTTTCGCGCAACAGGCCAAGCAACCGCTCGCGCAGCCTGAATGCCATACGGGCGGGAATTCCGGCAGGTGTGATCCCGATAGTCCGCCAGCCATGCTCCCCGGCAAATACCCTGTGTGTGATCCCCTGGTTTTGAAGGTAAGCAGCATAGTTGAAAGAATGGGGATTTGAATTGTCGGTGATCGCGGTAAATCCGGCACGTAAAAGCAGGTAATCGCCGTACTGCAGCAAACATCCCTTTGGGGGAAGCTTCAGGTAACCTAAAGCGCGCCCGCAGGTGCGCACCCAACGTCCCGACTGTCGGCGATACCTGACCTCCAGTATTGCCTTCACCGGCGACCGGTTCATGGCCGGAGGTTCGCCGAGGGTCACCAGGTAGGTTCCGCCGGGATGCAGGCTGAAATGGGCAGGGTCGCTTGCTGCAGCATGCTGGCATGAGATTTCAAAACCTGCAGCCAGGAAAAAGCCATTGATCAGCAGCCCGGCAATCCACCGGTACCGGTAACCGGAAACCGTCAGCAGTATAATCCTGGCGGCAACCACCAGGGTTACCAGGGCGGGAAGAGCCAGCAATGGCTTACAGGCTGCGCCGGAAGCTGTTCCGATGATGATCCCTGCCAGGAAGGGGAACAACAGCCTCAGGAGCGGGTAGGGTCTCCAGGAGTTCATCGCATATTACCATGTTTCTATACGTTTAATCGGTTTAGAAACTAAAAGGTAATATGGAATCAGTCACAAAATTTCAACAAATAGCTTTTTGCCTTTTCCGAGCCCTTTTCCGAGGCAAGTTTCCAGTCCTCGCAGGCCCCGGTCTTATCGGAAAGGTAATGCTTGGCCACGCCGCGGTTGGCGAGCGCTTCCGCATCCCCGGGACTCCACTCCAGTATCTTGTCATACTCATCGAGGGCCTCCCTGTAATCTTTGAGGTAAAGGTAGGCCAGTGCCAGGTTCATCCTCGTGTTGGTATCGGCAGGGGCCAGGGCCTTGGCAACCGAGAAATCGGCGACGGCCTCCAGGTAGCTGCCCTCGGCCGCCTTGGCGGCGCCGCGGCTGGAATAGTATTCGTATTGCGACGAGTCCAGCTTGATTGACTGGTCGAAATCCTGGATGGCCCCACTGAGATCGTTGAGGTTGAACCGGCTTAACCCCCTGTTGTAGTAGGCCTCCGTAAAATCGGGCTTGTATTGCAGGGCGCGGCTGAAATCCTTGATTGCCTCGGCATATTCGCCCATGTCATACTTTGCCAGCCCACAGTTGTGATACGCCTCCGTATAGTTTGCCTTCAGCAGGATCGCCTTTTCATAATCCCGGATGGCATCCTTGTGGTCCTGCAGGTAATCCTTTGCCAGCCCGCGGTTATAGTATGGCTCCGCCAGGGAGGGCCTGAGCAGGGTTACTTTGCTGAAGTCGCGGATGGCCCCCTTGTAGTCCTTAAGCTGGCTGCGTACCAGTCCCCTGTTGAAATAGGGCTCAGCTACCGTGGTATCCGCTTCAACCGCATGGTTCAGCTCTTTGAGCGCCTCCTTCAGGTCGCCCAGTTTGGCCTTGAGAATGCCCGATTCGAGCAGATCCTTCTGTGCCGTCTTCTGTGCGAACACCATCAAGGGAAAAGCCAGTAAGACCAGTAAAAACAAACGGGGCAGGGGAAGGAAAAATCTCATGGAACCATACAGGACAACCACCCGGAATTATTTACAATATTTGATGATCAGCTCGCGGGTGGCTTCGAGACCGTTCGCGTAGGCCACCTGCCAGTCGGCGCATGCACCTTCCTGGTCGCCCATCACCTGTTTTACCCGCCCCCGGCTGTTGTAGGCATCGGCATACTTGCCGTCGATGCTGATGGCTTTGTCAAAATCGGCCAGCGCCGACTTGTAGTCCTTCAGCATGGCATAAGCTCCGCCCCGGTTGTTGTAAGCCGTTGCATTCTTGGGGTCGAGTTTGATCGCCTCATTGCAATCCTCGAGGGCCCCCTTGTAATCCTGGAGGATATGGCGCATCATCCCGCGGTTGGTATAGATGTCGGTAAATTTAGGGTCAAGCTTCACGACCATGTCATAGTTCATCAGCGCCGTTTTGTAATCCTGCTCCATATAGGCCAGCGCGGCCCGTATGTTAAAGGCAATGACATTGGTGCGGTCCTTCTCAAGGAACATATCCAGATCCGCCTTGGCATCCTTGTAATTCCCCTTCTGGTAGTAACTTACCCCCCTGATGAAATAGGCCAGCCCCATCATGGGGCGAAGTTTCAGCGCTTCGCCGGCATCTGAAATGGCGGCGTCGTAATTACTCAGCATCTGGTAAGCCCAGCCACGTCTGACATAAGTGCCGGCGTTTTTGGACAGTTCGATCGACTTGGTATAATCGGCAATGGCGCCGTGATAATCGGCCGCCTGACCCTTTTTTGACCCTGACACGAAAAGGTCCCTGGCCTTGGTATCGTTCTCCGTCATTGTCCTGGGCGGCGCTACAGGTTTATTATAAAAATTATCTTTCGAAAAGAGATTCATCTCCTTCAGGTCGGGACTGGTCGCGGCAGGAGTCGCCTGCTTCTGGGCCGGTGCCTTTTGCGGTCCCTTGGTAGTCTTTGCCGGTGTTCCTTTTGCCGGGGCGGTTTTATCAGGTGCAGTCTGGGTAAAACCACAGGTAAAGAAAATTGAAAAGAGTAAGAAAAGGGTAATTTTTGCGTAATTCATAGCAGGAATTTTAATTTAGAAAATAACTCATTTTTCGTCAAGATATTGTATCATCAACCGGGCAGCCCTTTCGGAAGCGCCGCGGCCGCCAAGCTGCTGTTTCAGCACGCGGTAACCATCCTTTATGTTTTGCCGCACTGTTCCCGGTTCCAGGATCGCCCTCAGCTCCCTGGCAAGGTTTTCGCGGGTCAGCTCATCCTGGATCAGTTCGGGAACCAGCAGCCTGTCGGAAATCAGGTTTACCAGTGAGATATAGTTGACATGAACGATCCTGCGGGCGATCAGGTAAGAGAGATAATTCCCCTTGTAACAAACCACCTGGGGCACCTCCATCAGGGCTGTTTCAAGGGTAGCCGTACCCGAAGTCACCAGCGCCGCCTCCGAATGGCGCAGCAGGTCATAGGTCTGGTTGACCACCACCGCCACGCCGGTATCGCGCAGTATCCCTGAATAAAAGTCACGGGCAATGGAGGGGGCACCGGCCACCACGAACTGGTAGCCGGGAAATTCCGACCTGGCGCTGGTCATGATCTCCAGCATCTTTTGGATCTCCATGGTCCGGCTGCCCGGCAGCAACGCCACCAGCGGCTTGTCGGGAAGCTGGTTGGCCTGCAGAAATTCCTGCCGGCCCTGCAGCTTCATATCTTCGTTGATCACATCCAGCAGCGGATGGCCGACATAATCTACCTTATAGTCATACTTACCGTAAAACTTCTCCTCGAAGGGCAGGATCACGAACATCTTCTCCACCCAGCGTTTTATATTGACAACCCGCGACGAACGCCAGGCCCAGAGCTGCGGGGAGATATAATAAAACACGCGGAATCCCTGCCGGGTGGCGAATTTGGCAACCCGCATGTTGAACCCGGGATAGTCGACCAGGATCAGTACATCGGGCTTATAAGCCATGATATCCGCTTCACAAAAGGAGAAGTTCCTCATAATCGTCGGCAGGTGGGCAACCACTTCTGCAAATCCCATAAAGGCGAGGTCGCGGTAATGTTTTACCAGCAGTCCTCCCCGGGCCTGCATCTTATCCCCGCCCCAGCAGCGGAAATCAGCCATTTTATCCAGTAGCGCGATCTCCCGCATGAGGTTCGAGGCATGGAGGTCGCCCGAGGCTTCGCCGGCGATGATGTAGTAACGCATTAAAAACGATTCTTCAGGATTTCCATGGCCTTGTAGGCCGTAAAGTCAAACTGGGCCGGAACAACGGCAAGGTAGTTGTTCTCCATGGCCCACTGGTCGGTATCTTCGGTGTGCTCGATCTTTACGAAATCGCCCTTCATCCAGTAATATTCCCGGCCATGGGGATCCTCGCGCTCATCAAAATCCTCCTGCCATGTACCCTCAGCCTGTCGGCAAACCCTGATACCCCTGATATCCCCTTCGGGAACTGCAGGGATGTTTACATTCAGGCATACCCCTATGGGCAAGCCCTTGTCAACCACGGAGGCGACGATGGTACGGATAAATTTCCCGGCGGCCCCGAAATCGGCATGCGGGCTGTAACTGTCGAGGGAAAACCCTACCGATGGCACGCCAGCCATGGCCCCTTCGAGCACGGCAGCCATCGTTCCCGAATAGAGGATATTGATGGAGGCGTTGTTGCCATGGTTGATTCCCGAAAACAGGAAGTCGGGCCGGCGTTTCATCACGATCTTAAAGGCCAGTTTGACACAGTCGGCAGGGGTGCCCGTACAGGAATATTCTTCGTAATCATCCTCCTTTACGATAAGCTCCAACCTCAACGGATGGGCAATGGTTACCGCGTGCGCGGTGCCCGACTGCGGGCGGTCGGGGGCTACCACCACCAGTTTGCCGAAGGGTTTGCAATATTGAATCAATGCCCTGATACCCGGGGCCCTCACACCATCGTCGTTGGTAATTAAAATCAGCGGTTTCTCCCCCATTTGCTATAATTTTCACCGGTTTAAAAAGTTCTTCAAAATTAGGAATAAATCCAGTAGCTTTGAGCCGATCAAACACAAAATCACAACCATGTCCCGTACCCTGATCATCCTGCTGTTATGGATCCCGCTGCTGCTGCCGGCACAAAACCTGGTGAAAAACCCCGGCTTCGAAATAAAAAACGGCTGTCCCGATCAACCCGGCCAGGTAAGCCTTGCCCGTTTCTGGATAAGCCCCAACACCGGCACGCCCGACTATTTCAATGAATGCAGCCCCGGGCTCGACTATGGCACCGAATTCAACAAAAAGGGAGGCCGGCTGCCCCATTCGGGACATGGCTATGCCGGCATGCAGTTTTACCTGCTGAACCATAATGAATTCTATGAGTACATCCAGACCGTACTGGATACCACACTGACAGCAGGCCATCTTTATTGCGTAAGCGCCTGGGTGAGCCTGGGAAAGTCGACCTACGGCATCCGGCAACTTGGCGCCCTGCTTTCGGCCACCGAGATCAAAGAGTCGGGATCCCACAAGATGAAGCTGCCTGCCGTCCCGCTGGGCAACGGGAAGTACCTGCTGGACCAGGACCAGTGGATGTGTATCAAGGGCGTTTACAAAGCCAGAGGCAATGAGAAACTGCTCACCATCGGCGACTTTACCCCCGGCGACAGCTTCTGGAATATCGCGACCCAGTCGCCAACCGACTCGCTCTTTAAATCAACCTACTATTTTATTGATGATGTCGCGGTGGAGGCCATACGCGATTCTAGTGAGTGCAGGTGCAGGTAGTTATGCTACACCGTAACAGTAATCGATTTCACCACAATAGGGTACATTAGAAGGATGAAAGTTCTTCGTAAAGTTCTTTCACCGGCAGCCCCATCACGTTGAAGAATGAGCCGTCGATCCTGCTGATACCCACATAGCCGATCCACTCCTGGACGCCATAGGCGCCTGCCTTGTCGAAAGGGCTGAAATTCAGGATATAATATTCGATCTCATCCGCAAGAAGTTCCCTGAAGGTAACCGACGACAGGACATGAAACGAACGGCGTTTGGTGGAAGAAACAAGGCATACCGCCGTGATCACGTCATGGGTGTTGCCCGAGAGTTTCCGCAGCATCTCAACGGCCCCGTCGTGACCGGCAGGTTTGCCAAGCACCTCGTTGCCTATATAGACGATCGTATCGGCCGTGATGACGATGGTGCGATCATCCAGCTGTGAGCGGTCAATGGCGGCGGCCTTCAGCTCAGCCAGGTAGACGGCAATCTCCTCCGGGCGCATCCCGTCGGGATAGACCTCATCCACATCGGGGATCATGATTTCAAAATCGATCCCCAGCTCTTTCAGCAGGTATTGCCGGCGGGGCGACTGCGACGCCAGGATGATGCGTTTTCCGTTCAGGATGCGGTTCATCATGCAGGATTCATTGTTTTGTTTGATAATTTGTTGTGGTTCATAAGAATCTTCATCCCTAATTTACACTTTAAAATTAACCACAATGGCCACCATGATTTACACAATGTACACCATGACTTTCTTTGTGTACATTGTGCTTTCATCGTGTCATGGCGGTTAAAATTGATCCGGATTTTGAATAATAAACAACCTCTTGGATGAATCAAAAAAAAACAAGCAGAGACTCCGCCAACTAAAAGCTAAACTGAGATATAGATTATCTCGAGCGACATGATTCCCGCCACCATGATCAGTTTGCAGAGGCTGCTGAGAAAATGGTAATCCTGTTTTTCGCGGGCCCGGAAGAGGGAGAGCAGCAGGTAAAAGGCGCCGGCCTGCACCGTTACCACGAAATACCAGAAGACCATCATCAGCCCAAGCCTGTAAAGGATAAACTGGGCATACGCCAGGAGCAGGATGGTCGCCACGATGACAGCCGCCACAATGTAACGCGTATATTGCATGCCCGCCACCACCGGCAGGGTCCTGCACCCGAAGAGGGTATCCCCCTCGGTATCTTCCATATCCTTGACAATCTCACGGATCATCGACACCAGGAAGGCGAAAATGGCATATCCCAGGAATATCGAATTGGTGGAACGGATATAGGGCAGTGCATCGCCAAACGAAAGGGCATGGATCCTGAGCCAGAAGAATTCAAAAAGCCACACGATCAGGATCACAAAGGATGAAAGGGCGGCAACCAGGAAGTTTCCCCAGAAAAAGACCCGCTTGTATTTTGCCGAATAGATCCAGAGCACGCCCGAAAGGAAGGGGAAGATGAGTCCGAAACTCACCGCCTTTACACGCCATGAAAGGTAAAAGCCGATGAACATGGCCAGCACGTTCAGCAGGATATGCAGCTTTATGGCGCCCCGCGCCGAGATCAGCCGGTTTACCACCAGTTTGTCGGGCCGGTTGACACTGTCGATCTTCACATCAAAATAGTCGTTGATCACATATCCGCCGATGGCGATGAGCACCGTGGCCGCCACCAGCGCAATAAAGTCTGCAAGGGCGGTACCGGTGTCCTGGTTCCGTGAATAGATCAGCGGCACCAGGATACAATACCGCAGTAAAACCTGGGTCAGGATGATGATCAGTATATTCGGCAGCCTGACGAGCTGCCCCACAGCTTTCAGCTTCTCAGCATTAAGGTTTATCCTGATCTTCTTTATCATATTCAGCATTTGTTTCTCCTGTTACCAATGGTAAGCATCATCATTCATCCACTTGCCCTGGACCTTCAGCACCTGTTCAATGACGTCGCGCACACACCCTTTGCCCCCGTTGAAATGGGAGATATATTTTGCAACCGACCTGATCTCTTCGGCAGCATCAGCCGGGCAGGTGGGCACCCCCGCCTCCCTCATCACCTCGTAGTCGGGGATATCATCGCCCATGTAAAGAACCTGTTCCGGTTTCAGATGGTTCGCCTTGAGGTAAGCACGAAAGGTCTCCTGTTTTTTTTCGATGCCAAGGAAGATGTCGGTGATCTGCAGCGCCTTCAGCCGGTGCATCATCGAATCGGACCTGGCGCCGGAAATAACGGCCACCCGGTAGCCCTTTTTCACGGCCAGTTGCAGCGCATAACCATCCTTCACGTTTGAAACCCGGTGGGCGTCGCCTTCATTGGTTGTTATTACGCTGCCGTCGGTCAGCACGCCGTCATAATCAAAAATGAAGGTGTTGATATGCTGCAGCAGCTCCTTATAATTTGCCATTTTCAGTTTTATATTTGATGATATTCCTGCTGATCACATTGTAGATTTCGAGATAATCGGGATGATCCTTCAGCAATTCGCGATGTTTATCAAGCACCTGTTGGTCGCCGCGGTAGGCGGGTCCTGTCTGGAAATGAAAGGGGTGCCCGTGTTTTACATTCTCGGCAGTTTGTGCGATGAGCGGTTTCAGCAAGTCGAAGGTGATCCCCTGCGACCCGAGCAACTCTTCGGCAACCGTATTCATGAAGTTGGTGAAGTTTGATGCAAAAACAGCTGCCACGTGCAATCGTTTGCGCTGGTCGCTGTCGATAAAATAGACATTATCCGTCACTTTGCGGGCAAGTTCCTCAAGCTGCAGCCGGCCGCTCACCCTATTTGCCTCCAGGCACACGGGGATGCCGCGAAAACCGGCCGAGCGGGAGGTGGAGAAGGTCTGCAACGGGTAAAAGACCCCGAAACTGCCGGAGGCCTGCGACAATAGCTCCATCTCCATGGTTCCTGAGGTGTGAACAACCAGGTTGTCATCCAGTTTCAGCAAGGCAGCCAACGGGGCAATGGCGTTATCGGCAACGGCAAAGATATACAGGTCGGCCGACCGGCTCACGGCACTGATGTCGCCAATATAGGCTGCGCCAAGCCTTGCAGCAAGATCACGTCCTCTCTCCGGGGTGCGGTTATACAATTCAACTACCCGTATCCCCTGCCCAACCAGGGCCATTCCCAGGTGGGAAGCCACGTTCCCGGCACCAATCAAAACTACCTCTTCAATATTTCTGTTTTGCACCTGATGAAAATTTTGCTAAAAATACAAAGATATGATATTACCTTCGCACAATCTTTGCCAATAGCACCGTTATTCGATAAAACTGATTTACATGAAAAAAATCACATCCCTGCTGACCGGTATCCTCGTTATATGCGCTTTGAACGGATTCAGCCAGAACCGCTCCATCTTCTTCATCGAAAAACCCTTTTCGGAGCTGATGACGATGGCGAAAAGCCAGAACAAAATGATCTTCGTTGACGCCTATACCTCCTGGTGCGGCCCGTGCAAGTGGATGGCGGCTAATATGTTCACCAAGGACTCCGTGGCCGATTACTATAATAAAACCTTTATCTGCGCCCATTTCGACATGGAAAAGGGTGAGGGGCCGGAATTGGCAAGGACGTTCCAGGTGATGGCCTATCCCACCCTGCTCTTCATTAACGCGAACGGGGAACTTGTCCATAAACGTGTCGGCGCTGCCCAGCAGGTTCAGGATTATATCAGGATGGGGACGGATGCCCTGACACCGGGTGAAGGTTTTGTCGCATGCCTTAAAAAATTCCAGGATGGAAACCGCGATCCTGATTTTATGTTGAAATATTTCGACCGCCTCCAGGGAGCCTACATGCCGATAGATGAACCCCTGGCTCTCTATTTTTCAACGCAAAAGGAGACCGACCTGCTGAAAAGGTCCAACTGGCATATTATCTACCTCTATCTCTCCGATATCGGTTCAAAGGAGTTCACCTTTTTATTGGCCCACCGCAAAGAATATGCCAAAGCCTATACGCCCGATTCGGTCGACGCCAAGATCTACAGCATCTGCTTCCAGTCGCTGGTCGGGCTGGCCAGGGGCAGGACCTTCTCGGAAACAGCATTGAATGAGATGAAACAGAAGATCAGGGCAACTGGATATGAGGGTGGCGAAAAGGCCATCTTCGACGCGCAGCTCCAGATTTACCTTATGCGGGGAGATCAGCAGCAATACTTCGACCTGGTCACGGCTGACCTGGAAAAATATTATGGCGACGACCAGGGTAAACTAACGCTGATGGCATCAAATTTCGCGAAAATGACCACCGACAAGAAGTATCTCGAAAAGGGGGTTGAATGGGCGAAGAAAGCCATTGCCATCAAGAGTACGCCCGAGAATAACGATGCCTGTGCAAACCTGCTCTTCAAACTGGGGAATAAGGAGGATGCCATCAAATATGAGATGAAGGCGGTGGAAATCGCAACGAAGCTTCATCTTCCTGTTGCAGCCTATGAGGCCTCGCTGAAGAGGTTCAGGCAATAAAAAAACTGCAGGAGTCTCTTCCTGCAGTCGTTCAATTTCAGCTTTCTATAATCCGGCGTTGTAAGGCGCCTTTTAATGTCCGTTACCTAAGCCTGCGCCGTGGGGGTCGGGAAGTTAAAGGGGATCTCCCCTTCGGCATCCCTGATCTCACCATGCATGGCTTCATACTTGGCAACATTTTCCTTGAGGGCCTTGTATAACCGCTTTGCATGCTGCGGGGTAAGGATGATCCTGGATTTCACCTTGGCTTTGGGCACGCCCGGCATCATCTTCACAAAATCCACGATAAATTCGGCAGGAGAATGGGTGATGATGGCCAGGTTTGAATAGATACCCTCGCCCACTTCATCGGAAATCTCAATATTGAGCTGGTTGATCGGATTTTTTTTATCTGGTTGCATAATGATGGTTAGATTTAGTTTTCCTCTTTGGAAGCAAGCAGGATCTCGTATTCATCCTTACTGCCGACGATGAGGTTTTCATATTCACGTAAACCGGTGCCGGCAGGGATCAGGTGACCGACGATCACATTTTCCTTAAGCCCCATGAGCTCATCCTGGCGTGCGTTGATGGCAGCCTGGGTAAGCACCTTGGTGGTTTCCTGGAACGATGCGGCAGAGATCCAGCTCTTGGTCTGCAACGAGGCGCGGGTAATCCCCTGGAGAATCTGGAAAGCGGTAGCGGGTTTGGCATCGCGTGCCTCGACCAGTTTTTTGTCTTTCCGTTTCAGCATCGAGATCTCATCCCTCAGCTTGCGGGCGCTGATGATCTGTCCGGCCTTGAAGGTGGGCGAATCGCCCGGATCTTCCACGACCTTTTTGCCGTAAACCCAGTCGTTCTCATCCTGGAAATCGATCTTGTTGATCAACTCCCCTTCGAGGAACCTGGAGTCACCCGGGTCTTCCACCTCTACCTTGCGCATCATCTGGCGGACGATGGTTTCGAAATGCTTGTCATTGATCTTCACCCCCTGCAGCCGGTAAACCTCCTGGATTTCGTTCACGATATATTCCTGGACCTTCATCGGGCCCTTGATGGCAAGGATGTCGCTCGGGGTGAGGGCGCCGTCGGAAAGGGCGGTGCCGGCTCTTACATAGTCATTCTCCTGTGCCAGGATCTGCTTTGATGTGGGAACAAGATAACGTTTTTCTTCACCGGTCTTCGAGGTGATGATAACCTCGCGGTTGCCTCTTTTAAGTTTCTTGGCGAAAGATACGACGCCGTCGATTTCGGAAACCACGGCGGGATCCGACGGGTTGCGGGCCTCGAAAAGCTCGGTAACACGCGGCAAACCTCCTGTGATGTCACCGGCCTTGCCGATGGCACGAGGAATCTTCACCAGGATATCACCTGCCTTGATCTTGACGCCATCTTCGCAGTTTATATGCGATCCCACAGGGATATCATAGATCTTGATGATGTCGCCTGTCGACGACAGGATGTTGATGGCAGGGTTCTTGGCCTTCTGGCGTGACTCGATGACCACCTTTTCGTGGTAACCGGTCTGCTCGTCGGACTCGACCCTGAAGGTGACATTTTCAATAATGCTTTCAAAATTGGTCTTGCCGCCTACTTCAGAAAGGATAACGGCATTGTACGGATCCCAGTCGCTGATCAGCTGTCCCTTTTTCACCATGTCGCCGTTGCGGAAATACAAACGGGCGCCATAGGGAATGTGGGCGGAGGTGAGGGCGATACGGGTGTTCTGGTCAACGATCCTCATCTCTGCGGAACGGCCAATGACAATCTCGTAATTCTCACCAGCCTCTGTGGTATAGTCGACAGAGCGGAGTTCGTCGATTTCAAGGGCTCCCTCATATTTTGCCTCGATGCGCGAAGCGCTGGCGATGTTCACACCGGCAACACCACCGACGTGGAAGGTACGCAGGGTCAGCTGGGTTCCGGGTTCTCCGATACTCTGCGCCGCGATGACGCCGACCGCTTCACCTCTTTGTACCATACTGCCTGTGGCAAGGTTACGTCCGTAGCACTTGGCGCAAACGCCCTTTTTCGATTCACAGGTGAGAACCGACCTGATTTCGATGCCCTCCAGCGGGGAGCTGTCGATAACCTGGCCAATCTCTTCGGTGATCTCGCGGCCTGCTGCAATAATGAGCTCGCCGGTTTGCGGGTGATGAATGTCATGTAAAGAAACACGGCCAAGAATACGGTCGTACAACGATTCCACAACCTCTTCCGCCTTTTTCAATGCGGTGATGGTCAATCCGCGCAGGGTTCCGCAATCCTCTTCCGAGATGATCACATCCTGCGACACATCGACCAGACGACGGGTAAGGTACCCTGCATCAGCCGTCTTGAGGGCGGTATCGGCAAGACCCTTGCGGGCGCCGTGGGTTGAGATAAAATATTCAAGAACCGACAACCCCTCCTTGAAATTGGAAAGGATCGGGTTTTCGATGATCTCACCGCCGCCTGCGCCTGACTTCTGGGGTTTGGCCATAAGACCACGCATCCCTGAAAGCTGCCTGATCTGTTCCTTCGAACCACGGGCGCCTGAATCGAGCATCATATAGACGGGGTTGAAACCCTGTTTGTCTTTGGTAAGCTGGTTCATCAGCGCAACAGTCAACTGGGAGTTGGCATGGGTCCAGATGTCGATGATCTGGTTGTAACGCTCGTTGTTGGTGATGAAACCCTGGTTGTAGCTGTTCACAACCTCTTCCACTTCGAGCCTGGCATCGGCCACCAGCGATTCTTTGATCGCGGGAACGATGACATCGTCAAGGTTGAAGGATAAACCGCCCTGGAAGGCCATCTTGAACCCGAGATCCTTGATGTCGTCGAGGAACTTCGCCGTTTTCGCGGTGCCGGTCTTCTTCAGGATCATCCCGATGATGTCCCTGAGCGATTTCTTGGTCAGCAGCTGGTTGATATAACCATATTCTTCCGGAACCACCTGGTTGAACAATACGCGGCCAACGGTGGTATCAATGATTTTGGTAACCTTCTCGTCGTTCTCGTAGAAGGTATGCCTTACCTTGATGATGGCATGAAGATCGGCCACCTTTTCATTATAGGCAATGATCACCTCTTCGGGTGAGTAGAAGGTCATCCCCTCTCCCTTGATCTTGAGGGTTTCGTCGGTTTTGCGGGCCTTTGTCATATAGTAAAGGCCGAGGACCATGTCCTGCGACGGAACCGTTACCGGTGCGCCATTGGCAGGATTGAGAATATTGTGCGAGGCGAGCATCAGCAGCTGTGCCTCCAGGATGGCGGCATTTCCCAGGGGAACGTGCACCGCCATCTGGTCACCGTCGAAGTCGGCGTTGAAAGCCGTACATACAAGCGGGTGCAGCTGGATTGCCTTGCCTTCGATAAGTTTTGGCTGGAAGGCCTGGATACCAAGGCGGTGAAGCGTGGGAGCACGGTTTAACAATACCGGGTGCCCCTTGAGGATGTTTTCGAGGATATCCCAAACCACGGGATCCTTGCGGTCGACGATCTTTTTGGCCGATTTCACGGTTTTGACGATACCGCGTTCGAGCATCTTGCGGATGATGAACGGTTTGTACAGTTCGGAAGCCATCTCCTTCGGCAGCCCGCATTCGCTGAGTTTCAGCTCGGGGCCTACCACGATTACCGAACGGCCTGAGTAGTCGACACGTTTACCAAGGAGATTCTGACGGAACCGGCCCTGTTTCCCTTTCAGAGAGTCGGAGAGGGATTTCAGCGCCCGGTTGGATTCTGTTTTCACGGCGCTTGCCTTGCGGGAGTTGTCGAACAATGAATCGACTGCCTCCTGGAGCATGCGTTTTTCATTACGGAGGATGACATCCGGCGCCTTGATTTCGATCAGTCTTTTCAGACGGTTGTTACGGATGATCACGCGGCGGTAAAGGTCATTCAGGTCGGAGGTGGCAAAACGTCCGCCATCGAGGGGCACCAGTGGCCTTAACTCGGGCGGGATTACCGGGACAACCTTCACGATCATCCATTCGGGCCTGTTTTCCAGCCTTTTCTGCGCATCGCGGAACGATTCAAAGACCTGCAGGCGTTTCAGCGCTTCGGCCTTACGTTGCTGCGACGTTTCGGTGTTTGCCTTGTAGCGGAGATCGAACGATTCCTTATCCAGGTCAAGGCGGCTTAACAATTCAGCCAGCGCTTCGGCGCCCATCTTGGCGACGAACTTGCTGGGGTCGGAATCATCGAGGTACTGATTTTCCTGGGGGAGTTTGTCCATGATGTCGAAATACTCCTCTTCCGAAAGAAAGTCAAGGTAGTTGATCCCGTCATCCAGTTTGATCCCCGGATTGATAACAACGTATTTCTCGTAATAGATAATGGCCTCCAGCTTTTTCGTAGGGAGGCCGAGCAATGAACCAATTTTGTTGGGGAGTGAACGGAAAAACCAGATATGGGCGACGGGAACAACAAGCTGAATGTGGCCCATGCGCTCCCTTCTGACCTTTTTCTCGGTAACCTCAACGCCGCAGCGGTCGCAAACGATTCCCTTGTAGCGGATCCGTTTGTATTTCCCGCAATGGCATTCCCAGTCTTTAACGGGGCCAAAGATGCGTTCGCAGAACAGTCCATCACGTTCAGGCTTGTAGGTCCTGTAGTTGATGGTTTCAGGCTTTAACACTTCACCGCTCGACATCTCGAGGATCTTTTCCGGCGAAGCAAGACTTATGGTAATTCTTGAAAAGCTGCTGTTAATCTGACCGTCTTTTCTATAAGCCATACTTTTATATATTTCGATTGAAGATGAAAAAACAGAAAATTCACATACATACGGGCGAACTGTCGCCTGTGCGGTTAATCAAAGGTGAGGTTCAGACCCAGACCGCGCAGTTCATGCACGAGAACGTTGAACGATTCGGGAATTCCCGGAACCGGCATGGTTTCACCCTTTACGATGGTTTCGTATGCCTTGGCACGTCCGATCACATCATCTGATTTAACCGTCTGGATTTCCAGCAGGATATTGGCGGCGCCGAAGGCTTCGAGCGCCCAGACTTCCATCTCCCCGAAACGCTGGCCGCCGAACTGTGCCTTACCACCGAGCGGCTGCTGGGTGATCAGGGAGTAGGGCCCAATGGAACGGGCATGCATCTTGTCGTCGACCATGTGATGCAGCTTGAGCATGTAGATAAATCCTACCGTTGTCGGCTGATCAAAGCGCTGTCCCGACAAACCGTCGTACAGGTAAACCTTACCGTTCCTGGGTAAGCCGGCCTTTTCAAGATAGGCGTTGATCTGGTCGATCGAGGCGCCGTCAAAGATCGGGGTGTTGAAACGGAGGTTCAGCTTCTTGCCGGCCCAGCCGAGAATGGTCTCATAGATCTGTCCGAGGTTCATACGCGAAGGTACACCCAGGGGGTTTAACACCACGTCGACAGGGGTGCCGTCGATCAGGAACGGCATATCCTCTTCACGCTGGATACGGGCAACAATACCCTTGTTTCCATGGCGGCCGGCCATCTTGTCGCCAACCTTCAGCTTGCGCTTCTTGGCAATGTAAACCTTGGCCATCTGGACAATTCCGGCGGGAAGATCGTCACCCACAACCGCAACGAATTTCTTACGGTTATGAACGCCCATGATCTCCTTGAACTTGATGATATAGTTGTTGATAAGGATCTTGATCATGTCATTCTTATCCTTATCGGTGGTCCATTTGTTCGGATTGACGTTCAGGTAGTCGATCTCCATGAGGTTCTTGGTAAGGAACTTGGCGCCCTTGGCAATAACCTCCTGTTTGAAGTTATTGTAAACGCCCTGCGATACCTTGCCGCTAACCAGCACGTTGAGCTTGTCAACGAGCTTTACTTTGAGTTTTTCAACATCCTTGTGGTAATCGTCATCCAGCTTTTTGATATCATCTTTTTCCCTGGCCTTGGCCTTACGGTCTTTGATGATCCTGGAGAAGAGTTTTTTATCAATCACAACGCCCTTCATCGAAGGAGGCGCCTTCAGGGAGGCATCCTTTACATCGCCGGCTTTATCGCCGAAGATGGCACGCAGCAGTTTTTCCTCGGGGGTGGGATCGCTCTCCCCTTTGGGGGTGATCTTGCCGATGAGGATATCGCCTTCGCTCACCTCGGCGCCGATGCGGATAAGCCCGTTTTCATCGAGATCCTTGGTGGCTTCGGCGCTTACATTGGGAATGTCGTTGGTAAGTTCTTCGACGCCGCGTTTGGTGTCGCGCACTTCCAGCGTAAACTCCTCGATATGAATGGAGGTGAATATGTCTTCCTTTAATACCTTTTCAGAGATGACGATGGCATCTTCAAAGTTGTAACCTTTCCAGGGCATGAAGGCGACCATCAGGTTACGCCCGAGGGCGAGGGAACCATCTTTGGTCGCATAGCCTTCGCAAAGCACCATGCCCTTCGACACCTTGTCGCCCTTTCTGACGATGGGACGGAGGTTCACGCAGGTATTCTGGTTGGTACGGGCGAATTTGGTAAGGGTATAGCGTTTTGAATCATCATCGAAGCTCACCAGCCGGTCTTTGTCGTCGCGGGTGTACTTGATCACGATTTCGTTGGCATCCACAAATTCGACGATACCGTCGCCTTCGGCGTTGATCAGCACCCGTGAATCGTGGGCAACCCTGTCTTCAATGCCGGTGCCGACGATTGCAGCTTCGGGGTTGAGCAGGGGAACGGCCTGGCGCATCATGTTTGATCCCATGAGTGCCCGGTTGGCATCATCATGCTCCAGGAAAGGAATCAGCGATGAGGCGATCGAGGCAATCTGGTTGGGGGCAATATCGACAAGGTCGACCTTCGACTTGTCAATAATAGGATAATCGGCAAGATACCTTACCTTGACCTTCTCTTCGAGGAAATTACCAAGGTCATCCATCGGCGTGGTAGCCTGGCCAATGATCTTGTGTTCTTCTTCCTCGGCTGTAAGGTAGGTGGGTTCTTCCTCAATGGTAACGCGGTTTTCGATAATCTTGTGATAAGGAGTCTCAATGAAACCAAGCTTATCGATTTTGGCATAGACGCAAAGCGAGGAGATCAGACCGATGTTCGGGCCTTCAGGTGTTTCAATGGTGCAGAGACGACCGTAGTGGGTATAGTGAACGTCGCGTACCTCAAAGCCGGCACGTTCGCGCGACAAACCACCGGGCCCGAGGGCGGAGATACGGCGCTTGTGCGTGAGTTCCGACAAAGGGTTGGTCTGGTCCATGAACTGCGACAGCTGGTTGGTACCGAAAAAGGTGTTGATGACCGACGACAGTGTTTTGGCGTTGATCAGGTCCATCGGGGTAAAAACCTCGTTGTCACGTACATTCATACGTTCGCGGATGGTGCGTGACATACGCGAAAGGCCCACCCCGAACTGGTTATATAACTGTTCACCTACCGTTCTCACACGGCGGTTGCTTAAATGGTCGATATCATCAACTTCAGCCTTGGCATTGACGAGTTCGATCAGGTATTTTATAATGGAGATGATATCTTCCTTGGTCAGTACCTTGGTTTCAACGGGGGTGCTCAGGTTCAGTTTCCTGTTTATCCTGTAGCGGCCAACATCACCGAGGTCGTAACGTTTATCGGAAAAGAAGAGTTTTTCGATAATGCCGCGGGCAGTCTCCTCGTCGGGAGGTTCGGCATTACGCAGCTGGCGGTAGATGAATTCCACGGCCTCTTTTTCCGAGTTTGCAGGGTCTTTCTGCAGGGTATTGAAAATGATGGAATAGTCGGTGGCAAGAGATTCTTCGCGGTGAACCAGGATGGCTTTGATCCCGGCGTCGAGAATCTGGTCGATATGATCATTTTCGAGAATGGTTTCCCGCTCGATGATCACCTCGGTACGTTCGATGGAGACAACCTCTCCGGTATCTTCATCGACAAAATCCTCGATCCAGGCGCGCACTACGCGGGCGGCAAGTTTCGATCCGACAACCCTTTTAAGGGCTGCACGGCTGACCTTTATCTCCTGGGCCAGTCCGAAGATCTCGAGGATATCCTTATCTGTCTCAAACCCGATGGCACGCAGCAGGGTCGTGACCGGCAATTTCTTTTTCCGGTCGATGTATGCGTACATGACATTGTTAATGTCGGTAGTGAATTCGATCCATGACCCCTTGAAGGGGATAATACGGGCTGAATACAGCTGTGCGCCATTGGCATGGAAACTGGTACTGAAGAACACGCCGGGTGAACGGTGCAACTGAGAAACGACCACTCTTTCCGCGCCGTTTACCACGAAGGTGCCACGGGGGGTCATATAGGGGATCATGCCAAGATAGACATCCTGGATGATCGTTTCAAAGTCTTCGTGCTCCGGGTCGGTGCAATAAAGCTTCAGTTTGGCTTTTAAAGGAACGCTGTAGGTAAGTCCGCGTTCGATGCATTCCTCGATAGAGTATCGTGGAGGATCGATGAAATAATCCAGGAATTCCAGAACGAAGTTGTTCCGTGCATCGGAAATCGGGAAATTTTCAGCGAAAACCTTGTACAATCCCTCATTGACCCTGTTTTCAGGATTTGTCTCGAGTTGAAAAAAATCCTGAAATGATTTTACCTGAATGTCAAGAAAATCAGGATACTCAGCTTTTATCTTGGTAGATCCAAAGCGAATTCTTTCGGTTTTTTTTGAAGCCAAGGTTACTATGTTTTACTCCCGCAAGGCGGGAAGGGTTTGAAATTAATATTTATAAATAAGCCATAGACCTCTTCACAATGGAAGAGATCTATGACTTTATTACGGTATAAGAAGTAATCGTCTTATTTAATTTCAACCTCAGCACCTGCTTCTTTTAACTGACTCATCAAAGCGTTGGCTTCGTCTTTCGAAACGCCTTCTTTAATGGCTTTAGGAGCAGCATCAACTAATTCCTTTGCTTCTTTCAAACCAAGGCTGGTCAGTTCCTTCACTAATTTAACAACGGCCAACTTAGCCTGTCCTGCTGATTTGAGGATCACGTCAAATGTGCTCTTCTCTTCAGGTTCTGCGGCGGCGGAAGCGGCAGGAGCTGCTACAGCAACGGCGGCTGCTGCTGGTTCAATACCATATTCATCCTTCAGAATCTTTGCTAATTCGTTAACCTCTTTTACTGTCAAATTAACTAACTGTTCTGCAAAAGCTTTTAAATCTGCCATTTTTGTTACTATTTGTGTTCCTGTTTATCGGAACGGTTATTACTAAAATTATCTTCGTTGCTTATTGGTTATTCCGGTTTTTCAGACAAGGTCTTGACAAGGCCTGAAAGTGTGTTGCCACCCGACTGTAAGGCCGAGATAACATTCTTTGCAGGGGATTGTAACAGCCCGATCAGTTCACCGATCAATTCTAACCTTGACTTGATGCTTATCAGCGTATCGAGCTGATTATCGCCCAGGTAGATGCATTCTTCCACGTAGGCCCCTTTAAGAGAGGGTTTGGCCTGGGCTTTCCTGAATTCCTTGATCAGTTTGGCAGGTTCGTTGGCCGACTCCGAAAACATCACGGAGGTAGGTCCGGCCAGCACCGGGAAAAATTCATCGAATGATTTTCCGCTGCGTTCCATTGCCTTTTGTAACAAGGAATTCTTGACAACCTTCAACTCAATATTCTTCTTAAAGCAGGTCCTCCTGAGACGGCTTGTTGTAGCCGCATTCAGTCCGGATGTATCAGCAATGTAAAAGGAATTAGCTCCTTTCAACCGCTCAGCCAGGGAGTCAATAAGCTCGGTTTTTTGGTCTTTTTTCATGGTAATTGTCTCTCAGTTTTCGTAATTAAGCAGTGACCGATTTAGGATCAACGGGAACGCTCGGGCTCATGGTACTTGACATGTAAATGCTCTTCACATAGGTACCTTTTGCCGATGAGGGTTTCAGTTTAATGATCGTGTTGATAAGTTCCTTGGCATTTTCCACGATTTTATCCCTTTCAAAAGATGCTTTTGCAACGGATGCATGGATGATACCGAATTTATCAACCTTAAAATCGATTTTACCGGCTTTTACTTCTTTAACGGCCTTTCCAACCTCCATGGTAACAGTCCCCGTTTTAGGGTTGGGCATCAATCCACGTGGTCCGAGGATCTTTCCGAGTGCACCAACCTTGGCCATAACACTGGGCATGGTAATAATCACATCAACATCCGTCCAACCGCCTTTGATTTTATCAATATAGGTATCCAGACCTGCAAAGTCAGCGCCGGCCTCGATGGCCTCTTCTTCCTTGTCAGGAGTACATAATACCAATACCCGGATGGTTTTTCCGGTACCGTGGGGAAGCGTCACGATGCCACGAACCATCTGGTTGGCTTTACGGGGATCAACCCCCAAACGAACGTCAATATCGACGGATGAGTCAAATTTGGTATTGCTGATCTCTTTTACAAGTGCAGCAGCATCCGCCAACGAATAAACGGTATTCTTATCGATCTTCGATAAGGCAACCTTCCTCTTTTTTGTCAGCTTTATCATTTTAATTTATTTAGATGTTGTTAATGAGGTCTTTTGAACAACGAATCGGGCTGCGTAACCTAGCGTTTAAAGGGCGAAGTTCCGGTAACGGTAATACCCATGCTGCGGGCGGTTCCGGCCACCATTTTAACGGCTGATTCAATGGTAAAGGCATTCAGGTCGGGCATCTTATCTTCGGCGATTTTCTGCACCTGTTCCCAGGAAACGGCGGCAACCTTGTTACGGTTAGGTTCGGGTGAACCCTTCTGCAACTTGGTAATTTCCATTAACTGCACGGCAACGGGAGGCGTCTTGACGATGAAGTCAAACGATTTATCCCGGTAAACCGTGATGATAACGGGAATGATTTTTCCAGCCTTGTCCTGGGTACGGGCATTAAACTGCTTGCAAAATTCCATAATGTTCACACCCTTGGCGCCTAACGCGGGACCGATCGGGGGTGAGGGGTTTGCTGCCGCTCCCTTGATCTGCAACTTGATAATTCCACTAACTTCTTTTGCCATGATACTTTTTGATTGGTGTGGGCCGCATTAAGGTGCGGCGTGTTGATTAATATAGTGGAGCCGCACTGTGCCGCGCGGCTCTTCCTACTCTTTTTGAACCTGCATGAAACTTAACTCCAGCGGGGTCTTTCTTCCGAAAATCTTGACCATCACCTTCAGCTTCTTCTTCTCTTCGTTGATCTCTTCGATCACGCCGCTGAAACTGTTGAACGGGCCGTCGATAACGGTTACGGTTTCGCCGACAATAAATGGTATGTTCACCTCTTCACCCTGTTCCGATAATTCATCGAACTTGCCCAGGATCCTTTTGACCTCTGAAGGCCGCAGCGGATGGGCCTCCCCTTTGGCGCCAAGAAAACCCAGCACTCCGGGGATGTTCCTGATGATATGGGGAACTTCGCCGACCAGGGTCGCTTCAATCAAAACATAACCCGGAAAATAGTTACGTTCCTTGCTCACCTTCTTCCCGTTACGGATCAGGTAGACCTTTTCCGTAGGAATAAGCACCTGGGTAATATACTCCTGGAGATTCAGGGTGACAATTTCGCTTTCGAGATATTGTTTTACCTTCTTCTCATTCCCAGAGATAGCCCTCACGACGTACCACTTTTTGGTTACTTCACTCATGCTTATTGTGAGATTGATTCTTGATTTAACGATTTACCTGAGAGACAGAGATCCTGCAGGATTAAAAGAGTTTATAAAATTGCATCAGGACGTTCTTGAACACCTCATCCATCGCGAAAACGATGATGGCGATGATCAGCGATGCAACGGAAACCACAATGGCACTGCCCTGTAATTCACTCCAGGTAGGCCAGGATACCTTATGCATCAGCTCATCGTAGCTTTCCTGAATATAGTTGACAACCTTATTGTTAGCCATTTATTTAATGTTTTGCACGGGTGGTAGGAATCGAACCCACAGCCTACGGTTTT
>SESG01002457.1_pt1 | contig 23196 bp, 26 predicted proteins | sample 3171421 | NCBI WGS metagenome assembly SESG01 (sample SAMN10866946, study PRJNA518727) | freshwater metagenome | biome: subpolar coniferous forest; feature: holomictic lake; material: water; isolation source: holomictic Lake 227, 6 m and 8 m depth | place: Canada: near Kenora, Ontario | collected...
GCGATCTGTGCATGACGGGCGGAGTTGCCAAAAATGCCGGTGTCGTCATTGCTCTGGAAAAGCTGCTGGGGATGTCGATCAAACGGATCAAAAAGGTTGACCCGCAACTAGTCGGCGCTGTGGGAGCCGCTCTCATTGCCAAAGACAAGTGCGAAAGGAGGGCAGCATCATGATAGTTGCCGGATGCGATGTCGGATCCCTGACTGCCAAGGCGGTCATCATGGAAGAGGGGGAAATCCTCGCCTGCGAGATAATACTCGCGGGAACAAAGCCTGCACTGTCGGCACAGGAAGTCATGGACAAAACCCTGAAGAAAGCCTCGCTGTCTATGGAAAAGATCACCTGGTGCGTGGGAACGGGATACGGCCGAAAGCAAATCCCCTTTGCCCGTGGAGTGGAATCGGAAATTGCCTGCCACGGGCGAGGGGCTGTCTGGGCAGCACCTGCGGTGCGCACCATCGTGGATATCGGCGGTCAGGATGCCAAAGCAATCAAAGTCGATGCCGGTGGAAACGTTATCCGTTATCTCTACAACGATAAGTGCGCCTCCGGAACCGGGCGCTTCCTCGAGATCATGGCTGATGCTCTGGGGATAGCCCTGGATGATCTGGGCGAACTCGCTCGCAATGCCACCGATCCCGTTACGCTCTCCAATCAGTGTGTCGTCTTTGCCGAAACGGAAATCATCTCTTTAGTTAATGACGGCAGAAATGTTGCCGATATCATCGCCGGCCTTCACCGCGCCCTGGCCAACCGCGCGGCATCCATGGTCGGCAGCATCGTCGCCGAGGCGGAAGTCGCCATGACCGGCGGTGTGGCCAAAAACGCCGGGATGTTCCGCGCTCTGGAGGCGGCACTCGGTGTCCCCGTCCGGAAAATCGAACATCCTCAACTCAATGGAGCCATAGGCGCCGCTCTATTTGCGCGGGATGCCGCTACGGCACGAGTTTGACTTCAAAACCCGTAAAGGGAAGGAATACATTCATGGCAATCCTTGACGCTGCCATCGACCAGATCACAAACTTCATGAGCAGCCGGTATCCGGGGCAGCCGGGTACGACATTTCTTTACGATGGTTCTGGTTGCGCATGGCCTGCCGGTGGGGAAAAAAACATCGTCCTGGCCCAGGATACAGGCGTCGAACTAGGAAACCCACGGCAGGAGTCACTTTCCCTGATTCTTTGGGCTGAGGGAATGTCCCGGATTAAAGACGGACGAATCACCGTGATCGGTCCCGACCTGTCTGAATCACTGGGGAAGAGCCTGCCCTTTGCCAAGATCGTTATGGCCGCCGTCCATGGCTTTAACGAGGAAAACACTTGCGACAGGTGGCAGGAAATGGACCTCCTGCGCTTCGACATTGATCTTGCCGGATACATGATGCGCGCCGTTTCACAATACCAGCGAGAGTGGAGCCGTGTAAGCCATGACGCGCTGGAGAAGGGGTTTTCCTTCTCGATACTCGGCAGCGCCCTTATGGACAAGATGAAGGCGAAAGATTATATTGACGGAGTGGAGATTCTCTTCGTGACGGAAAGCCCGGAGGCAGTCCGTAAACTCCGTGATGTGGCAAACGAAGCGATGGCCATTATTGGCGCGCTAAACCGGATGAACGAAGAGATCGAGGCGGATTGCCCAACCTGCGACTACCGCGCCGTCTGCGATGCCGTGGACGGATTAAGAGAAATGCACGCCGCCCGCAGTAGATAATATATCGAAATAAGGAGGAGGAATTATGGATACGAAAAAGGAAATTACAAGCGGCGATCGGTTTATGGCTAAGGTCTGTGTGAACTGCACCGTCTGCAAACTTGCCCGCAAAAAGCAGCAGGGGGCGGCATACTGGTTTGTCAGTAAGATAGAGGGCGGTTTGTGCCCGTTCTGCAGGGCTTATGAACGAGTTTACGGCCGCAAAGCCCATGAATCAGGGATATAGGAGAGCTATCTTATGGAACCAATCATCAAGAATAATCCCGTCCTGCTTGCTGTCTGCGGTAAGGGAGGCGTAGGCAAGACATCAATCAGCGCGGTCGTCGTCAGAATTCTGGCGGAAAAAACCGATGAGCGCATCCTGGCCATCGACGCCGATCCTTCCGTTGGTCTGGCAACAGCTCTGGGATTCCGCGGAAACCGCACCATCAACGACATTCGCAATGACCTGATCGGCCGTATCGAAAAGGGAGAAAGCGAAAACCGCCAGGCACTCCTGGCCGCGCTGGACTATGAGGTTCTTGCCGCCCTGGAGGAAAGGGAAAACGTCGCCTTTCTCGCCATTGGCCGACCAGAACGGGAAGGCTGCTACTGCAAGGTCAACGCCATGCTCCGGGACATTATCGAATCCGTAGCACGTAATTTTGACTACGTGGTCATCGACGGCGAGGCTGGCATTGAACAAGTGAACCGCCGCGTCCTTGCCACAGTCACCCATCTGCTCCTCGTCTCCGACGCTTCGGCCAAGGGACTAAAAGTTATAGAGACTATCGGTACTGTCGCAGGACTTGCCGTTCATTATCAGAAGGCCGGCTTGCTTTTAAACCGGATTCGCGGTGAAGGGGAAAAGGAAAAGTTATCTCTGCCGTCGGGAATCGCGCTCATCGGCTGGATTCCCGAGGATGATGGAATACGAGATGCAGACATAGCCGGCCGGAATCTCATGGAGATACCGCCCTGCCCTGCTATTGAGGCAGTTAAAGCGGCTATTACAAATTTTGTAAATTGAATGGATGCGCATGGATACAGACAAATGGTTTTTAAAACTGCTGGAGGACCCCGTAAATGAGTTGGTTCAAAAGGCAATGGATGAAGGACAAATCCCCATTGGCTATTCGTGCAGCTATGTCCCCGACGTTATGCTTTCCGTTGACGGGCTTTTCCCTGTCCGGATGCGTGCCCCCGGCATTGCCGGCACGGAGCTGGCGGACAACTATCTTTCCTCCGTCATCTGCACCTACACACGAAGCCTGCTGGAATTCGCCCTGGATGGGCGCTACGATTTCCTTAGTGGGTGGGTCTTTGCAGCCAGTTGTGATCATCTTCGCCGCCTTTATGATAACCTCGAATACTTGCGAAAACCCGGTTTCTCTTTGATCCTTGATGTCCCACACAAGACTGGCGATGCCGCCATCAATTGGTACACCGATGAACTAAAGCTCTTTGCGAAAGCACTAACGGAACACTTTAGCGTCGATCTGGGCCCGGATGCTCTGGCAAAGGCAATTAGAGAGCATAATGCCTTCAATGCCATCCTCCGTGAAATCGGTGAGCACCGAGGCGGCAATAATCCTGTCATGAACGGAACTGAATATCACCGCATCGTAGTTGCGGCCAACTCCTCACCAAAAAAGCCCCTCATCCCCATCCTGAATAAGATCCGCGACGATCTGCCGACACGAAAGCCGCTTCCACCTTACCGCGCTCGCATCCTCCTTGTGGGTGGGCATCTCGACGATCCCGGTTATATCGGCATCATCGAATCGCAGGGAGGACTTGTGGTTGCAGATCGCTTGTGCACGGGTTCGTATCCCGCCCTGCTGCCCATACCGGAGACCGGCGATCCAATTGCTGTACTGTCTAAGCACTATCTGACAAAGACCTCCTGCCCACGGATGATGGAATCCTTTACGGAACGGGCAGATGATATTGTCTCCCTTGCACGGAAATGCCGGGCGGACGGCGTCGTAATCCAGATTTTGAAGTTCTGCGATACCTGGGGTGTGGAAGCCGCCGCATTTGTTTCCTGCATCCGGGAAGCTGGGATTCCGGTATTGCGCCTGGAAAGGGATTACCGCCTCGGCGGTGAAGGACAGCTACGAACGCGGATTCAGGCGTTTATAGAAAGCATGGGTCGGTAAGAGAAACATCATGGAAATAACAAAACACGGCTTCAGCGATTATCTTGAATTTCACAAATATCGGGCCATCAATCTGATGCATATTGCCAAAATGGCGGCAAAGCACGGCCCTTTTGACATGCTCAGGGATCTAAAGCGTTATCCCTGGATTTGGGATTTGCTGGAAGTCAACTCTCTTCTGAAGCGCCTGGTGGAAGGTAGATCTGGTAATTACCGCACGGCTGTCGCCATGGTTCTCGGTGGCGTTGTTGATGGGATAATTGAGCTTCTTGAAGGAATTTTCTACCGGTCAGATCACCTGATCCTCCATGAAGACCTCCTGCCCCCGGAGATATTTCGCGCTATGGGCCTGCAGCCGTTTGTTCCCGAGCTTCTGGGGATTCTACTGCCCATGCTTGTTCCCGATACGATGCAGAAATATCTGGACGCGGCCGAAAACGAAGGCGTTCCGCCCGATATATGCAGCCTGCCTCGAGCCACCATAGGAATGGCCATGAAAAATGTATTTCCGGAAGCTCAGGTAATCGTATCGTCTAATATGCCCTGCGACGGCGGCATGTCCTCATACACCATCATCGCCCGGCAAATGAAGAAGCCCGCCTATTGGGTGGACATACCCTTTGATTTCAAGAATGAACGGGCACTTGATTATTTTGCGGGCGAACTTAAAGACATGATTGCCTGGCTGGAAAAACATACGCCGGGAAGGATGGACTGGGATCACCTAAAAGAAATCTGTGAGAAGCGAAACACCATGGCAGAGCTGGAGCTCGACATCTGGGATATGATCCGCCACAGACCTGCACCCATGGCTGCTGAGGCGATCTGGATGAGCCACCTTTGGTTTTTCAATGTCAATCCGGGTTATGACACTTCCATTAAACTCTTTAGCGAACTCAAAACGCTAACGGAAAATAATCTGAAGGCCGACATCAGCGCCGTCCCCTGTGAGAAATACCGCGCCCTGCTCTGGAATCCCCCAACACTCCATTACATAGACCTCCTGGCCTGGGCGGAGCAAACCTACGGCATCAGCCTCATCCTCGACAGCATGTCCTTCAACCGCCAGCCATTCATCGACACAGCATCGCCCGATTCCATACTGAAGAGCCTCGGCAGTATTATTATGCAGGGCCCCATGGCGCGGCACACCCGTGGTCCCGCAGAAGCAAACTATTTTCCCGACATCTTCCACATGGTCAAACACTTTGATCTCGACATGGTCTGGGTGGCAGGACACATCGGCTGTAAAAACACCCAGGCGATGAGCGGCATCCTGCGGGAAAAGTGCCGGGATGCAGGCATACCACTACTCGTGATCGACTACGATCTCATGGATTCGCGGATTACACCCAAAGAAGGCATCCAGGAACAAGTGGGGAACTTCATGGAGAATATTATGAAGGCAAAACGCCTGATTTAACGACTAGGAAGGAACACAATGAATAACGATAAGTATTACGGCGGATGCGACGTTGGCTCAACAACTGGTAAGGCAGTCATTATCGGCCCTGCGGGCATCGTCGGCTCGTCTCTTATCCCAAGCGAAATTGACCCGGAAATCACGGCACGCCTTGCCTTGGAAAAAGCGTGTGCATTTGTTCCCAGTCTCAAAGATGTCTCGAACCTGGCCTATCTCATCGGCACGGGATACGGACGAAACGAAGTACCGTTTGCCAACGAAAATATTTCCGAGATAAGTTGCCACGCCATGGGCGCATTCTGGTGCGACCAGAAGATCAAGACCATCCTGGACATCGGCGGACAGGATATGAAGGCCATCAGCGTTTCCGAGGACGGATCAGTAAGAGAGTTCGCCATGAACGACAAGTGCGCTGCCGGAACCGGCCGTTTCTTCGAGGCCATGAGCCGCATTTTCCGCATGGATCTGGATACCTTTTCCCGGCTATCTTTAAATGCGAACAAGACAATTCCCGTAACAGCCCAGTGCAGCGTATTTGCCGAGACGGAGGTGATCAGTCTGCTTGCCAAACGCAATCCACCCGCAGATATAGCCGCAGGCATCCAGAATGCCGTCTCAAAGCGCTGCTTCACCCTGATCAAACGCGTCGGCCTTAAGCCCTGCCTCACAGTTACCGGCGGCTGCGCGAAAAACCAGGGACTACTTCTGGAATTGAAACACCTGCTTCAGATCGAAATAGTCCCGCTCACCATAGATCCCCAACTCATCGGCGCCTTGGGCGCGGCCATTCTTGCATCTCGGAAGGGATGATTAGTAACTTTTTTATAACGAGGGGCATAATTAATACCAAGTAGCTCTCAAACATTAAAAGGTTAATTTACCGGGCATAATGCCAAGTAAGCTTTCATAAATTTATATTTTATTTTTGAAAGCAACTTGGTATTAAGTTTATGAATTACTTCTCCATTATGAAATCTTCGACCATATCCGCCATCAGAGCGGCACCGACACAATTCAGGTGCAGTGTGTCAGTAATGAAAATGGAGTGATTAGATGACGCTATCTCGTCATACGACAACCCGAGAAGATAGCGCTGGACGATTCCTTTGAACATCAGATACATATTGTCATTATACACTGGTGTATTTTTCATCCCCCGCCTTGCTATGATTTCGTCCATGCGTTCGTTGAGTGGCAGATACGTGACCTTTTCTGCCAATGCAACTTCTTTGACTACCTTGCTGTACTCCTGCGCCAGTTTGTAAGCAACTGATTCCCGCGCCTCTCCAATTGGAGGAAGTGAGAAAACAGCTATCCGTGCCCGTGTACCCGTCTTTAATTTATGAATCAGCAATTGAAGATTTTCACGATACCAGCCACGATCCGGTAATCGTGGAAGCTTCATCTCTTTTGTGTAACGTTTTTGATTTCCCTGAGAAAGTGAGGCTGCCGCGTCATTGGTACCGATAAGTATAGTGATGACTACAGGATCGCATGCTACGATACTCTCCGCTCTCTGAACCACATTGTACGCAAGCTCGCTATTAATACCCGCGTTCACAAACGCATATCCCCGCAACTTGTCACGTCCGGAAAGCATATCAACGTAATTACAGCTCACTGCTCCATGGGTAATGCTGTCCCCCACACAAACCGCGACATTACTTTTCTCAACTGGCAGTTGTGACGCTTTGAAATTGCCTGGGTTTATTGCCGGAAGAAGGCGAGCCCGATAGTTCAAATAACCAACAATTGCGGCAAAAGTAAAAATAATACATACAAAAACTATGAGCGCCTTTTTCATAACATGTACCTCCGTTCTGTTTTCTCTTTATTCAGCCTCACGAAAGATACTATTCAAGTTGAATAATTATTACTCAATCGCCTCAGCATAATCAGGCCTTGAAAGCAAGAAGCACCCCGCTTACTATCGCGATCTGGGCAAGATGGTAGGTAACAATAAGCAATATCTCGGCGTATTTTATCGGCTTCACAAATGCATCTGATGCCAGGATTGTGTCTGATGTAAAAAAAAGTGCCGCCCCGAGGCTCACAAGCCCGGCGGGCACCAAAGCCCATTCCGGTCGAAACAGTGTTTGTGTCGCGGAAAACAGCATCAGTGAAAGAGCTATCATATACACCACTACAGGCATCTGTTGCTCCCTCCCCTCTGGTGTGCGGCGCAGACCGCCTATAATATAGCGCGTTACACTAAAGGCAAGTATCATCGTAATGCACAGTAATACTATAGAACCAAAGCCAAAGCATGGAATCGTGCTGTTAAACCCGACAATGTAGAGTATCTGAGCAATCAGGAACGACACAAGCCCGAGTTGAAAGAAAACAGGCCTCGCCTTTACAAGATCCTTAAGCAGAAAAATATCCCCGGCAAGCGATAGAATCAGTCCCGCACCGAATATTGCCGTAGGACCATGCCATCCACCGGAAACTGTGAACCATAATATCAATGCAAGCAGGGTAAGCGGTTTAGTCAAATAGCGGAGCCTGTAATTGGCGCTCCAGACCGCGTACCAGTCCATCAGCGCAACGATAAGCACAAGATAAAAATACACGTTAAACATTTTTGGCCTCCTCAATTAATTGTCAATACATCTGACAAGGTGTTGCTTTGCCTCTCAAGCGATATTTTTCATTTACGCTTTACAACGACCCCATGGCAATAAGTTCTTTAACATCTATATGCCGCGATTCATCAACAGACAATCCCTCGCGGATAAGATTCAACACAAGCTGTTTTTCTTCAGGAAACTTATAGCCTTCATATTCCTGATGGAAAAGAAGTCCGCCACGGTCATTCGTCCATGAATTCATGCTGTGGTCAAAGCACACTCGAGAAGTCACATCGAGGGCTTCGATCATCACTCGTAACTCCTCGAGCCGCTCGTGGGGTGAAGAAACATGCAGCCTGCCTTGTTCATAATCATCAAATATTGGCGTCCCGCAGCGCGGCACAAAAGGCCGCGACCGGATATAGTTTGGATTAATTTCGTTTAATACCCGCGCCGTGTTTTGGGCGTGCTGCCGCCATCTTTCCCTGCCGCCCAGATCGGTCATCCAGTACAGAGAAAGTTGAAGACCGGCTGCCATTGCTTTTTTACCGCCTTCAATCTGTTCGGAAGCAGTTACTCCTTTGCGAATAATCTTCAGCAGTTCATCATCCCCCGTTTCCAGACCAACATGAAGGCGATCAAGACCGGCTACCCTGATTGCTTTCAAATCTTCCTGTTTTCTTTGAGACAGGGTTTTGGAACGGGTGTAAGTAGTTACACGAGTAAGAGTTTTTAAGGTTTTCCGCAAATGCTCAAGTACTTCGATGAGCTCGGAAGGTCTCATAATCATACTATCGGCATCCTGGAGAAATGCCGTTTTTCCTCCGGAATAAAGCCAGTTGAAGACTGTGATAAAACAATAATTTTCATTCAGGAACGGATCTCCGCTCAATATAGACCTGAACACATCCGCGTTAATCCTGCCGCCCTGCCCTGTTTTTTGAGAAACGGCTTTGATTTCATCACTAATGACCTTGACTGTATCAATATCGGCTTTTATGTCGGCAACCTGGCGATATCCGAAAGGATGGCTTTTGTACATCTCGCAAAACGTACATTTGTTCCACGGACAATTTTCCGTTATTCTCAAAAGCAGCGATGCGCTTCCTCCTTCGCTGGGTGGACGGTACACACCTACCGCGAAAGACATTTTTGAAATTCTATCCACACTCTGCCGAAAAGAATTATTTGTTGCTCTAGCGATCATAATACTCCATTACTGTATGCGTAAATCCTTCCAATAGAGCATGTTCGTCCGGTTGGCCACACCGGCGGGGGTCATATCTATTCTCTGCGTACTTGCCGCGGTACCTCCTCCTCCACTCGTTGTCACGTAAAGGTCAGGAGACCCGCTGCTCCCCGGCGGCAGAGAAATGATTGGCGATGTGGGAATGCCACTGCCAATCTCCATACTGCGTGCGCCGTCTGTCAGGGCTCCGGCACCGGTTGTAGCGATTAGCGCGTGAAGGCTGGCAATCCCCCCCTGTTCGCAGGGATCACTGCCCGAGGGTGGATTATAGCTTGTAAAATAAACCACGCCGCCGAAAATCGTCGGATCAGCCAGGATTTTCTGCCCGCTGCCGGCAAGATTCAGGGCGTAGCCGACATCGGTAGTTGAAGCCGGGTTAAATACCTGCGAAGTCGAGGTAATATTATCCAGGTCATTAAAACCGTAACTGGAGGTTAGGTTGTCCTTGACGCCAAAGAATCGTTCCTGAGCATTGGACGCTGTAGGGTCTGTCTTATCACCCGTTCCCCAGTACACCCAGAGGTTGCTGCTGTTGTCTTTAGCCACGCCCGCCATGGTGTAGATAGGACGGATATTACCGGAGGAGGAGGCATAAAATAAGCCGCCGCTCCAGTTGGTCGTACCGCAAGTGGTATCGGTGGAACGGCAGAATTTGAAGCGCCACATGTTGCCGCCAAGATCACCAACGTATGCTGTATCGATAAAGCCATCATTGTCCGTATCCACAATGGCGGGAGATGCCGCCATGCTGTACTTCATGTTACTGTTGTCCGCCTTCGTATAACTCCAAAGCACCTGCCCGTTGGAAAGGTCAATGACGAAAATCCCCTTTCCGCGCGTGTCACAGGTTCCTCCACCGGAACAATCGGCTCCATTATAGCCGGCACCGATAAACCCCACCCACTTTTCCTTCCACACGCTGCTCACCTTGATCCGAACACGACCGGTCATCATCTTACTCCAGGGATCGCCAAGATATGGTGCCTTGGCTGCCCGGTCCGTATCATCAGCGAAATCAATATGCCACATATAGGCCGGATTTAGAGGATCATTCAGATTTAAGGCGTGATAGCCGCAGTAATACTTGTAAGTCGTCGTATAGAGGCTGTTGATGCCGGAATCGCAGGAAGATGAAGAACTCCAGGCGTAATTGACAGCACCCCTGCCCTCGGCAAAAACAAGCAGTGTTTTCCAATCGGCGGATTTGCTGGTACCATCACCATCGCCTAGCCAGACATCGGCCACGGTGACAGGGCCATCTACATAGTAATTATGGGTCAGGGAGGTCAAGGGCGCAGTGGCATTATGGGTGGCATGGGAGATGTTCTTCAATTTTGTCAGCAGATTGGGAGGAACAAAACTCCAAGCCTCGGTAAGATCGCTGGTCTTGAAGGCATGAAACTGGCCGGCATTTGCACCGGCAACTATGAGGCGGTTGCCGAGTGCGGAAGTGCGCACATGGCCCGATCGGTGAGCGGCAAACCGATTATTGCTGTCGCGCCCATCGTCAAAGAAGGAAGAGGGAGTCCCAACGGTAATGGGTGTCGAACGGAAAACATCGCCCAGCTTCCAGTCATCCAGGTTGTAGGTTGTTTCTCCGCGAAAATAACCCACAACAGCATTACGCTGATTGTTCTTTTCTGTGTCCGTTCCTGTTGTAATCCCCACATCTGCCGGGGTGATATTGTCAGTGGTAAAGGATGTAAGGGCGCTGCTTTTGTAGGTTTTGATCGTCCGGTCGGCAGCGGCCGTTGACTGCAAAACAGTTCCCGCATCCAGAAGCAGAGAACCAACAGTGCCATCGGTGTTGATCTGGTATTTTTTCAGGTGACCTTTCCAAAAGGGATCACCTTCAATCGGCTCGAATGATCCCTCATAAACGAAATTTTCGTCCTCCGTCCGTGCGGACTGGATTGAGGACTGGGAGAAGGAATAATTTGCCTGACGAATTATGTTAATGGCTGTCTGCAGAGCCGTGGCCACTTCATCTGCGTTGGTGGCGAGAAAAGCATAGCCTGACAAATCCGCATAGCCAGGGTCATTGGTGCTAGCTTTAAAATTTGCGGGTGATGGTGGTGACGAGCTACCATCATAACAGGTAGCCGGCATAGCAGCGCTGTCTGCTGAGCACGTGCCTGTTGCCTCCGGAATAAAACCAGTTACGCTCCCGGAATTGGTCTGGTTAGGGTTGTCCGTCCCGCCGTAATAGGCCATCCAGTTGAGCGTTTTTTGCAGATAGTCGGGCATGGCAGAACCAAAACCTATTACAAATACCTTATAGCCTGCAACTGCCAGTGCTTGGGTCCTGGCAACTACTTCCCTGCGTCGCTTATATTGATGTTGCTGACATTCGTCCCCGTTACCGCCGCAGGCATAAGTGTCCGAACCGTCGGTGATCAGGATCACGAATTTCTTCCGGCAATCCGCGGCGCTATCGGCCGTCTGATGGGCAAACAGATAAGTATAGGCCTCATGTAAAGCTGTCGATATGGTGGTGCCGCCGCTGGCGCTTGCCCCACCGACCGAATATGAACCGGTATCGGAAATAATGCAGCTTGTGTTGCTGCCGCAGTAGATCTGGCTGTATTTGGAACCGATGTACCTTCTCGAACTAGAGCTGCCCGGGATCTGGTTGCAACCGCTGGTGTAACTGTAAGTCCCCGTCTGTTCCTCACTACTAGCCGAACAATTGTAATAGCGCATATAGCCCATGCGGACGCCTAAGCTGCCTTCATCCTGACTGTCGATGGTGCCGTTTCCTGTATCGTCGAGGATTTTAAAGATGGACCGTTTAGCTATGGCCAGGCGGCTGCAGTTCGTGGTGTAGCCTGTCGTTGAATGTTCGTAGAAGGTTGTTCCGGAGCAAGAGGTATTACCGTAAGTGTTATTACCCCCCGCCGGATTCCAGGCCATGCTCCCCGACAGATCAAGCAGGAGCAGGGCATCGGGCGATGTGGAATTGGTGAAAAGCGCCTCTTCTCCCGCTACAGGAGCCGTGGCCGAAACATTTCCCGCAAAGAGGCTTACGGCTAAAAGGACAAACAGGATCAGGCAGGTTGTTTTGATCGTCTTTTTCATAGGTTCCTCCCTATTTATAAATCGTAGATATTTCTACGGGACCATAGCCAACGCCGGTCCGGATAGTCACCTGGGTGACGTAGGCAGTGTTGCGCCCTTCCACGTCAACCACAAAACACCTCTGCCCCCAGGTCTGACCACCGCCGATGGCGTATCCGATCATGGGCAGAAAAACCGGCCCGTTTGCCGGTGTGGCGGGTGTGCCAATGGTATAGACGGAAGCAGGATCATTTGAGGCATCAACCTGCACGCTGGTTGCGGCCGTTGACGCCAGATTCTGGGGATCGAAGTTCTGTATCATCCGGTGAATCCCTGTCTCCGCGGCGGTCAGAGCCTTCTTTTCACCCACGTTTTTAGAGCTGACTCGCAGATCGCTGGTTGATAAATTTATGACCAGCATGGCGAGCGCAAAAAGGATCACGCAGGCCATAATTGCCAAAATAAGGATAAAGCCCTTCTCTGATGATAGTATTCTTTTACTGTATCGCATGGTTCCTCGGAATGACGCTTGTGGAATAGGTAAGACTTATGCGTTGACCTGTATTGGCATTGACATCTTCTGTTTCTACCGCCAGAGTAATATCAATCCTCCGGATATTGGGAATCCCCGCTGGAAGACCGGTGCTGGCAATCTCCGTTCCTGTGCCGTTATAATACCGAAAGACAGGGATGCCCAGGGTGTTGTTGATTACCCGTACAGTCCGCGGTCTGCCGCTGGCAGCTGTATCTCCCAGAAATGGTTGGCCGCCGCCGCAATTCGTCTCTCGGGTAATGTACTGATTGGTAGTATCGTAGTTGTAACGGATAACTTCATTCGAATCTCCCAACATGCCATCGCCATCGCCACCCGGGCCGATATCCATTTCCACAACAATGGAATTGGCTGTTGCTTCCTGAATACCGCGATAGATTTGATTCGATGCAGTACCTAAGCAGGAGCCGGTGGGATTCACCCAGAGATTAGTGGCAGCTGTGGGGTTATATGATACCATACCGATCTCCATGGCCATGATGTCCAGGACAGGTTTCAGGTCCTGCTGAGCCGTCACTTTCCGCTCAATGGCGGTGGAATGGTGTTGCGTGGAATTGACCGCCATATAGACGGCGACAAGAAGTCCCATCGCTACGCCAACAGCAATAAGCAATTCCACAAGCGTGAATCCTTTCGCGTCTCTCATTGGCAGGTACTCCCCCCTACGGTACACCCTGAAGGGAAAACAAAACCCTCCTGCCGGGTGACAACCAGACTCTCCGAAATTGCCATATTGCCGATCCAGCCTACTTGCACGGTGACTAACCAGACACTCGTTGCCAGACTCGTAATCGTGGTGGTAACATTAAACTCCGCATCGCCTAACTGAGCAGTTGCCTGACCACTGGAATAAACCACGGTCGTGGCTAGAGTGCCTGTCGTAACACTGCAGCATGGATTCATGATCCTCGCTTCCTGTCTAATCAACTCTTCATACAATACTCCCGACGCCCTTCCTAGATAGTCGGAGCGGACCGCCGTCCTCCACGCCGGAGAAACTAGTGAGAAGATAGCCAGCACGCCCACAACGGTTATAAATATGGCAATGAGCACCTCAATGAGACCCATACCTTTTTTATTGCATAGAAAATGTAACATAAGCTTTACCCGTAACATTGGTTGTAATGGTGGCAATTGATGCTCTGGAGTTAGTCATTATGACCGTCCCGTTGGAACTGGTGCCACGAGGGAAAAACTGTATCCATGTTGACCATGGACTTAGAGCAAAGCTGGCAGTCTGTATCCTTATGCCGCTACCATACTGGCTGAATGACTTTTGCGTTAATACAAGGGAATTCGTGGCTGTTGGCGGCGAATAAATCCAATACCAGCCGTTAGTTCCGGGGACAAAGGCCATGAAATAATTCCTGCCCTCCGAAATTGCTTTTCCTTTGCAGCTCTGAAAATCAGAGACCACATCGCGGGCCGCTGTTTGCAGATTTGTATTATTTACATAACGCATCCAGGAAAAAGATGCTATCGATGACATAATTGCGATAAGAGCAATGACAATCATCAATTCTGCTAAAGTAAAACCTTTTGCGTTATTTATCTTCACTACTTGCCCCAATTCCAAGTTGAAAAAAATCCATAAATTACTTCACTAATACCCCAAAATAAGTACGCGCATGAAGGCATCACCCCAGAACAGATAAGCTATTGCCGCTGCCGATAAGAACGGTCCAAAGGGAATCGCGTATTTCATATCCTTTTTTTGAATAACCATAGCGGCAATGCCGACAATCGCGCCGGAAAAAGAACTGACCAATAAAATAAATATGAGCGATTTCCAACCCAGAAATCCGCCGATCATGGCCAGTAATTTTATATCGCCTCCGCCCATCCCTTCGCGCTTGGTGATAAGTTGATAAATATAAGCAATGGTAAAAAGCATCCCGCCGCCAATTAAAAGCCCGATCAACGCCTCCATCCAGGGGACTTTCCAAGGATTCTTCACCAAAAAAATTGCCGCTAAGAAAAATATTGGTATTCCCGGTAATGTCAAAACATCCGGAATAATTTGATGGTCGAGATCAATAAATGTAATAACAATTAAAACAGCTGTAAAAACGAAAAATATCAAGAAGTTGAACGTAAGACCAAACCGTAAAAACAGCAACAGTGAGAGTATCGCGGTAATTAATTCCACCACTGGATAACGCCAGGATATTTTTCCTCCACAGTCGCGGCATTTACCTCTCAACACAATGTAGCTGATTAATGGAATATTATCGTAAAAACGAACAGGGTGATGGCAGTGAGGACATTGTGAGAGGGGCTTAATTATTGAGGCTTTAGCAGGTATTCGAAAGATGCAAACATTCAAAAAGCTACCAACAACAGCACCGAAAATGAAGGCGAAAGAGTTTAGAAACATCGCATTATCTCCAATCTATCTTCTTAAATTTGTTACATTTGGTATTATAGCAGAATTACTGGAAGGCGCTCAAGCTCCCCGGCGGTTCTGCCACCTTATCCAAACTTCTAAGACTTAGGCCAGTAACTTTGCGTCCCGTCTTTTCAGACGGTTTGCCTTTTTCAAGTTGCAAAAATTATGAACTCTTATAATGCCAAAGTCAAGAAGTATTATAACTCCCATAATTGCAGTACCAATTTGAAATCTAGCCGTCTTTCCTGCCCCAATCATACTTTATTTCACTGCCGTGCGCGGGCAACCGATACTCATCCGGTTCTTTATAATTATAAGCTTCAGTTGGTGTATTGATTACTACGGCTTCTTCTCCGGAAATACATTTGAAACCATGATAGACAAAAACCGGAATGTGCACCACAACAGGATTATGGCAACCGGCGAATATTTCATTAATTTCGCCGAAAGTTGCTGAATCTTTTCGACCATCGTAAAGGACTATTTTCATCATGCCTTTGACTACAGCCATATTATCAGCCTGCTTTTTGTGATAGTGCCAACCTTTGACAACTCCTGGATAAGCCGTGGTCATATAAACTTGGCCGAACTTTTGAAAAAAGTTATCATCGGCACGCAGAATTTCCATCAATCGGCCGCGCTCATCGGGAATTACTTTCAGTTTTTTTACTATTACGCCATCAATCATATTTTATTCGCTCCTGTTTTTGCCACCATATTACCGCCGGCAAGAAATATACCTTTCATAATCAATTCTTAAAAATTGATATTTAGTTTTCCATATCACATCGCCCGACTTCTCGACAATAAATTTCTTTGCATCTGCTCGGACAATGATGTAATTATTATCCCATGAAAGATGAATATTACATGAAAGTAGCCTTGAAGCTTGCCCAAAAAGGCTTAGGCTATGTCAGCCCTAATCCTCTGGTAGGCGCCGTCATTGTTAAAGAAGACCGGACTATCGGCCGGGGATACCATCAGCTTTATGGAGGAAATCATGCCGAAATCAATGCGCTAAAAAATGCCTCTGAAGATGTTGCAGGCTCTACCCTCTATGTTACTTTAGAGCCATGTTGCCATGACGGAAAAACACCTCCCTGCATAGACAGCATCAGAAAACATAAAATCGCCCGTGTTGTTATCGGCACAATTGATCCTAATCCACTTGTCTCCTGCCGGGGTATGGAGCATCTGCAAAGCTATGGGATAGAAGTTAAAACCGGAGTTTTAGAACCCGAGTGCCGCGAACTAAATGAAGTGTTTTTCCGTTTTATGGAAACGAAGCTGCCTTTTGTTACAATTAAATACGCCCAGACATTGGATGGCCGCATCGCCACGGCGACCGGTCAATCGCAGTGGATCAGTTCAGCGGCATCCTTGAAGTTCACTCATAAACTCCGAGCAACACATGATGCCATATTAGTTGGTGTGGGAACTGTAATCAAGGATAACCCCGAACTCACCGTGCGCCTTGCTCGCGGACGCAATCCTTTGCGCGTTATCGTTGATACCGCGTTAAAGATTCCGGCAAAGTCCAAAGTATTGCAAAACTTATCTCAAACTCAAACAATTATCGCCACAATCAAAAAAGCAAACGACCCGCAATTTCAAAAGCTTACCAATCTTGGCGCGGAAGTAATCACGATAGCTGCCGACAAGCAGGGGAATGTTGACCTGAAAAAGCTTTTAAAAATTCTGGCTAAAAGAAATATTTCATCTATTTTGATTGAAGGTGGCGCTCAAGTTATCACTTCAACTTTGTTCAGCAACCTGGCCAATCGTCTGGTAACTGTTATTGCGCCAAAAATTTTAGGTAAAGGAATAGAGGCGGTAGGTGATTTAAAAATTAACAATCTGGATTTGGCTAAAAAACTGTCCATCCGTAGGATCACCAGAAGTGGTGATGACTTTATTCTTGATAGCCGATTAATCTGACACTCTCGCAAAAAATCAATTTTGACCGTTTTCGTCATTCCCGCGAAGGCGGGAATGACAGCCTAGGGACTTTTTACGAGTTCATTAATCTAAATTGGCAATTAAATTCTGCGCGGCTTTTATTCCATCGAGTGCCGAGCTGATAATCCCGCCGGCATATCCTGCCCCTTCTCCGCAGGGATAAATTCCTTCAATGCTTTCGCTTTGACCATCAGCTCTGCGGCAAACGCGCACAGGTGATGAAGTTCTTGTTTCCACTCCGACCAAATGGGCATCTTCAGTAATAAAACCGGGCATTTTTTGATCAAACTGAGCAATCCCCAGCCTTAAAGCATTGATAACAAATTCCGGCAAAGCTTCCGCCAAAGATGCAGGTTTTACCTCAGGGCGAAAACTTGTTTGCCCGATACCGCCAGATTGCCTGCTTTTCAGAAAATCAATCAACTTTTGAGCGGGAGCGGAATAATTGCTTCCTCCCAAAAGAAACGCCTGATGTTCCCAATGCCTGCGGAAATTAAGTCCGCTGAGAGGCTGGCCATTCTCAACAAAATCATCTTCCCGCACATTAACCACTACGGCACTGCTAGCAAATTCGCCATCGCGCTTTGAGTTACTCATGCCGTTAGTGACCACGATACCGGGAAAGTTGCCGCAGCCAATCACTTCACCCCCCGGACACATGCAAAAAGTATAAACTGAGCGATTTAAAACGGGTAGCGCTGCCGTAACGAAATATTCCGCAGGCGAAAGTTGAGGATGATTGCGCCACTTACCATACTGGATAGAATTGATCAGCTCCTGAGGATGCTCCACTCGCAAACCAATGGCGAATGGTTTGGCCTCCATTTTTATGCCTTGTTCAAATAGCCGCAAGTACGTATCATCGGCGCTCTGGCCGATGGCTAAGATCACCTGATTAGTTTTAATCTCTTCTTTTTCATTAATAACCAGCGCGCTGATAGCACCGTGCGAGATCACAAAATCAGTCACCTGCGCTGAAAATCTGATTTCGCAACCCATTTCGATTAGTTTTTTTCTTAAGCTGACAATAACATTGCGAAGCCGATCAGTGCCAATGTGAGGTTTGGCTTCAGCAATAATTGTTTGAGGCGCGCCCATCTCCACAAGAACTTGCTTGACCCAGGAAGAATAAGGATTTTTTGTCCTGCTCGTCAGCTTTCCATCGGAAAATGTTCCGGCGCCACCTTCGCCGAACAGAACATTGCTTTGCGGATTGAGAACACCCTCCTCCCAAAATACCTGTACATGTTTGACACGTATTTCAACCGGTGCGCCTCTTTCCAATAGAATTACGGGAATTTTTCTTTGAGCCAAAATATTTGCGGCAAAAAGACCTGCCGGGCCACTGCCTATTACGACAACAGGGAGTTTAGGCAAACGCACAGGTGCAAGCAGCGGAACTTGCGGTTCATCTTTTACTTCCTGCAATGTAATGCCATCTTTAAATTTCGCAGGCAAATTACCACTTGCGGAAACTCGAACCTCAACAACATAAACAAAATGGGGAGGCTTATTACGCCTGGCGTCTATTGCTTTTCGAATTACTTCAACTGAAATAATATTTTCAGGGAATATGGCTAAGGCATCGGCCACTTTCGCCGCCAATAATTCTTCACTTTCATCTAAAGTCAGTTTAATTCCGGCCAGACGAAAAGTCTTCATCATTTCTCCATTGCAAAATTTCTTCACTTATTATAGATGGTTCTCAACTTTTTTCCCAAATCCAGGAATTCGTGGGTATTTTACTTATGGCATGGTATGTCGTGCATACAAAAAGCCGTCATGAATACAAGGCAAATTCCGGTCTTGTCCAAAAGAACATTGCTACCTTTTTACCTGAGATAGAGGTGTGGAGCAAGCGAAAAGACCGGAAGAAAAAAATTTTAGTGCCGCTTTTTCCGGGGTATCTTTTTGTTGATGCTAATGTATTGGACAATGAAATCAAGCTAATGATTCTCAAAACTCCTGGCACTGTCAAGATTCTGGGCAAAAAAGACAATACCGAACCGATACCGGTACCCGACGATAAGATACTGGCTATTCAACGATTTCTGGGTAAAAAAGTTGAGGTCTTTACATTTAATTTCCCCAAGGCGGGGGAACCTGCGCGTATAGTTGATGGACCATTTGCCGGGATAGAGGGAACGGTGATCAGCAGCGATTTTGAAAAAGAACTTTTCGTTATTTCCATTGATTTGTTACAAAGATCAGTCGCGATAAAATTGGAAGGATTTCAAATTTCAAAGATTTAAAAAAGGCTGAAGACTGAAGGTAGAAGGCTGAAGGAAATAATTTACTCCTCTCCTCACCTGCAAGTTTTTAACATTCAGCCTTTGGCCTAAACACCTTCAGCCTTTTTTGCCTTGACTTTTTTTCCCTAATAAGCAAGATAGCATGCGCTAAAGATGTTTGAATCAAAGGCATAATACCAAGTAAGCTTTCAAAAATTCATAGTTTATTTCTTGAAAGCAACTTGGTATAAACTGTTTTGGGGATGTAATGTGAAAGGTCATATCAAGATAAACAAAGAACTTTGCAAGGAATGTCACCTCTGTATTTATTTTTGCCCCAATGGTCACATCATTCCCGCAAAGGAGTATAACATTCAGGGCTATCGCCCCGTCTGCACAACCGAAGAAAAGGAATGCAACGGATGCGCTATTTGCGCGACGATGTGCCCGGAGATAGCAATTGAGGTGTTCCGTGAATAAAGTACTGATGTCCGGAAATAATATTATCGGCGAGGCCTCTATTCGAGCAGGCTGCCTTTTTTACGCCGGTTATCCGATTACACCACAAAATGAACTTACTGAGTATATGGCCGAACACATGCGCAAAGCCGATGGCGGCGTTTTTATACAGTCGGAAAGTGAAATAGCCGCAATCAATATGATTGCCGGCGCCAGCGCTACCGGAGTAAGAGTAATGACTTCCTCATCCAGCCCCGGTATTTCTTTGAAGCAGGAGGGGATTTCTTCCATGGCCGCCTGTGAGCTTCCCGGCATTATTGTGAACATCATGCGCGGCGGTCCGGGCTTGGGCAATATTCTTCCTTCACAGGGAGATTATTTTCAGGCAACCCGCGGCGGAGGGCATGGAGACTACCGCACTATTGTCTACGCTCCGGGAACCTGTCAGGAGCTGGCTGATTTGACCATGGATGCCTTTGATCTGGCCGATAAATACCGCACACCGGTAATGATTCTTGCCGACGGTATGATGGGACAGATGATGGAGCCGGTTATCTTCAAGAAACCAAAGCCGCGTCAGTACAGCGAAAAATTCATGCTGCGGGGCGCGGGCACGGGTAAAAGCAAATTCATCCGCGGCCTTTATCTTGATCCTATCGACAGTGAAGAACATAACTGGAAGCTGGCGCGCAAGTATGATGTAATCACTAAAAACGAAACACTGCATGAAGAGCATAACATCGAAGATGCGCAAATGGTCATCGTGGCTTATGGAACGGCCGCCAGAATTGCTAAAGGCGCGATCAAACGCCTACGTGATCAGGGAATGAAAGTAGGTCTTTTCCGTCCGATCACACTCTGGCCCTTTCCGGAATTAAAACTACGCGCCTTATCGGCAAAAATTAAGAATTTTCTCGTTTTTGAAATGAGTACCGGTCAAATGCTGGATGATGTGAGGCTTGCGCTGCAGGGCTATGCCAATATAGAATTTCATGGCCGTCCGGGCGGGGCAGTGCCGACACCTGCTGAGCTTGCCAATGTAATCGCCAGACTATGCGATAAGAATGATTAGTAATTTGAGAAGTAATTTAAGGTAATAAATATATGGCAAAAACAGTTTTTAAACGGCCGAAAAGTCTGAAAGAAAATATTTTCCATTATTGTCCCGGTTGCGGGCATAGTATTGTTCATCGGCTTGTCGCGGAAGTTATTGACGAGATGGATATAAGAGGCATTACCATTGGTGTTCCGCCGGCAGGTTGCGCGGTTCTTGCGTATAATTACTTTGATGTGGATATGATTGAAGCGCCTCACGGGCGCGGCCCGGCAATGGCAACGGCTATAAAACGCAGCCTTCCCGACCGCGTTGTTTTTTCTTATCAGGGAGATGGCGATCTGGCCGCAATCGGCATTGCCGAGAGCATTCATGCCGCCAATCGCGGTGAGAATATTACTGTTATATTTATCAATAACGCTTGCTATGGAATGACCGGCGGGCAGATGGCCCCGACAACAATATTGAAACAAAGAACAACGACAAGTCCGGCGGGACGTCATGAAACCCTGGACGGATACCCGGTTAATGTAAGTGAAATTTTCTCCCAGTTAAAAGGCTCAACCTACATTGAAAGATGTATTGTTAATTCTCCGGCAGGTGTAAATAAAACAAAGAAAGCCATCAAGAAAGCCTTCCGGTGCCAGGTTGACGGATTGGGATTTTCCATGGTTGAGATTCTCTCTTTGTGCCCGACCAACTGGAAAATGACAACTATTGATTCCTGTAAATGGATGGATGAAGTTATGATCAAAGAATTTCCTCTTGGCGTCTTTAAAGATACCATCGCCACGGCAAAGAAAACTGCGGAGGCGACATAATGATTGTCAAAACAATTTTTTCCGGTTTTGGCGGCCAGGGCGTTTTAATGATGGGTATCAGCCTGGCCAATAGCGCGATGAACAAGGGCTATCATGTCACTTATCTTCCCGCCTATGGCGCGGAAATGAGAGGCGGCACAGCCAATTGTACAGTAGCATTAGGTGATGAGGAAATTGCTTCTCCTGTTGCATCGGAACCGAATTATCTTATTGTGATGAACGCCCCTTCACTTTTTTCTTTTCAAAATAAAGTCACTTCGGGAGGGACAATTTTTTTAAATTCATCCATTATTAAAGATCGTCCTAACCGCCAGGATGTTAAAGTCTTTTGCGTTCCCTGCGCGGATATGGCGCAGGAACTGGGGAACAGCCGGGTTGCTAATATTATCATGATGGGAGCGTTCATAAAAAAATCAGACGTTGTTTCTCCTGATATTTATTTAAAGAGTCTGGAATCGATTATGGGCAGCAAAAAAAAATCACTGGCGGAAGTTAACCGCAAAGCTTTTGCGGTCGGATTCGATTATATAAAAGGATAATTTTTTATGTCTGTAAAACAAATTTCAGTTTTGTTAGGCAATGTGCCCGGTTCTTTTGCCAGACTTACCCATATTCTGGATGCTGAAGATATCAGCACCAAAGCAGTTTCGGCCGCCAGCATTGAACATGACAGCAGGGTTCGTCTTGTGGTCAATGATCCCGACCGCGCCGCAGCGCTTCTGCTGAGTTTCAATTTCAACTTTGAGGTTACAACGGTGCTTGCAGCCAAAGTCCCTCTCCATGCGGGCGGTATCAACGCCATCTTAAAACCGCTGGCCAAAGCGGAGATTAACATTCATTATCTCTACACGACAATTAATCGTATCGGTAAAGAAACTATTGTTATTCTGGGTGTCGATAAGTTGGAAGAAGCCAGGGAAGTGCTCACGGAAAACTGGATCCACCTGATTGACGACGAGATCTATTCAATCCCTTAAAATCAGAAAAAAACATGCCGATATCTTCAGAAAAAGAAAACGCTATTGCTGCCAGAATGCAGGAACTAGGCGTCTCTGATAACGATTTTGAGGAATCTTTCGTCCGCTCCTCCGGTCCCGGGGGACAAAAAGTCAATAAAAGTTCTTCGTGCGTTTATCTTGTCCACATACCTACCGGCCTTTCGTGCAAATGCCAAAGGGAACGATCCCAGTCATTAAACCGATATTTAGCCCGAAAATTATTGCTCGATAAAATTGAACGGCTGCAAAAAGGTTTTATTGCGAAAGAGAAAGAAACGCTGGAAAAAATCCGCCGGCAAAAAAGAAAACGTAGCAAAAGGGCAAAAGAGAAAATACTCACCGATAAACATCAACAGGCAGAGAAAAAAGGGTTGCGCGGTAAAGTGGTTGAGGAGGAGTAATTGCCGTAAGCAATGTTTGACTTTAAACCATTTATCTACAAGTCAATAAAAATTGAAATATTAATTAACAATGAATCCCGTTTGTAATGGTGAATCTGCCTTTGCCTATTTTCTTGCCAATTCCTTCTTTACCGCCATCCCCAGCTTTTCTTTAATGTAGGGTTTTTTGATATAGGCGCCG
>SESG01013984.1_pt1 | contig 23141 bp, 20 predicted proteins | sample 3171421 | NCBI WGS metagenome assembly SESG01 (sample SAMN10866946, study PRJNA518727) | freshwater metagenome | biome: subpolar coniferous forest; feature: holomictic lake; material: water; isolation source: holomictic Lake 227, 6 m and 8 m depth | place: Canada: near Kenora, Ontario | collected...
TAATCCAGAAAATTAGAATCATTAATAAGGAGAAATACGATGCGAATATTTTTGATGATTATTTCAACCCTTTTGGTGTTTTCCGCCTTCAACTTATTTGCCGGAAAGCTAAATTTTATATCCGAAAACGCTGGACAAACAGTCTTGGTTGAAAATCTAATACATGGATTGCCGGAACAATTCTTAATCAATGACGATGATCCACTCAATGGTACGAAAAAGGTGTATTATCCCAATGGTAAAATCATGAAGGAATATATCGTAAAGAATGGCAAGCTCGACGGTTCCTATAAATTCTACAATGAATCGGGCATTCTGTTAACTGATCAGAATTTCCGGAATGGGATGCCTGACGGGTATTTTAAATCATACTATGAAAATGGTCAGCTTCAAGCAGATTTAAACCTGAAAGAGGGTCTGCCGCAGGGAGTTTCAAAAGAATACTACGAAAATGGAACTCTGAAAAAAGAGAGTAATTTAACCGGAGAACCTTTCGAACTCAGTGGTAAAAGCATTTCGTATTTTGAAAATGGAAAAGTCGATACAGAAATTACAACTTCCAGGGGTAAACTGGTTTATTCAATTTCCTATGATTTGGAAGGACGTGTAACCCGCGAGGATTCCGAAGGCAAATCAATATCCTATTGGTACGAGAACAATGGGAAAAAACACGTCGTTATCAACGGCGTACCCCAGGATTAGTTTCTTATTGATAGAATGGACTCAATTAAAAATCAATCCAAATGAAGACTAAACTACTTATTTTATGTATTCTGGTATTGGTATTTAAGCAAGTTGAGGCTCAGGATTACCCACTCCTGACCGAACATCCAGGTGGCTTCAAACTCATTGACTGGGGTGTTTATACCCATTGGAATTGTGGGTTCACCAAAGCCGAAACTACTGCCAATTATCGGAAAATTATCGGGATTACCGAAGTTGCCCGGAAGAATCCGGTTTTTACTGATCAGAAAGGCTTTGAGTGTGAGACCTATGTTTATGCCAAAAATTGTCCTGATAAAAATGGATACGGAATTCCAAGTGAACTCAGTTTTGGGTTTTGCGATTATTTCATGAACAAAGGGAAGGTTAGCATGTACAAAATTGAACCACCCAGTTGGAAAGTCCAGGTAAACCATTTTGGGAGTTTTGCCTATAAAGGATCCTTTTCCTACGATACCGCAAAACCCAGCGAAAAGCCCAAAGAAGGGTTTAATTATGAAAAATGGCTAAATGCCGGCACAAAAATTAGGGGATGTTTCTTTATCCCGGGACCCAAGGAAGAACTGGGAAATGGAATTGACAGGTATGAAAGTGAAATGATTGTTGTGTACAACCCGGAACGACCACCGTATTATCTTCCTGTGAAATTTCGTGAATTGGCTGAAGGACTGATTGATTATTGGAAATTTCACCCGGATAAACTCCAGTCTGACATGATCACCAAAATGATGGAGGATGAATATGCAAAGTTTACGGAAGCCGAACGCGATGGATGGGCCTTTAATAATACCTATGACGAACGCAGTGCAGTCTTGCATATCACACCCATACCAGGTCCGCAGCCGGTAGTTCGCCTAAACCCCGAATACTGGAACAAAAAGCTGCCCAAGTCTGCCATCCAGATTCTTACTTTTAACCGTTTGACTGATACCAAACGGTATACCAGAGACATGGCGGAATCGCTGAAAAATAATTCTAATGGATACAATCTTTCCAGGTTTCTGGAGGCATTGGATATTTTTTCGTTTTCCGCCTTAATTGACAAATAATATTTTATGGAAACGGGACTGTTCTTAATTGCTTGTGTATCAGATGTAAATGATGATCTGAAGCATCCGGATCTAAAAGGCGAATAGATCAAAATTTTTCTGATCTGAGGGCAAAATTATAGGAACCAATTATTAATTTTTCGAATGAGGTTTATGTCAAAAAATCAAAGACCTTAAATTAGATATTTATTGATTCGACAGGATGCGAAATAAGGGATTAATATATTCATTATGAGTAGAATAAGATTTTTTTTTGTTGCATTGATTTTGCTTCAGGTTTTCCAAATTAGAGCACAAAAATCGGCTGAGTTTCTTCCGGATAAACCCGGAAAATGGATTTTGAATCAGTATTCGATGAACGACACCGATCCCTTCCACAGGAATGTGAAGGACGTTGCTTTGTGGTTTCATCAGAATGCACCGGTTATGACCAATCCTAAAGGGTTTGATCTTTGGGTGTATTTGACGGGATATTGGAATGACAAGTACAATAAACAATCATGCAATTATGGGCGTCGGTGCGAGCTGAATTTTGATTTTCAAATGTTTTTCAGCAAGGGTGGTAAACGGACAGTAGAGCCTCCTCACTGGAGTTTCGAGATCAACAACACTGAATCGGGGCATGGAACCAATTCCAATCTTCCCGGATGGGACAATACCCAGGATCCTGCTTCTATGGAAATCCCGATGGACAAGGCTGCTGCCAATCTGAACGACTTGTTCCGCGTGTTTCCGTTTGTCAGGGAAATTGCTCCCGGAGTCAGGCTTTATGGCGATGGAAACCTCATTGTTTTTAACCCCGATCGTCCTCCGTTCTGGCTTCCGGTTACAGTTCGCGAAGTTGTAAACTACAAACTTGAATATTACAAGTACAAGGAGGTTCATTTATTGCCTTATCTCAAGGATGAAATCGCTAAATTAACTGAAGCTGATCTAAGTTCACCAGCCTATTCAGGCAATGAGGAACTCTTTGTCCTCAATGTCCACCCGATAATGGAAGACCAGGATAAAGAGAATGGTGGAAAACTGATGAGGTTTAATCCCGATTACTGGGACCGTTCCTTGCCGCCATCTGCCATTCAGTTGCTGACATTATATTATCCTGAAAGATCCTCAGATGAAAAGTCTGATTTCATTAAATACAATGGATACCCTATTTTTGGCGATGTGATTATGAATTCAATGAAACTGGAAGATTTGGCGAGCCTGATAGCGAAAAAGAAATAGCCATTCCGGGAAAGATATTGGTAGTCAAATGTGCTAATTTTGGAGGTATCCACCAGTACTCGATGCAGTATCGTGGAGAAATTAGCAGAATTCCGGAAGTATTGGTCTACGATCACGATTTCACTTTCCAACTTAATCCGTATGGAAGAGATTCAAAAAAAACAGGGTTCCCTTTCGGAAACCCTGTTATTAATATTCATTTCAGGATTGAATTAACTTTTAGCCGCTTTGATTTTTTTGAGATTTTTCTTCCTCCGGTTTTTAATCCGGATGATGTAATCCATATAATACAAGGCAGGAACGAAAAGAAGCGTCAGGAAAGTAGCAAAGCTCAGTCCAAAGATGATAGTCCATGAAAGCGGTCCCCAGAAGGCAACATTGTCTCCTCCAAAGTAAAGATGCGGATTAAAATGGGTGAAGAGCGTTTCGAAGTTGATGTTCATCCCCACAGCGAGCGGAACTAACCCGAGGATGGTCGCAGATGCAGTTAAAATTACCGGCGTAATCCTTGTCTTTCCTGCCTGAACGATGGCATCTCTGGTTTTCATGCCACGTTTTTTCATTTCGTCGCAGAATTCAACGATCAATATTCCATTTCGGACAACAATACCTCCCAATGCAACGACACCCAAACCAGTCATCATGATCACCAGATCCTGGCGGAAAATGATCACTCCAAGCAATACCCCGATAATACTGAATATGACTTCACTCAATATGATGATGGTCTTGCTGACAGAATTAAACTGGGTAATGAGGATGAAGAAAATTAGTCCAAGGGCGATGATCATGGCTTTTAGGAGGAAAGAAGAGGTCTCTGCCTGGTCATCCTGCTCTCCTGTGAGCTTGATATTTGTGCCCGAATGCATCGGAAATTCCTTGGCCAGTTTTTTGATTTGAGGAACGATGTCATTTGGGGAGTAACCGGATATCACATTGGAATAAATTGTAATTACCCTTTTTTGATCCAATCTCTTAATGCCTGCATAGGAACTGGAATAGTGAATTTTCGCAACAGTAGAGAGTGGAATAGTTCTGATCTGGCCTGAGTTCATATCCCGGTAGGTAATCACCAGATTGATCAATGAATTGATGTTTTCGCGGGTTAACTTTGAGTAACGCAAGCTGATAGGAAATTCATCCTCATCTTGTTTGAACTTGGAGATCTCCTTGCCGAAGAGGGCTGTTCTTAGCTCAAGACCAATCTGACCCGTAGATAAACCGGCTCTTTGTGCGCGGTCGCGGTCAATGTCGATCATGATCTCGGGAGAACTGATCTCGAAGTCGGTTTTTAACTCTTCTACTCCCGGAATGTTCATTGAATCAAGGTAGTTGCGGAAAGAATAGGCATCTGTAACCAATTCATCCATATTTTCACTTGTTACCTCAATGTTGATAGGTTGTCCGGTTGGAGGCCCCATTTTTTGTTTTCCGACAGAAATTTCTGTTCCCGGAATATCTGCTACAGATTCGCGAATTTTTTCAAGATACTTCGTTGTGGAGATTCCGGTCGTGCGGTATTTAAATTCCACGAAATTGACGGATATCTTGCCCTTGTTAAATGGTTTTCCTGCGCTTGAAAATCCCTGCTCCTCTGCTCCAATGGTAATGTTGGAGATTACAGATTCTACATCAGGATTGTGTTGTCCTATCGCATCATAAACGCGTCGTTCCGCGATGCGGGTAACACTGTCAGTTACATTCTGATCTGTACCTCCGGGCATCCGGATGTACACCATGATGCTGTTGGGATCGCTGTCAGGGAAGAACAGGACTTTGGGTTTTACGATTCCGGTGAGAACGACCGTAAAGATGAACAGGGCAATCATTGCCATTAACATCCACAATGGGCGGAAACCATGCAATACCCAACGCAGCTGACGTTCATAGGCTGCCATGATCTTTGGCCAGAACTGTTCCTGGAAGGCTTTGATCCAAAATTGGATGGCATAATGATAGAGGAACACCATCAGTATGGCAAAAACGATAAAATTGGCTATTCCAATTGATTTAAAGAGATAGAACAGGATTGCCAGACCAAACATTCCCAACAATATTTTCTTTGTTTTTTTCCATTCGGCTTTTGCATCTGAATCAAATTCATGCGCCATAAAAGAAACAGCAAAAACGGGGTTGAAAATATAAGCGACAAACAGGGAAGCGAATAGTGTAATAATCAATGTAACAGGAAGGTAGTGCATAAATTGTCCTACAATTCCAGGCCAGAATGCCAAAGGAAAGAAGGGGGCAAGCGTGGTGAGGGTCCCTGAAAGAATGGGTAAAAACACTTCTCCGGCTGCCAGTTTGGCGGCAACCCTTATGTCAGGGTGATTCCGGTGCATCCGGTGCGTATTTTCAATGACCACGATGGCATCATCCACCACAATTCCCAGGGCGAAGATGAAGGCGAACATGACAATCATATTCATGGTAAACCCAATATTCGGAATAACCAGGTAAGCAATTGCCATTGAGAGTGGCACGGACAACCCGACGAAGAAGGCATTGGTAAATCCCATGAAGAACATCAGTACGATGGTCACCAGGATAAAGCCAATGATGATGGTATTGTTCAATTCCTCCAGCGTATTGCGGGTCATTCGGCTCTGATCTCCGGAAACAGTCAAGGTGATGTCATCAGGAAGTTCCTTACCTTTAACATTCTCTACGATCTCCTTGATCTGATCTGATGCATCAAGCAGGTTGGTGCCACCTTTCTTAATGACATTGAGCGTGATCACGTTTTTGCCATCCAGACGGGAAAAACTCTCCTGTTCCTTGAAATTGTCACTTACCTCTGCAAGGTCGCTCAGTTTGATGTATGCGCCACCCGATGCATGTACGACAATATCTCGGATCTGTTGAACATTGTCAAACTGTCCCTTCAGACGAACGGTGTTTTTAGTCCCGTTCATGGTAATGGTACCTCCTGATATGGTTAGATTTTCGCGGGCTACAGCGCCTTCGATATCGGCAAAAGTAACGCGCGCTGCCTGCATTTTGAAGATATCAGCATTGATCTGAATTTCCCTTTCCAATGCACCCACAATGTCGACACGTGTAATTTCCTTCACTCCTTCTATCTTATCCTGAACGATATCCGCAAATTTCTTGAGTTTGTCCAGGTCATAATTTCCGGATATATTGATGTACATCACAGGAAATTCAGCCAAATTCACATCCATGATCTGTGGCTGATCAGGAAGGTCGCTGGGCAAATCCCTTTTGGATTTATCAACGGCATCCCTGACGCGTTGTTTGGCGGTTTCAACTGCCACGCTTGGGTCAAATTCCACAACAATGGAAGAGAAATCCTGAACGGAATTGCTGGTGATCTTTTTTACATCTGCAATCGATTTAAGCTGCTTTTCGATCGGACGGGTAATCAGGTTCTCAATATCCACAGGCGAAGTTCCCGGATACGGAGAATTGACAATGATATAAGGAATGACCACTTCCGGGAATTGTTCCTTCGGAATCTGGTAGTAATTCAGCAAACCAAGCACTGAGATGATAAAAGCAAGTACATAAACACTTGTCTTGTTATCAACAGCCCAACTGGTTGCAAAGAATTCTTTGATAAAAAATTTATCTTTTGACATAATTTTTGATTGGTCGATTAGAAAATAACTGATGAACCTTCTTTGAGACTCTGGAATCCTGCTGTGATCACCTGATCACCAGAGCTCAGACCGGAAGTGATTTCAGATTCACCATTATAATCCATACCGGTTGTAATTTTTTTGCGGGTGGCAATTGTCTTGCCTCCCTCTTGAGTCGCTACATATACAAATTTGCCATCCTGATTGCTCTGGATGATGTTTACCGGAAGTACCAGGGTCGAATTGTTCGAATAATCCAGGATTTTTACATAGGCAATCATGTTGGCTCGCAGTTCAACATCTTTGGGTGAAATCCTGCACTCAACTTTAAAAGTACGGTTGGATGGATCAATGAAACGACTGGTGAAACTCAATTTTGTCTCAATTTCTTTTCCAAGGTCAGGAAATTTGATAAATGCCAGATTTCCGTTTTTAATTCTTGATGTAAAATTTTCGGATATATCTGCCGTAATCTTGGCCGACGACATGTTGATCACGCGAATGGTTGAGGTAGGCAAACCCGGTGAAGCCATCTGACCAACTCTCAGAGGAACACTCTCCACTGATCCGCTGATTGGTGAAACTACATTGGCCATGGCTATTTGTTCCTGTACGGTTTTGATTCGTTTTTCAAGAGATTCTTTGGTGCTTTTTGCTTGTAAAAACTGAACCTCACTGCCAATTTTCTTGTCCCACAGATTTTTCTGTTTTTCAAAAATGATGGAGGCCATATCCAGTTGGGTTTTTACCTCGTCAACAGATTGTTTCAGGACCTGGGCATCCAGCGTAGCCAGAATATCTCCTTTCTTTACCTGTGAACCTTCTCTTACATAAACGTTGGTAACCACTCCGGCCATTTGCGGACTTACAGAAACATTCTGGTCTGCATCAACAATGCCTTGAATTTCAACGAAATGATTAAATGGGGTAGTCTCCAGTTTTTTTACCTTGACAGTAACAGCTTTTTCATCTTTTTTCTGTCCGGGGTTGATCTCACCTTCCAGCTTGGAAATCTTCGTATTGAGAATCTCCCGGTCTGCTTTTAATTTGTCCAATTCTCCTTTTTTGTCGTTGCTTGGATTGCAAGCGACCAATGTGGCAATAATTGCCAGTGTAAAAAATGTGTTTTTCATGTGTATAATATTTATTTTTTTACGGTCAAATGGAATACCCAGACGTTCATTTTCGGTTGGTTTGAACCTATTCTCGTGGGTATTTAATATGATTCCTATTTATTTATTTCCTGATTGATATTAAACAATTTTTCCAGTTTAGTCTTCGCGGTAGCCAGATCGTAAATGCTCTGGTAGTAGTTGGTCAAACCGGTTAAATACTGATTTTGCGTGGTAGTCAGATCGATGCTCGTTGAAACTCCGTTTCTGTATTTTTCAACAGTGCGCTGGTAAATCTCATCAGACAGTGCCAGACTTTTCTTTTGAATTACATACTTTTCATATTTAATCTTTAAATCTGTCTGGTATTGATCGGCCTGCATCAGAAGGTTGTTGTATACCAATTTTTTGTTGTTGTCCATTTTGGCAATGGTCAGCTTTTTTTGAGATACTACTGCCATTCTCTGTCCGCTGCTGAAGATGGGCAAGCTCAGATTGATGCCCAATACATCCTTTACTGAAAAATCAAAAGATGGTTTGTTCATTTTGTCGGAATGCTGGTAGAATCCGGACACCACCGGTAAATATGCCATGATTGTATTCTGATAATCAAGTTTGGACAGGTCGTAGGCAGTATTGATTAATTTGTAATCAATATTCTTCTCTATGTTAAATGGTTCATTGATTAAAGATTCCACTTTTACCGGCAAAGAATAATTAGTCCCAAGGGGATCTGTTAATTTAATTTTCACATTCGCATCCAGTCCGAGCATAATTTTGAATAACCTTTTGGCCATATCCAGATTACCTGTCACCTGGTTGATGGCATTCATCAGATTGTTGGCCGTTAATTCCAACTGGTCGACGTCTGTTTTTTCGATAAAACCCTGTTTGTTCATCTCCTTAATTTCTGCCGCAGTCTTTTGCACATTTTCGAGGTTCTGCTGCAGATTTTTGATGCTTTCTTCTCCTACAAGTATCAGATAATAGGTGTTGATGACAGATTCATTCACATCCTGAATAATCTTTTCATTGCTTTCATTGGATTGCTGATACAATGTTTTACTTGCTTTTAATCCAATGAGGTAGGATCCGTTAAAAATTAACTGCGAAGCAGTCACGTCAAATGTCACGTTGTTCTTGACACCAAGTTCAAGCGCTGGTGTACCCGGGCCCATTGATCCGGGTGGCAATGACGGTACAGTTGGCAGGTACTGGTAGCTCGCCTTGGAATCAATATGAGGAAGCCCAATGGCAGTGACTTCCCATATTTTCTTGTTGGCTATTTCCATATCAAGCGCCGAATTCCTGATGGTCGTATTGTTTTCCATTGCAATACGCCGGGCATCCTGTAAAGAGAGTCGCAGTGAATCCTGTGCTTCACTTTTGAAGTTGCCGAACAAAAGAAGAATTGTGGTTATCAAAATTAGATAACGTTTTGAAAATGACATAATTAATATTATTTTAATTGTTTTTAATATATTCGATAATTTCTGTTTTCCTGGACTCGAAATAGGCGAGACCTGCAGGTGTTGAAATGGCTCGGATGTGGTTCTCAAACAAAACCTCAAATAATTGAATGAAATTGATATCCAATATTTTACAGACCTCTGAATTGTGCAGTTCAATGAAGCTGTTCAGGTAGATGGTCGCTACCAGGTCGATGTTGATGTCATCCCGGTATATTTTTTCCTCAATTCCCTGCTTTATATTGATCTTCATTCCTTCAAAGACGAATTTTCGCTTTTGCTCCGCATACTTTTCATAGGTTAGATGGAAGTATTTTTCCATCTCAAACTTGATCATCGGATTGATTCTTTTTATCTCCTTATGAACCAATTGGCTTAGCCTCAGTAATTTTTCAATCGCATTGATGGACTCATTCCCTATACTTTCATTTAATTTCTGTAAGATGGATTCCTCATGCAAAAAAATTTTCTCAATGAGTTCCTCCTTGTTTTTAACAAAGGTATAGAGCGTTTTTTTTGAGATTCCAAGCCGTTTGCTCAACTCATCCATGTTGAGATTCTTTAAACCATATGCATAAAACAATTCCTTAATCGGTTCGACCAATTCCTGAAATCGCTTTTTCTGTGCATCAGATATTTCCATTTTCCTTTATTTCCATTGATAATATTTCTCTGCAAATATCGGAAACAATTTGCACGATAAACGTTTCCGTATGTTAAATGTTTCTTAATTCATATTAAATTTTTGTGTCTTCAGTAGGAGCTCAAAAACTATTTTTTAAGATTTTGTAAACCATTATCTTTGTGGCGAAAATAAAAAACAGATATGGGTAGGATCATGGCCATCGATTATGGGAAAAAGAGGGTAGGAGTGGCAGTGACAGATCCGTTACAGCTTATTGCGAACCGCCTTGAAACTGTAGATGCTAATTTGATCTGGCGTTTTCTGGATGATTATTTTTTGAAGGAAACAGTAGACCTTGTTTTGGTGGGATACCCTGTTCAGTTGAACAATCTGCCTTCCGAAGCCCTGCGGTACATCAATCCGTTTGTTCAGAAGTTTCAGCAGAAATATACAGTTGAAATCAGGCAGGTGGATGAAAGATTTAGCTCAAAAATGGCATTTCAATCGATGATTGATGCCGGATTGCGCAAATCGCAACGCCAGGACAAAGGAACAATCGATGGAGTTAGTGCTACTATTCTTCTCCAATCTTATCTTGAACAAAAAAAGTACTTGTAAAATATGATTTTGCCTATTACGGTTTATGGAGATCCGGTTCTGAGAAAAGTAACCGAAAATATCGACCTCAGTTATGCCGGGTTGCCTGAATTAATTGAGAACATGTTTGAATCGATGTACAATGCTGAAGGTATTGGTTTGGCTGCACCTCAGATTGGACTTCAAATACGGCTTTTTGTTGTTGATTTGTCTCCTCTGGGAAAGGAAGAACCATCATTGATGGGATTTAAGAGAGCATTCATCAATGCGAAAATTACCGAGCGCAGCGGAGATGAGGAACTGATGGAGGAAGGTTGTCTGAGTATACCGGGAATTCACGAAGAGGTTTTCCGCAAGAACCTCATCCGGATTCAATATCTTGATCCGGACGGTGGTGAGCATAACGAAGTATATACCGGTTATACGGCCAGGGTGCTCCAGCATGAGTATGATCATTTGGATGGCATCATGTTTACTGATCATTGCTCTCCCCTGAAAAAAAGATTGCTGAAGCGTAAACTCTCCGATATTTCAAAGGGCATTACCAATGCAACCTATCGGATAAAAATCCCAAGAATATAATTGCATTTTGAAGAATCCAATTGGGAGAATCATTAATTTGTGGTCCGGATTTTTTCTTTTTCTTACTGAAATGCCGTAACTTAAGGTGAATAACTATTCACATGGAACGTTCCGGTTTTCAACTTTCGGTCGCACTTTTCCTGCGGTTGCTTATCCCGCTCTGTCTGGGGGTAATATGGCCTGTGATAAGAGGTGTCTCAAACCCAATCATCCTGCTGATTCTGTTCATTACAATTGGGATCATCCTGGTCTTTTTTATCAAGGGCAATTTTTATAGCCAGCCTTATTGGGGTGGAATATTTTTTATTGCCCTATTTCTCTTTGGTCAGGAGCGGGCGAAGAAATCAACAAATATTTTTCCTGAATTACCTAGTAAACAGTATTTCGTGGTACTGGACGAATATCCCGAAGAAAAGGAGAAAACCTTCCGAATGGTTGGACAATTGGTCAATAATGGCGCAAAAATATTAATCTATCTACCCAAATCCTTGCAGGTAAGGAATGCAAAACCAGGTGATGTTTGCAGTTTCGATGGTACGCCTGAATTGGTAGTGAACGATGGAAATCCTTTTGAGTTTGATTATCGCCGATATTTGAACAGCAGGGGAATTGGCTACCGGATTTTTCTGAAGCAGCATCAATTCTGTTTTCTACCCGGAGAATCGCATCTTAATTCTTCCCGCAAGGCACTGATATTCAGATCGAAATTGATTGATTGCCTGGATCGTTCAGGCATTTGTAGTAAAAATGTGCATTTGATCGGTTCGATTTCTTTTGGTGCACGGGAAGAGGTTGACCAGGAAACTATCCAGTCTTTTACCAATACCGGGGTAATACACGTTCTCGCAGTTTCAGGCATGAATGTGGGATTGGTCTACGTCATTCTTGATTTTCTTTTTCGATTTCTCAAAGTCTTTCGGGCAGGTAGAATTCTGCACCCGTTGATTATGCTGGCAGGCATTTGGGGTTATACGCTCATTACAGGGATGTCACCATCCATATTGAGGGCAGCCATGATGTTTTCTTTTGTTTTGCTGGGAACGACACTCAAAAGAAGTTCAGGCATTTATAATTCACTCGCTGTATCTGCATTTTTGCTTATTGCCTGGGATCCTGCCATTGTCAGGGATGTCGGATTTCAACTTTCCTATGCGGCAGTGTTATCCATTGTTGTTATACAGCCCATAATTTACAGGCAATTTGAATTTAAAAAGCGATTGCCGGATAAAATCTGGCTGTTGATTTCCGTTACCCTGGCAGCGCAAATCGGAACATTACCGCTGACACTGCATTATTTCCATCAGTTTCCCGTGTATTTTCTTCTCGCGAATATTGTTGTGATTCCGATGGTGACATTGATTCTTTACCTTTCCTTTGTCGTGATTTTTCTATCCCTTTTTTCCATTTTTGTGGCATCCTTTGTTGCAAAGGTGCTCGACTGGTCAGTAGATATGGTCATTTTTACCGTGAATACCGTGGAGGCATTGCCTCATTCTGTTCTCAGAGGATTGTATCCTTCTTATTTTCAGCTTTTGCTGGCCTTCCTGATTGGTATCGGCATTTTCTATTTTTTCAAAACGAAAAAAGTGAAGCTTTTGCAAACGGTTGTTGGTTTAGCCATTCTGTTAACCTTGTCAATTGGAATAGCCTCCTATTATCGTCAGTCGACAGCGGAAATAGTATTCTTCAACATTCCGGGAACAAGGACATTGGCGCTTAAAACCGGCAGTGCGACAACCATTTTGTATGATCGCTGCATCAATGCTTCAGAGAAACTGGGTTATTACATGAAGCCCTATTTGGGCGAAAGGGGGATCAGCAAAGTGGAGATGCATGTCTTGTCTGATTCTTTGCGTATCAGGGGCAAGAATTTTCAGGTAACTGGAGGTTTCATTTATTTCAGGGGAATAGGGCTTTATTTTCAGCCGCCTGATCAAAAATTCAAGAAAACCATGGTCTCAATCTCTACTACAGATTTGGTATGGTTATCACATCTCAAATTTCCCCGACTTGAGGATGAATTCAAGCAGAAACCTAAAATCATTCTTCTTGATAAACGGGTCAATGCTGACAGTCTGCGTTGGAGGTATCCGGGGCAAAAAATTTTTGCCATGAATCAATCTGTTCGGTTGACACCGGATCCTTCAAGGTATGAAAATGCAGACGGAATAGTTTGCAGATATTTTAGTCAGGCAAAATAATAGCGCTACTCAAGTAGGGTACCTTTCCCTTGCCTCGTGATTTCAGCTTCTCCTGAAGTGCAATCCACGATGGTAGAAGGACGGTTGTCACCGTATCCGCCATCAATAACCAGATCAACAAGATGCCCGTATTTCTCCTCAATCAATTCCGGATCCGTAATGTATTCCAGAACGACATCGTCATGATGCACCGATGTGGATAGGACAGGATTGCCAAGTTCCCTGACAATTGTCCTGAGAATATTGTTTTCCGGAATTCGGATTCCTATATTTTTTTTTGAGTTCTTGAATAATTTGGGAACGTTGGAATTGGCCAGAAGCAGAAATGTAAATGGACCGGGAAGGTTTTTTTTCAGTAACTTGAAAATTGAGTTTGAAAATGGTTTGCAATAGTTTGAGATTTGGCTTAAATCGTGCAAAATGAATGAAAATTCAGCTTTTTCAGGTTTGACATTTTTTATTCTTGCCACCCTTTCAACTGCTTTCGATTTGGTGATATCACAGCCAATGCCGTAAATGGTGTCGGTTGGGAAAATGATCACAGCGCCATCTCTCAGCATTTCTACGATTCTGTCGATCTCTTTTAAGTTGGGATTGTCATTGTATAGCCTGACGAGCATGTCGCACAAATTTTGGTTTTTCTGATTGAGATAGTAAAAATAACTTTTTTAGGTATACTTTCGTCGTTGAAAGTACCTGAATTACTTGGGGTGAATTCAAGTGCCGTAAGTGAACGGGCTTGATGCCCTATTTGAATCTGTACTTTCTCAACCTGATTCACCTTATTTATTTTGAATATAAAAAATTTAACTGAAGGACCTATTTCCGGGCAGATTGTGCGGTTGACAATGCCAATTCTTGGCACATCATTCGTACAAATGGCTTACAATCTCACCGACATGCTTTGGCTTGGCCGGGTGGGAAGTACTGCTGTTGCTGCGGTAGGAATTGCTTCCTATTTTACCTGGATGGGTGTTTCCCTGATGTTGATCGGTCGGATAGGGGCCGAAGTTGGTGTAGCCCAATCATTGGGTGCAGGTGATAAAAAAGGAGCAGCCACTTATGCGGTAAACGCTGTGACAATCGTTATGATTCTTTCGGCCATTTACGGAGCATTTACATTTTTCTTTGCACCTGAACTAGTCTCTTTCTTCCATCTTGAAAATCAGGCAGTTGAATCTTCAGCGATTTCCTATATCCGGATTATTTCTGTAGGTTCCCTGCTATATTATTCCAATCCAACCTTTTCAGGAATTATCAATGGAACGGGCAATTCAAAACTACCCTTCAGAATCAATGCCATTGGGTTGATCTCTAATGTGGTGCTAAATCCTTTGTTGATTTTTGGTTTGGGTCCAATTCCTGCAATGGGATCCAATGGTTCTGCCTTGGCTACGGTAATATCCCAGTCGATCGTTTTAATTGTATTTGTTGTAATGATTGGAAGAGGAAGCAGTGCTTTGGGTAAAATTAAACTGCGACTTCAACTTCAGGCTTTTTACGTTAAAAAGATATTCAAGCTGGGTTTGCCGGTCGCGATGCATAGTATCCTTTTTGCCTCATTTGCGGTGGCATTGGCACGGATTATTGCCCCATGGGGAGCGATGCCGATCGCCGTGCAGAGTGTTGGAGCTCAAATTGAAGCTCTCAGCTGGATGACTGCCGGAGGATTTTCTACAGCACTTGGTATTTTTACCGGCCAGAATTTTGGCGCCGGCAAATGGGACAGAATTTTCAAAGGTTATTTTACAACCATTTCCATCAGTGGAACCATCGGTATTCTTGTCACAATATGCTTCCTGACATTAGGAAGAGAAATTTATACCCTCTTTTTGCATGAACAGGAAGCGATTGCCTTGGGCGTTCGTTATCTCTCCATTTTAGCCATCTCCCAGTTTTTTATGTGCGTGGAAATCACAACAGGAGGATTTTTCAATGGGATTGGACGATCGATTCCGCCTTCGTTGGTAGGAATTACCCTGACGGGGAGCCGGATTCCGCTTGCACTCTATCTCACACAACCAAATGTTTTTGGAGTTACCGGAGTGTGGTGGAGCATCACCCTCACTTCGGTTGCCAAAGGATTGGTTTTATTTGGATGGTTTTATCTGTTGATGAAAAAACACCCGCACTACCTGGGAGCCGCTAATCAAAAAATTGCTTTTATCCGGCTTTTGCCTACGAGGATCCGTCAGGAAGTATTTGATACGAAAACTGAAATGATTGATGAAGACTGAAATCAGGATGACTCTGGACGGGTCGCAGACGTTGTACATCGAAGAAATTGATGAGCATTACCACTCCACTTTTGGTGCCATCCAGGAATCACAACATATATTTATTCGCGAAGGATTCGACCTATGTACTTTGGCTGAAGTCAAGGTGCTTGAAATAGGATTCGGAACAGGCTTGAATTGTTACCTGACATTATTAAATGGGTTAAAAAAGGATCAACAGGTTCATTATTATTCTGTTGAAAAATATCCTGTGCCTGAGACGATATGGAGAAATCTGGAATACAGCAATCATTTTCCGGATTCCGACAGCGGATTTTTTGACTCCATTCATACGGCACCCTGGAATTCTGATGCAGTAATAGACCGCCAATTTACGTTGCGTAAAATTGAATGTGATGCATTACAATTTGATTTGATAGATTTGCCATCGTTCGATGTGGTCTATTTTGATGCTTTTTCTCCGGATAAACAACCGGAAATCTGGGATCACACCATTTTTGAGCGACTCTATTCAAGGATGAATGAGCATGGAATACTGGTCACCTATTGTGCAAAGGGCCAAATCAGAAGACTACTTCAAACAGTTGGCTTCCGTGTGGAAAGAATACCCGGCCCTCCCGGGAAACGGGAGATGTTAAGGGCGAGAAAATAAAAAATTAAGATAATTACTGGAAATGACGAAGTTTCAGACAAGGAGTATAAATTGTTCATTCGTGATTCTGCTTGCACTTTCGTGTGTTCTTGTGGTCATGAATTCGTGCAGTCAGAAAAAGGACCTTAAATTGTACAAGATCACGGGCGGGGCACAGGGGACCTACTATGCCATCACCTATAGTGCCGAAAGCAATGAGAATCTGCAACCCGCTATTGATTCGCTGTTCAGGCAGTTTGACCGTTCCGTGTCATCCTATGTTCCAGCCTCTGTGCTTTCCAGACTGAACAACAATGACTCTTCAGCTACAGCGGATCCGATCTTCGAAACAGTTTTCAGGAAGTCGATGGAAGTCTCTGCCAATACTGAAGGTGCCTTTGATATCACCGTTGGACCTTTGGTCAATGCCTGGGGTTTTGGATTTTCCAAAAAGGCCAATGTTGATCAGGCAATGGTTGATTCTTTACTTCCTTTGGTGGGTTACCATAAAGTTAGCTTGAAGAATGGAAAACTGATCAAAGCCGATCCACGTATCAGAATTGATTTTGACGCACTTGCGCAGGGTTATACCTCCGACTGGCTGGGGAACTACTTTGAATCGAAAGGGATTCAAAGTTTCCTGATTGATGTTGGTGGCGAGGTACTTGGAAAAGGTTCTAAGCCGGATGGAAAAATCTGGAGTGTCGCCATTGAAATGCCCTCTAAGAATGCAACAGACGAACGTAAGATTCAAGCAATATTGTCACTCAAAGACAAGGCAATATCCACTTCCGGAAGTTATCGTAAATATTATGAGGAAAATGGGGTCAGGTATTCTCACACGATAGATCCATCCAACGGTTATCCCGTTAAGCACAATTTACTCAGTGTTTCAGTTCTGGCGAATGATTGTATGACCGCCGATGCCTATGCTACTGCCTTCATGGTAATGGGAGTCGAAAAATCAAAAGTATTTCTGACGAAACATACTGAAATTGAAGCCTATTTCATCAGCGATGACCAAAAAGGCGGATTTTCTGTTGATTACACGCAGGGATTTGATAGCTTGTTAAAGAAAAATTAAAAACCCTATTAACAAGTAGTTAGAGATAAATATTTTAATTTCAATCCGTGGAATTTTATCGAAAAATAGTTATCTTCGCACCTTTTAGAATAATCATTCAAACATTTTATAAACACAGTTATGGCATTTAAAAATTTACTTCTGGTTTTGGTTGCCGGTTCTATCGTTCTGGCATCATGCAACACTTCCAACTCACAACAAATTAAATTAGTGACAATGGCCGACTCTGCAGCTTATGCCATTGGAGTTGATCTGGGTAACAACATCAAGAAAAACCTACCTCAGGCACCGGGTGGCAAAGAACTTAATTCACAAATTATTCTGCAGGCCTTTGCTACAATCATGAAAGGTGACTCAGGTCTGATTCCATCAGCCAAAGCTAATGCCATCACCCAGGGATATTTTATGAAGGCACAGTCTATGGAAGGTGGGAAGAACAAAGAAGCAGGTCAAAAATATCTTGCTGATAACGGAAAACGCGCAGGTGTAACTACTACTGCTTCCGGACTTCAGTATGAAGTGATCAAAACAGGTACAGGACCAAAACCTTCTGCCGAAAATACTGTGAAAGTACATTACCATGGAACAACCATTGACGGAGCCGTATTTGACAGCTCAGTTGATCGTGGTGAACCGGTTACATTCGGTTTAGGCCAGGTGATCAAAGGATGGACAGAAGCACTGCAATTAATGCCAGTTGGTTCAAAATGGAAAATCTATATCCCTTCTGAACTGGGTTATGGCGAACAAGCTGCCGGACCGAAAATTAAGCCTAATTCAGTTCTTATTTTTGAAGTTGAACTGATTAGTATTGAGCCTACACCAGCTGCAGCTGCTGCTCCGGCTACCAAGTAATACAAAGAAATTAATTGACATAGAGGTTCTACCTCTGGAACAAAACCCGGAATGGATGAATTTCATCTTCCGGGTTTCGTTTCTAAAACTCAAAACATATGAGCTTTAAAGTAAAAGGAAGAGTTGTCGAGATATTGCCACTGCAAACCGGCAGCAGTACAAGAGGGGAATGGAAGAAACTGGACTTCGTGCTCGAGGTCCCTGATGAACAGTTTCCAAAAAAAATATGCTTTACCCTTTTCAACGACAAAACAGAGATGATTAGTGAAAAGGACAAAAGTCGTGAGGTGGAGGTCAGTTTCAGCCTCGAAGGACGTGAGTACAATGGAAAATGGTACCACAACGTCAATGCTTTTAAAATCGACAGGATGGAGAAGCCTTCAACAGCAGGGGATCAACCTCCGCCACCTCCATACAATGAGGACGATTTTATGCCGGTTAAGGACGGTGAAAATGACGATCTGCCTTTCTAGCGGCCTTTCAAATTAATCTTACAAAAAGAACGCCAGGTAACGCGAAGAATCATTTGTTTTCTTCATGTTACCTGGCGTTCTTTCATACGAATTGCTTTGTTTTTCAAAAGTCAATTCTTGTATCCCTTAATTATAACCAATATTTACCTATTTAATAGGAATCTGCCTTTTGAAGTCCTGCTCAAGGGAGATAAAGGTTTCGGTGCGTGCGATCCCGTCAATTGCCTGAAGATCCGTGTCGATGATCTTCATCAGATGCTTGTTTGTTTTGGTCTGAATTTTGATGAAGATGGCATACTGTCCTGTCGTATGGTGACATTCTACAACTTCAGGAATATCTTTCAATTGTTTAAGTACTTTCCTGTCAAAACTGGTCTTTTCGAGGTAGATCCCCATAAATGCAGTCGTATTGTATCCCAATCTCGAAGGACTTACAATAAACTCAGATCCTGTTACAACACCCATGGAAATAAGACGCTGCACCCGCTGGTGTATGGCAGCCCCGGAAACACCGCATTCTCTGGCAACCTCCAGAAAAGGTACCCTTGCATTGTTGGTAATCAGTTTTAATATTTTTCGGTCGAGATCATCTATCTGAACCGCTTGTTCTTTAAAATCTTCTTCCAATTCAAGATTGTTTTTCTTCACGATACTTTCAATTTGTTATTAAACTGACTATTTTTCTCCAAAATTATAACTTTTTGTTCTCCTGACAAATAAATGTTGAAATTTTACACAAGATTATTCATTTTAGAAAATTTAGCCAGTGACAAAAGGTCGAACATTTTGATCCTCATATTACAAATATCATTGTTTCTGAACGGTCCTTGCCATGTGTCTGAAATCACTCCCCGAAGGATTCTGAAAAACCCTCAGATCAAATTCTTTGATGACTGCAAGAATATGATCAACGATCTCAGCCTGAATCGCTTCAAAACGATCTGCCTGCTGTTCCTTACTGAAAACAATGTATTCTAAAGGAAGACCTCGTTCGGTTGATTGTAAAAACCGAACAATGAGAGACATGTTGTTGTGGGTATTCGGGTTGGTCCAGAGAAAGGCTTCAACATAGGCCCTGAAAAGGGCAAGGTTTGTAGGTTGCGGTCCCATTTGTTCGATCCAGCCCGGGAAGGTAGGGTCCGCCTCCCTTTTCTCTTCATTGTATTTCCTGATGACAGGAAGTAGAGCAATATTTTCGGCAAATTTTTGGTCGCAGAATCTGATCCTTGCCATGTCAATATAGATTGAACGCTGAATGCGCCGGCCTCCCGATTCCTGCATCCCGATCCAGTTGGTGACTGGTTCAGATACCAGTGAATAGGTGGGTATGGAGGTGATGGTTTTATCCCAGTTCTGAACTTTCACGGTAGTCAGGGATATGTCAACAACGGTTCCATCAACGCTGAATTTGGGTACGGTTATCCAGTCTCCAGGCTTAACCATTTTGTTGGCAGCCAGCTGAATACTGGCAACAAATCCAAGAATTGGGTCTTTGAATACAAACATCAGAACCGCGGCCATGGCACCCAGTCCAGCGAAAAGTTTGCCGGGATCCTGGTTGACCAGAATGGAGACCAAAATAATGGCTGCGATGGAATAAATGAGAATCTTAACCAGTTGGAGGTAGCCTTTGATGGGGCGTTCCTGCGCAAAAGGGTAGGTATTGTATATGTCCTGTGAGGCATCCAGAAAACGAATCAGGCTCAACACAACAGCAAAGGTGATGTAGATTTTAGCAATGCCTTTAATAATCTCAGGCAATGAAACCAAATCCTCAGATCCAAATCCAGCCGAAAAATAGACAAAGATTGCAGGAATCAGGTGCGCTGCGGCATGAAATACTCTGTGATCAAAAAGTGCGTCATCCCATAAAGTTTCAGTATGTCTCGTCATTCGCTCAACGATCGTAAGGAGCAGTTTGCGCAGCGGGAAGAACAGAATCAGGGAAATGATGGAAAGTATGATAAATGTTCCAAAGGCTGCCAGATATATGGCAATTCGCGGATGAAACTGGGCGTTCAATAACAGCTCCCGTAGGTAATCATAAAAAACTTGCATGGTGTATTTCTTTAAAACTGTTCAGAAATAATTACTTTTGAATTGTCGGCAAAATTAATGAAAGGAGCCGGATTTTGGGCACACCCCCTGGAACTATTGTTCATAAATTATTCGCGAATCTCCCATTTCCGTTCAAAAAATTCAATCATGAAGTCAAAACTATTCTTTCTCGTTTTATTCTTAGCTCCTTGTATGCTTTTCGCTCAGGAGAAATTTGAAGACTATTTTATTCCGGGTGTATTCCGGTTTGATTACCTTCTGTCGGGGACAAGCAATTCTGTCAGAGTAACTGAAGTTCAGCAAAAAAAAGAACCATTTTGGGGTGGAACACTTCATCTTGCGACCAAAGAACCAATATTGGGCAATTATCGTTTTTCAGTCAAAGATCTAACAACCGGGACATTGATTTTCAGTAATGGCTTCTCTCCGCTCTTTTCGGAATGGCAAACTACAGCCGAAGCAAAAAAAATGGAAAAGGCATTCTATCAGGTGATTCGATTTCCATTTCCGAAAAATAAAGTGGTTTTGGAAATTGAATGCCGAAATCGCGAAGGTCATTTCTATCAGATTTTCTCTACCGAAATTGATCCATCTAACTACTTTATTACAAAAGAGTTGCCGGTAAAGGTTGATTATTTGACGTTGCGACAATCTGGCGATCCTGCCAAAAAAGTTGATGTGGCGATCCTGGCTGAAGGGTACAAAAGAGAGGAGATGGATAAATTCATCAAGGATGCCACTCGTTTAACAGACTCACTTTTTTCTGTTGAACCGTTTTCTTCGTTAAAAAATGGGTTCAACGTTTATGCATTAAAAACAATTTCCGAGGAGTCAGGAACAGATATTCCCGGTAGAAATAAGTATGTAAACACCTTGTTTAACAGCTCTTTTTATACCTTCAATGTGGCTCGCTACCTGACGGTTACCGATTTGAAAACTGTACATGATCAAGCGGCAGGTGTTCCTTATGATTACCTGATCGTTTTAGTCAATTCCAGTGAATACGGAGGTGGCGGTTTCTGTAATTTTTTGTCGGTATGTACAGCAGATCATGGCCTGGCGTCGAATGTATTCATTCATGAGTTCGGACATGAATTTGCCGGACTGGCAGATGAATACTATACTTCGGAGGTAGCCTATGAAGATTTCTACAACCTGAAAGTGGAGCCCTGGGAGCCGAATCTGACTACGATGATCGATTTTAAATCAAAATGGGGAGCAATGATTGATCATTCTACTCCTGTGCCGACTCCCAGAACAGCAAATTTTGAAAAAACAACCGGGGTTTTCGAAGGGGGAGGATATATGGCAAAAGGTATATTCAGTCCGGCCCAGGACTGCCGTATGAAATCAAACAAACCAGACAATTTTTGTCCGGTTTGTCAGGAAGCAATTCGCAGAGCCATCCAAAAATGTACTGAATAACCGCTGTTTGCGATCTAATCCAAATGATTTATTCGTGGTTTTTGGGATGGCTTGACTTTTGATCCATTTTGTAGGCAGTCAACAGACCTGCACCTCCAAAAATGCAAATCATTGCAGGATAAGCGGCTCCTTCATCCATTCCACTCTGAACAAACAGTGTGGCAAAGAAGATACCCAGTCCGATTCCAACCAGAAGCAATCCCCATTTCAGAATTCCTCCAGTTGAGGTTCTTTTGATGGACTCGAACAATTTAGGGTCGGCGCCTTTTTCAATAAGGCTCATTCTTTCGCGGTTTCGGGCGGTTACAATCACATAAACAATTCCGAAAATCATGGCGAAACAAGCCAGTGGGACTAAAATTGGTACTAACATGGTAGTAAATATTAAGGTTCAACATTTGCCCATTTGACGCAATATCATTATTCCGGTTACAAGATTTTATTAAATAAATTTTTACCTGGGAATGTTGATCAATTATTATTTTGTGATACCAGACTTTAGGATATTTGATCAGGGAAAGTTGTGAAGGATAAATTGGCAAATGTGCAAGATCATTCATGGTATCATGTAGCTGTTTGATCCTGCAAATTTTAAAAAGGAATCACCATCTAAAAATTAATAATCGGTTGTAACTTTAAATCAAAAATATTTTCCGAAAATTGTAACCGATCAGATCTTCTATGTGTCTAATAGGGTAATGGAAGCCAAAAGCGATGCATATTATATATCGGAAGTATTGGGGGGAAATCCCGAATCCTTTGCCCCACTTGTAGAAAAGTACAAGCAACTGGCTTTTTCACTCTCCCTGAAAATTACAAGAAGCAGGGAGGATGCCGAAGAGGTGGCACAGGATTCCTTCCTTAAGGCATACCGGTCACTCGAAAATTTCAAGGGTGGCGCAACTTTCAAAACCTGGTTATTTCGCATCGTATATACAACAGCCATTTCCAGGGTAAGGGGCAAGAAGCATGACTTTGTCAGTTTTGAGAATCATAAACTTTCAGATAGTGAGTTAGAGGAAACCGAAAATGCGGTTGGACAACTTGCTGCGGAGGAACGTTCCTATCAACTTCATAAGGCCATGGATTTACTGGCTGCGGATGAAAGAAGTATACTGAATTTCTATTATTTTGAGGATCTTCCTGTTGAAGAAATTGCATCCATCATGGATTTGTCTGCGTCCAACGTGA
>SESG01039101.1_pt1 | contig 23113 bp, 19 predicted proteins | sample 3171421 | NCBI WGS metagenome assembly SESG01 (sample SAMN10866946, study PRJNA518727) | freshwater metagenome | biome: subpolar coniferous forest; feature: holomictic lake; material: water; isolation source: holomictic Lake 227, 6 m and 8 m depth | place: Canada: near Kenora, Ontario | collected...
GTCAGTGATTAAATAGTTTTTAAGCAGCCGTAGTTATGGGCGTGTAGCTCAGTTGGGAGAGCGCCTCGTTCGCAACGAGGAGGTCGCAGGTTCGATCCCTGTCACGTCCACCAGATTTGAAAGCGTTCCGCGCAAAGCATAATTATGCTTTGCTCAAAAGCGGTCCTCACGTCCACCAGATTTTTAAAGCCCGTAAAGCGTAAAACGCGAAGCGGCAAAAGTGTGTGAGAAGTTTTTGTCGGAATATTTACGATTTACGGTCACGAGCTTTGGAGGATATAAATGGCATCGGAATATTTCCCTTTAAAAGAGGGCACCAGATTTGAATACAAGTATAAGAGCACGGAGTTTGAGGGAATAGCCAAAGTATTCATCGATATCGTCAAGGTCGCTAAGAAGCCCGGCAAGACCGTGGCTCAGGTTGAGATGATATTCGAGCTGCGCGATACGCACACCGACGAATATACCATTACCCGGGACGCAAAGTGGCTGACCACCGCGGACGGCGTCATGGTCGGAGGCCGCAGGGAGTTTCCCCTTCCCCCTAAAGAGGGCTTCACCTGGAACGAAGCCCCGGACGCAAATGAAATAGTTTCCATGTCCGACAAGGTTTCCATCAAGGCCGGTAAATTTCAGAACTGTATGAAAGTCGTGACTAAGCTTGCGGGCGGAGACGCCGGCAAATCGGTGCGGTACTACGCTCCTGGCGTAGGCTATATCCTTGAGGAATACACCGGCGAGGACAAGACCTGCGAACTTGAGCTTGTTTCCGTGGGAAAGATACCTCCGCCCCCGGTCAAAAAGAAAAAATAATTTCCCCTCTGCTTGGAGTCTCTAAAATGGCAACCATGACCGTGAAAGAACTGCTTAAGAGCGCCGCCGCGCGCGAGAATATCGTGGTAAAGGGCTGGATAAAGACCAGGCGCGATTCCAAGACCTTCTCTTTTGCGGAAGTGAGTGACGGGTCCTCGCGCGAGAATCTGCAGATAATATTTGAAGCGAAGGACGGGGATTTTACAGCCGTCCTGCCCATGCTGGTCACCGGAGTTTCCGTCGCCATTACCGGGGATCTTCGGGAGGCTCCGGCCGGAGCCAGGCAAAAAGTGGAATTGCACGCCAAGAAAGTTGAAATATACGGCGGCTGTGATCCGGAAAAGTTCCCCATCCAGAAGAAACAAACCTCCGATGAATTTCTGCGCACGGTGGCGCACCTGCGGCCCCGCACAAATAAGTACTCCGCCATGCTCCGGATACGTTCCGAGCTGTCCTTCGCCGTTCATAAGTATTTCCGCGATAACGGTTTTTTTTACGTTCACACCCCCATCCTCACCGCCTCAGATTGCGAAGGCGCGGGGCAGATGTTCACGGCTACGAGCCTGGACCTCGGCAATACGGCTGCCTTGCCCAAAACTGATAAAGGAGAGATTGATTTCTCAAAGGATTTGTTCGGTAAGAAAACCTACCTGACGGTTTCCGGCCAGCTGGAAGGCGAAACTATGGCTTTGGCCCTGGGTAAGATCTACACGTTTGGCCCGACGTTCAGGGCTGAGAACTCCAACACCTACCGCCACTGCGCGGAGTTTTGGCAGATCGAGCCCGAGATGGCTTTTTATGAGCTCCAAGATAATATGGCTCTGGCCGAGGATTTTGTAAAGAGCATTACCAGACATGTCCTGGAGAACTGCCAGTCTGACATGGATCTGTTCTCCAGATTCGTGGATACGGACCTCATGGCTACCCTTAAAAATGTTACTGAGAATAATTATGAGCGCCTGGCCTATACCGATGCGGTAAAGATCCTTGAGCCCGAGAACGCCCGCTTTGAGGCGAAAGTGAGCTGGGGCGTGGATCTGGCCTCGGAGCACGAGCGCTTTCTTGTGGAGAACTATTTTAAAAAGCCGACTATACTTTATAACAAGCCCAAAGAAGTGGGATCCTTCTACATGAAACTTAACGATGACGGTAAGACCGTGCGGGGAATGGACCTGCTTGTCCCCCGTATCGGCGAACTGATCGGCGGCAGCGAGCGTGAGAATCGCCTGGATGTTCTTGAGAAAAAGATGGCCGATTTTAAAATAAGCCCTGAGGGGTATTGGTGGTATCTTGATTTACGACGTTTCGGCTCAGTTCCCCATTCGGGGTTTGGATTGGGCTTTGAGAGAATGATGATGCTGGTGACCGGCATCTCCAATATCCGCGATGTGACCGCTTTCCCCAGAGTTCCCGGTTCCGCCGAGTTTTAACCTGAAAACTTCAACTAAAGTTTTCAGGTTAGCATTCCGCATAACGCCTGAAGCCGGACGCTGTAAGGAGAATTCTCCCTGCGGCATCCGGCTTCAATTATTTTTATGCTCCGCTTTTTAGCGCTTGCAGCTATTACTGGAAAAAGTACATATTGACTACGTAATTTATGACCAGATCTCCGGCGGTATAGGGCTGGTCCAGTTTTACTATTTTCGAACCGATGAATTCCTTGTTGTTTTCCTTCAGGAACTTTTTGTACTCCTCAAGCTTGGTCTTAACGCCTTCTTCAGTGGCGGACCACTTGGTTTTAAACCCAAGCTGTTTGCCGATGTAAACCAGGGAGAATGATGCGTCTTTCTTCACTATCTGCACGGCACCGGCAATAACATCAAAGTCAATGTCATCGCCGTTCATTAGCTGGCGCAGGCGAATCTCATGGTCCGGGTTCTCATTGGGCTTCGTCAGATAATAGATGTTGAAGGTCGGGCGGAAGATAGCGTGTTTAATATTAAAAGAAGCCACCGGGGTCATGCCCGCCTTTTCCAGCGGCTCAAGGAGTTCGTGCTGGAGTTTTCCCATGTCCGCCGCGTCTAAGGCGTTGTAATGAAGTTTGTCGACCATGAAATCGCGGACTACCATGCCGTTCGCCGATTCATATCTAAGCATGCCGAGGCGATTTTTATATTCAACACCTGCGGGTTTGAGATCAAATTTGTTAAGTATAGGCGTCCACATATCCACAAACTCTTTGAACAACGGTTCAGTATCAGCATAGGTGAAAAGTGTGCTTTTTGAGGTTTGCGCCAGAAGGTTGAGCTTTGTTATCTCTCCGGAGACATGTCCGCATTTAGGACCGGAAGCCGCTTCGGCGGCGGGCGCGGGCATCGCCTGCAGGGCAACATCTATTTTAGTATTATCGGCAGACTTGCTGCCGTCAAAATCTATTTTTATATCTTCCGCGCTGGTATAAGCAACTGCCGCGAAGATAAGCGAGAAAGCAGCCATTATATTTATTTTTTTCATTATACCCCACACTTGTATTTAGATTATACCGCACAAATATTATACCATTCAGCATCCCGTGCTTCGAGTGGCCTTATACCCAAGAAGGTTTGGGCCTTAAGGCCTATGGCTACCCCGCGGGATCGTAAACTAAAACGCGGTGCATCTAAATCGCTTTTTCTCCCCGCACCCCGCTTGCTCTTTGGTGCTCCCACTGGCCGAAGGCATGGCCGCGTGAGCACAGAGTCTTGAGGGATTTTTCGGTTCTGGCGCTTAGCGGGACCTGAGACTCTTTGGCGAACGGGGTCTGCGGCAGCGGCATAAATGTATGCGCGTGTATCCTGGCGCCAATTTTTACCAGGTCCGCCATAACTTTTATGGTCAGTTCCGTGTCATGTTCTGTTTCGCCCGGGAGGCCAAAGATGAAGTCAATGTTCGCGTCTAACCCGGCGGCGGCGGCCAGCTCCGCCGCGCGGTAGATATCCTCGACGGTGTGCCCGCGGCGTATTGCCTCCAGCATACGCGGGCTGCCGCTTTGGGCGCCTATTACCAGGCGCCTATTGCTGGCGTAGCGGCAGGTCAGCTCCAGCGTTTCCCGGGTTACGTGATCGGGTCTGACTTCGGATGGGAAGGTGCCGAAAAAAATCTTCCCCTTAGAACCTATGATTTCGCGTGTGCCCTTCAGGAGCGCTTCCACTTTGTCTAAAGCCAGAGTGCGGCCGTCTTTTGATCCATAGGCGAAGGCGTCCGGCGAGAGAAAACGGATATCGGTCAGCTTCTCCGTATTCATCAGGCTGACTATGGAAAGGATGTTTTCAAGGCTCCTGTGGCGCTGCCTGGCTCCGAAAAGATACGCGGTTTGACAGTAAGAGCAGCCGAAAGGGCAGCCGCGCGTTATTTCTATTGAGCCGAACATGTGCCACTTCGGTGAAAACGGAAGATAATCGTCCATTATCAGATCCCGGGCGGTCGTGATGATTCTCTCTCCGGGCGGCCCGCCTTTCAAGAGAGCGCGTGCGAGATCAATTATGGCTTTTTCACCTTCCCCCTTTATAATATGATCCACTCCCATGGCACTGACTGCTTCCGGCGCCCCGCTGGGGTGCGGGCCGCCCGCCAATATAAGCGCCCGGCTGCCGAAGTGTCCGCGCAGGCGCTTGATCAGCCTTGCCGTATGCGGAGCCTGAGCGGTAAAAAAAGACAAGGCTATCGCCGTCGTATGTCCCTTTTCCAAAGAGGAACTGACGGCTTCTATAAGAGTTTTTTCGGTTTCCGGGAGGAGAATATCGACGCCGATCAGGCCGGAACTTTCAAGCGCCCCTCCCAACGCGTTGAAGCTATAGCGGTTATCCCGGGTATAGTAGAAAATTAAATCAAGTTTCCGCATAGATTAGCGCGGCAGATCGGCAGGAAGATAGCGCGGCAGCGGCGATTATCAATCAAGCGCCACTGATCACTTGTCTTTCATTGTGTTTCATCAGGTCGAGATAGGCCCTGACCAGCACCATGTTAAGCCAAGGCAGGAAGATCAGAGTCTTTAATGTAAAAGCGGTCACGACCCACGGCTTTAAATCAAAGGCCAGCCGCATGCTGGTTATTGAACCTTCAGCCCTCATTATGCCGGGGGTCAGTATCTCCAGCATAACCCACAGCAGGGCGACAGGTAAAAGTCTCTCTTTAAAACCGTAGGTGATAAGCGAACTGTGTGTGAAAGAGGCTTTAAAACCTGTCCTTTTGTAAATAACAGAATACTGGGCGAAAATATACTTCAGGCCCCAGATGACGCCGGGGACAACCAGCATTACCAGTCCGGAGGTAACGATCAGCCCGTAAGCGAAGGAGACTGACACGGCGGCCGGAAAAACGGAAAAGCCGCGGAAGAGATCTCCGTAGTCCGCTTGCCCATTGCGGTTCAGGTTTATGAAGAACAGATTTATTCCCACTGTCATCGGGGCGCCTATAATTATTTCCCAGGGCATGGCGTACCAGCGGTTATCAAAATATTTCCAGATCAGAAGCGAAGGCATAACGGCTATTATCTGGAAAGCCAGTACGGCCGGCAGGATGCAAAGATAATTATCGAGGCAGAAGTCCCAGCTCGTTTTCATCCAGATAAAAGTTATAGTTCTGTCGTCTTTCATGAAATATTAAATACTGTCCATCTTCTGTCTTGCTTTCCGGTAGAGGGCTCCGGCGCGGTAAGAACTTCTGACCAGGGGCCCGCAAAGTGCGGCTTTAAATCCCAATTTCTCCGCCCGTTCTTCCCAAAATAAGAATTCCTCTGGCGTTGCGTATCGTTCAACAGGCAAATGTTCCCTGGACGGAGCGAGATACTGCCCTAAAGTCAGAAGGTCGCAGCCGTGCTCCCGCAGATCCGCGAGGGCGCTCTCTATCTCATTCTCGCTTTCCCCCAGGCCAAGCATCAGTCCAGATTTGGTCAGGATGTCCGGGCGCATGCGGTGCGCGGCTTTAATTATTCCCAGGGAACGTTTATAATCGGCGCCAGCTCGCACTTTGCCGTAAAGCGCGGGTACGGTCTCCACGTTGTGCCCTAAAACATCAGGTTCTGATGCCAGTATCGTCGCAAGCGCGTCAAGATCGCCATTAAGATCGGGTATGAGAGGTTCCGTTTTCATGGCGGGATCCGCTTTGCGCAACTCTCGCACAGTTTCGGCGAAGTGCGCGGCACCGCCGTCGGAAAGATCGTCGCGCGTAGGGGAGGTGAAGACAACGTGGTTCAGTTTCCATTTTTTTGACAGTTCCCCCACGCGGCGCGGTTCGCCGGCATCCGGCGGTTTGGGGGCTGCTTTTGAAACGGCGCAAAAGCGGCAGGACCTGGTGCAGATGTCGCCGAGGATAAGGAAAGTTGCGTCCCCCTGCGAAAAGCACTTGCCCTTATTAGGGCATAAAGCTTCTTGGCATACGGTGCGCAGGTGGGCGGAGGAAAGGTCCCCCATGGTATTGCGCGAAGAACTGTCACGCAGGCCGGCCTTGTTCCTCTTCACCTCTTCAAGTATCCAATCTGGATATGTCATAGCAAATCAGTAATTCGGCCATTTAGATGTACAGCAATCGAGCAATCTAGAGGCAAAAGCAGGTCAGCAATTTGGCTAAATCGCTTTACATCTAGACGGCTTTGCCTCTCGCCTCTAGCTCGCTATTCCTCTATCTTGAGATGCAATTCTTTGAGCTGTCTCTCGTCCAGCGTGGATGGGGCTTCGCTCATCAGGCAGGCGCCGCTGGTAGTTTTAGGGAACGCTATGACATCCCTGATGGAGTCGGTGCCGCAGATTATGCCGATTAGTCTGTCGTAGCCTATGCCTATGCCGCCGTGCGGGGGTGCGCCGTAGTCCATGGCGTTGACTATCATGCCGAAGCGGCGCTGTGCCTGCTCCTTGTCGTAACCCATCAGGGCGAAGATCTTTTCCTGCAGGGCGCGGGTGTGGTTCCTGACCGAGCCGGAACCAAGTTCCACGCCGTTAAGAACCAGGTCGTACTGGCATGAGCGGACATTCCCGGGGTCCGTGTCCAGCTTGTGGAGCTCTTCCGGCATAGGCGCGGTAAATGGATTGTGCGTGAAAGTCCAGTTGCCGGATTCCGCATCTTTTTCCAACAGCGGGAAATGCCGCACCCATAGGAAAGCCCACTTTTTTGTCTGTGCAGGTTTCAGACGGGCAATAAGCTCATTGCGCAGAGCTCCAAGGCAGGACGCCGCCGCTGAGGGTTTATCGGCGGCCATGAATACCGCGTCGCCTTCTCCCACAGAAAGCAGAGTTTTAAGCGCGGCAAGTTCGGCTTCCGTCATGAATTTCAGCGTAGGGGATTCGAATTTTCCATCTTTAAAACGCAGCCAGATCAGGCCTTTGGCGCCGTGCTTCTTTGCCAGGTCGGTCAGTTTGTCCATGTCGCCGCGGCTGAAGGAGGCGCCTTTCTCACCCTTTATCGCGCGTATGACTCCGCCCACTGCCAGGGCTTCCGAAAAAACCTTGAAGCCGGATGCTCTGAAAATATCTGAACAGTCCTTTATCTCAAGGCCGTAGCGCAGGTCAGGCTTATCGGAACCATATTTCAGCATCACATCTGAAAACTCCATTTCGGGGAAAGGGCCGGAGATCTCTTCACCTATATGGGCGAAAACCGCCTTCATCATGCCTTCAACCACGCGGGCTATGTCCTGCTCGTCAACGAACGACATTTCCAGATCTATCTGCGTGTGCTCGGGCTGGCGGTCGGAGCGTAATTCCTCGTCACGGAAATTGCGGGCCAGCTGGAAGTAACGGTCCATGCCGGACATCATCAGCACCTGCTTGAATTGTTGGGGCGACTGCGGGAGAGCGTAGAACTTGCCGGGGTTATTGCGGGACGGAACCACGAAGTCGCGAGCGCCTTCGGGCGTAGAGCGGGTCAGCATCGGAGTTTCTATTTCGTTAAAGTCGAGGGCGTAGAGGTAATTGCGGACTACTTGGGATAGACGGCTCCTTAACACCAGGTTCTTTGCCATGCGTGGCATGCGCAGATCCAGAAAACGGTAGGTGAGGCGGGTGTCTTCGTTGACTCCGGCGTGCTCGCTCAGCTCAAAAGGCAGAGGTTGGGACGTGTTCAGCACTTCGAGACTCCCGGCATCCACCTCTATTTCGCCGGTGGGCATGCCTTTGTTGGCGTTGGCGCCGGGCCGGGCCGAAACTTTACCGGTGACTTTTAGAACATATTCGCTCTTAAGGTCTTCGGCTGACTTGAAAACCGGGTTTTCTGGCTTGACTACCACCTGAGTGACGCCGTAGAGGTCCCTCAAATTAACGAAAATAACGCCGCCGTGATTGCGCTTTACGTCCATCCAGCCGCACAGTGTGACGGTCTGCCCGATGTTTTTCGCGGTGAGTTCTCCGCAGTTATGAGTGCGGAATGTTGTGGTAGTGATTGACATATAACTCCTAGGGTAGTTACGGCGTCGGGGCGTTGCCGAGAATTTTTTTCAACTCGGTGATAAGGCCGGCCGCGGGCACTATCTGCTGTTCGCGCTTTTCCTTGAGGAACTTTATGGCGCAGACGGAATTTTTCACCTCTTCCTCGCCAAGAAGGACGGCGATGAAGGCGCCCGATCTGTCGGCTGAGCGCAGCTGGGATTTAAGGCTCAGCTCTAAATTTGAGAAATCGGCGCTGATGCCCTGCGCGCGCAGTTCGCCCAGGATTTTGAAAGCGGCGTCCTGGGCCTCCTTGGAGGCAGCGATTACGAACACGGCCGGAGCCGTGGCCGGAGCTTTGTCCTTCAGTAACATTGCCACGCGGTCCACGCCCATCGCCCAGCCGATGGCCGGGGCCTGCGGGCCGCCCATAGACTTAACAAGATCATCGTAGCGCCCGCCCCCGGCCACGGCGTCCTGGCTTCCCAGCGAGGAACTCTTAACTTCAAAGACGGTGCGGGTATAATAATCCAGCCCACGGACCATATTCAGGTTAACTGTGAATTCCACTCCGGAAGACTTCAGCAGTGCCCGGGTCTTGTCAAAATGTTCGGCGCAGGGCGCGCATAGAGTCAGTTTTGGGGCTTTTTCAGCCAAGGCGGAGCCGTCTATCTTGCAATCCAAAGCCCGGAGCGGATTGCGGTCTATCCTGTTTTTACACGGCTCACAGAGCGTGGCGATGTTGGCTTTAAGGTAATTCAACAGGATTTCGCGGTAGATCTTGCGGCACTCTCCGCAGCCGAGAGAATTTATCTCCACGGAAAGTCCCGGCAAGCCGGCTTTTTCCAGAAGCCTCACGAGCAGGGTGATGGTTTCGGCGTCGGAGAAGGGAGACGCATTGCCGATATACTCGGCTCCTATCTGCGTGAACTCACGGTAGCGGCCGGCCTGGGGACGCTCCGCTCTGAACATATTGCCTATATAAAAATATTTTCCGTTCCTGCCGTTCTGGCTCAGGTTTTGCTCTATGTACGCGCGGACTACTCCCGGAGTGCCTTCGGGCCGCACCGCAACCTCCCTCCCTCCCTGGTCGGTAAAGGCGTACATTTCTTTCTCAACGATATCGGTGGTATCCCCGGTGGATTTGACGAATAATTCTCTGGATTCTATGGTGGGGATCCGTATCTCCTGGTATCCGTAGAGCTCGAATACCTCCCGGGCTGAGGCCTCTATGCGCGCGAAAAGGGTCGATTCGGGCGGCAATAAATCTCTAAAGCCCCTGAGGGAATGTATGTTCATACGGCGTTGCCTGCGATTGACCGGAGCTTATTCATGCTAAGTACCGTGAGTTCCCCCCGACGGTATTCTATTACACCGCTGCGCTTAAGCGTGTTAATGGCTCTGCAGACCGGCACGCGGGTGGTTCCCATGTATTCCGCCAGCTCGTTCTGGTCTATGGCCATCTTTATGATTTTGGCATGGTTGTCTTTAGTTAAGTCGATTATCGCTTCGGCCAGGCGACCCAGGATGTTGTGGAACAGCATTGACTCTATTTCTTTATCGGATTTGTTAAGGCGGTTCGCCAGCGTATAAAGCAGTTTGAGTGTGAAATCCGGGCTCTGGCGAATAAGTTCCTTGAAGTTCTTTTTTGAGATCACAATGAGTTCGCTTTCTTCCACGGCCCGGGCGGAGGCTGAGCGGACTTTGCCGCCCAACAGCGACATCTCGCCGAAGAAGTCTCCTTTTTTAAGAAAAGCGAATGTCTTTTTTTTCTCCGATCCTATGGAGGTATAAATCTTTATCCGTCCGGACTTCACGATGAAGAAGGTGTTGCCAATATCTTCCTTCATGAATACGAGGTCGCCGCTTTTATAACGCTTAAGCTTGGCGATGGACAGTATCTGGTTTATTTCCCTCGGAGTCAGGGCTTTAAAAAAACAAACTTTGCGGAGCATTTTCGTGACCATGGTGTTTTTACTTCTTCTCCTTCATCTGCATCCCGCATTTCGGGCACTTGCCCGGTTTATCCGAGGTCGCGCAGCCCATAGGACAGACGTATTTAGCCGATCGTTCAGATTTTTTAACGGAGCCTTTTTTTACTTCCCTGGCGGAGATTGGCATCCCATGCTCTTTCATGGAAGCCTCCTGAATCTTCTTTATTGTTTCCGGAGTTGCGCCGGTAATTTCCACTTTTGCGCCGGTCTCAGTATTTATTATGTTCGTTTGTGCGCCTTCCACGCGGCCCGGGCAGTTGGCGTCCATGGTGTCTTTAACGTTGTAGTGGATCAAAGCAAGTTCCTGAATCCTCGCGGTGAGTTCTTTGTCGCTGGCGGACATGGTTATTTCCACGCCATTCGCCGTGTTCCTGCTTAAGGTTTGTACGCCTTTCAGTTTTTCGGGGCAGACCGCGCACTTTTTGCTTTTGGCCATCATCGGACATTCGATGGTTTTTTTGCCCCCGGCCATGGACACGCCGGCGGTTAAGCCGAAAATCATAACAGCGGATAATAGTGTTTTCATATTCCCTCTTTTAGCTTTGTTTTAGAAAATAATTATATCACTTTTAAGTCATAACCGTACTGCTGTGTTATGGGGCCCGGCCAAAAGCACACATGACACGCACAGGCTCATAGAAACACTTTTGCTAGTTCTTGTGAAGCTTTTGATGTCGCCCCGGCGAAAGCCGGGGTCCAGCAGCGTAGATATCTATGGATTCCGGCTTTCGCCGGAAAGACGATCTGGGCTTACGCTTTTGGTGGCCCGCCTTGTCATAAACAGAAAACGCCATAGGTATATTCCGAATAGCTATTAAAGGGGAATCCTTAATAGCGTACGGCTTAAGGCCTATGGCGCTCTTAAATCTTACTGGAAATTAGCTTCGAAACGCCGGTTGAAGTCTTCCTGCCCCTCAGGTATTTCAATGACCGCTTGCACGTCTCGGGAAATAATTTCGGCGGATTCGCTTTCCTTGCCTGGTTTCGGTATAAAAGACTCCAGGACGGAGACTTTGGTCACATCCTCGCCGCGTCCGCCGTTCTGGGGATAGGTGGCCACGGTCGTGCAGCCGTCCGGGGTAGACTTGAAATCCTCATCGCCGCGAACCAGTATGCCCTCGATCAGGTTGGTTGACGAATTAAAAACCGGCGAGCCGGAGTTGCCGCCGAAGGTGTCGAGATCCGCGACGAAATACCCTTTTGGGGAAGCGTCTCTTATGGAGGCGCTGGCCGCGATCTTAAGGGGCAGGCCCACGGGGTGGCCTATGACCATCATCTTGGCCCCTTTTTTAAGATTCTGTCCCCTGTTTATCGCCAGAGGCTTGTGGCCGGTGACTTTGCGGTCAAGCTGGATAAGCGCGTAATCGGGGCCGAGGCGCTGGCCTTCGGGGTTGGCTGAGCCGGGCTCGCTGCCGAGGAAGCGCGTGATTATTTTCTTACAGGAGTAGACAGCCTCCTGTCCCATTTTGGTCGTAGCTTCTCCGTTTGGATCCTTAAGAGCGAAGCCGAAGACGATCTTGGTATCGTCGCACTTGGCCTGGTCGGTTATGCAGTGCCCGGCGGTCATAATCAGATCATCGCCCACCAGGGAACCGGAGCAGAAAGCTCCCATGGGCTGCTCGCGGAACTTCTCGCCGGCGCAGAGTTTGTACGCGTCGCCGAAATTTACCGTTTTAAGTGAGAAGGTGTTGGAGGCCGAGTCATACTGCACTTTAGCCGAGCTCCAGAAGGAAACCACAGAATCCGCCAGCTCGGATATTTTTGGAGTGGCGGAGAAAAGTTCCACGCGGTCGTCATTTCCGTATATGCTTTTTTCGTACGCGAAGGACGCGGTCGAAAACATCGCGGATATCACGGACAGAGCAAGTGTGGCTTTCAGCGTTCTTTTCATAAATTCCTCAAGTCCTTTTTATTTTAAGGTGCCTGACAGGTATGTTATACACCCCAGCCTGATAAAAGTCAATAGTCATCAGGCCCAATAAAGGATGGGCCCAAAGGCCCACGGCTGTCTTGAGAAAAATTGGAGGTGCGGCGGGTTGCGGGTGAGGGATGCGGCTGTCAGGTCAGCGTCCTATGGACAAATATATACAGCATGCACAGCCATATTGGTCCAGGGGGCTTTGGATATATATGCAGAAACTCCTCCATTTAGTAATGCAGAAGAAGTACCACCTACCCAATGTTCTATACCCGATGAATCAGTCCACATTGTAGCGGTTCCCCAGAATCCCATCTCTCCCGGATTAACAACCAGAGTCGATGCATACGAAGAACTTTGACCCATAGTCATTGACAGGGTGCCTACACAACCAGGACCAGGGAGGCCATTGGTGCATTCATTTTTCTTCCATGGGTGAGTTACCCACACTCCTCCTGTCAAGCTGGGCCACCAGGGGTAAATATCGGTACCAACGCAATCGTGAATTGTTGGCATGAGATTAGCCCAACTACCATTCTTCATTCCCCGGAAATTGTTCGATGTGGTATTGTAATAAATGCTTCCATCTGCCGGTAAACTCCCTAAGAGGCTATTAGTAGCCGTACTATCGGAGGCAAAGTTTCCTATTTTTACCAGCCCGTTAACATCCAGTTTTGCCTGCGGGTTTGAGGTGCCTATACCGACATTGCCGTCATCGCGAACAACCATGGCAGCGGTATTGTTACTGTTGCGTATACCTAATCCTAAAGTGGCGGCGGTATTCCCTAACCCTTTAATGTCTAATTTCGCGCCCGGCGTCGGCGTTCCTATCCCTACGCTGCCGCCATCCCTGGCAAGCAAGGTCTGCCCGGTGGTCAAAAGGCTGGCATAGCCGCCGTAGGGCGCGGGATAATATGTGGTCATCGTCAAGGTCTCTGAGCCTGCAATTTCGTAAAAGGCGCAAACGACAAACAACAGCAACCCGGCGACAGCCTGAGCGCGCGTAAAGCTAATCTTATCTGGAATTCTGATTTCATGCCCCATAGTTCCCCTCCGACCGATAAGTTATAAATTTTAAAATCCGACTACAAATAAGCGATGTACAGACGGACAGTATGAGCGTCTATGGTCTTGGCGGCAGTATAAAAGGTTAGTAGCGACAATACAGCCGCTCCCACAAGCAGCCATAACGGAGACTTCGGTCCGGGATTGGCTTCCTGCGCGTCCTGCTCCCAGGTTCTGCCCCTCCTCAGATAGGAGATAAAGTTGTACATGGCGTAGCATTCCACTGCGAAGAGCGGAAAGCCGATATAGCCTGCCACCGGCATCTCAAAAAGTTTTATATCCCCCGCCAGCGGTATGGTGTATATCCATTTGGCGCCGGCTTTAAAATTCAAGAATTCCCACAGCAATCCGCAGATAAAACCCCCGGCGAGCAGTTGATATAGTTTTCCCGGGGCGCCTCCCTCCAGGTCGCGTAAAATGGAGCGGAGGCCGAGGCGGTAGTTTATCGGCTCAAGCAGCAGTGTGAACGCCACCCAGATAAGAGCGAAAAAATACCGCGGCAGTATCATGGGGAGAATAAGGGCAGTAGCTCCGGCCAGATAGATTTTTTTGAGAAGTCCCGGAGTCACGCGCAGGGAGCGGATCTTGGCGCGGCTAGCCAGCCCGGCCGCGGCCAGGAGCTCAGCGGTTTCGAACAGTCCCGGCAGAACGGTGGCATAGGCAAGGAAGTAGCCGGTCCACCGCAGAGACCTGTCAGACGGGATGAACATATATTGCCAGTTTTCAAGGCGCAGGTTGGCCAGTTCAAATATAGACCAGATAAAGATCGACCAGGCGGCGAGAAACCAGAATTCATCCATCCTGGAAACCATGAGCGAGTCGCCTTTTATCCTGTATATTATCGCGTCGATGATTAAGATGTATGCCCACCAGGCGAAGATGTAAAAAAGATTATGTATGGGCTCTACCTCAAAAGCGTTGCCTGTGGCGCCGATAAAGGCCAGGAATATTCCGGCGTAGACAAGAAATTTAGCTTTCGCGTCTTCAAGCATATATGACCTCCATTGTTCCGCGCGTTCAGGCGCCGCGTCGCGGCGTTCCTGATACTATAAGTTTTTCAATTACGCCGATTATGCTTTCCGGCGCTTTCATCGGATTTGGCAGGCCTTTAAGTTCGGCGAAAGAGGAACGCATTCGTTCTAATTCCCCCTGCGAGGCGAGCAGTAATTCAAGCTGTCCCGCCAGGCGCTCGTCAAAATCCTGAGACTCCTCTACGATTACAGCTGCGCCAGCATCGCTTAATATCTTAGCGTTAGCAATCTGGTGGCCGCCGGCGGAAGTGGGCAGCGGAACCAGCACGGCGGGTTTTTTAAGATAAAACAGTTCAGCTACAGTGCTGGCTCCTGAGCGGCAGCAGACGACGTCAGCCGCCGCGTAGATCAGGTTCATATCCTCGCAGTAATCCAGCACCTTAAGCGACGGCTCGCTAGAGAGGCCCAATTCAGAGTAGGAGGCCAGAGTATCGGCGTGGTCCCTCTTACCTGCGAGGTGCAGGACCTGGAAGGCCAGACCCTTCTCCTTCATCTTTTTAACGGCCGCGGCCGCGGCGCGATTTAACCGCCGCGCGCCCTGGCTGCCGCCAAAGATAAGGAGGACAGGTTCCCCCTCTTTCAGTCCTAGGCGGGCGCGCGCCTCGGCCGGGCCCGCGTGGGCTGATAAAATCTCGCGTATCGGAGTGCCGGTCAGTTGCGACTTGGCTTTAAAAGGATTGTCTTTAACCGGCAGGCCCAGGGCAGTTGCGGAGGCGAAGCTGGCGCATAATCTATTGCCAAGGCCGAATTTGGCGTTTGATTCGTGTATGATGGACGGCGTTCCTTTAAGATAAGCGGCCAGAATCGCGGGGAATGAGATATAGCTGCCTGTGCCGAAGACTAAAACGGGTTTAAAATCTTTCAGGACGCGCAGGCATGTCGTCAGTGAGGACGCGAATTTATATAGGAAAGACAGTTGGGCCATAGGGCTCAGCGTGCGCGGCAGTGCAATCATGTCTATCTCAGCGTACGGATAATAGTTCTTCTGAAGGGCGCCGATGGAAATATCGCCCTTTTTGACAAGGAACACCGGCTCCCATCCGCCCCTGGCGCGGAGAGCGTTCGCGAGCGCGAGGCCCGGGTAGAAATGTCCCCCGGTGCCGCCGGAGGCTATCAATATTCTTTTCATACTTGTATTTGTCATCCTGCCTGGTTCCTATGGGCCGAGATATTAAGAATTACGCCGACGGCTATCATGGTTGTGAGAATCGACGATCCGCCGTAGGAGAAAAAGGGCAGCGGTATGCCTTTTGTCGGGATAAGACCCGTAGCCATGGCCAAGTTGAAAAAAGCCTGCAAAACTATCATCAGCGTCAGACCAAGTGCCGTCAGCGTGGTGTAAAAGCTGGGAGCGTTTCTTGCTATCCGCACGCCTTTTACAAGCAACGCCAGGAAAAGCAGCACAATGAACATGCTTCCGATGAAGCCTATCTCTTCGGCTATCACCGGGAAAATAAAATCGGTATACGGTTCTGGGATATACAGTTTGAGCTGGGAAGCGCCCAGGCCTTTGCCGAGCCATCCGCCGGAACCCACTGCCAGCAGCGATTGGACCAACTGATATCCTGTGCCCGCCGCATTATCCCAGGGCGACATAAAGGTCTTCAGGCGGGCCAGGCGATAGGGGTGGCGGAAAAGCTCCAGAATGAAAACCGGAATCATGGCGGCGATAGGTATAAAAATGAAGCGGAGTTTAACTCCCGCCGCGAAGAACATCATAAGAGCGGTGCCGAATATAAGGGCGGGCGTGCCGAGGTCAGGCTCAAGAGCGATAAGGACCAGTATTACGGCCATGACTCCCAGGGGTTTCAGCAGTTGTCTGGTGTCCGAGGCGATGTGGCTCAGGTTGCGGTCAAAAAAATCGGCGAGGTACAGGACCAGAACTATCTTTGTGAATTCGCTCATCTGCAGCTTCATAAGTCCCAGCGGTATCCAGCGCTTAACATGGGCCACGGGAGGCATAAAAAGAGTAACCAGCAGGAGGATGGCGGTTAAGATTACGGCCGGTTTTATAAATTCGCGTATCTTTTCAAGGTCAATCCTGGCTATGACTGCGGTGAGCCCCAGGCCGATAAGCATCCATAAAGCCTGACGCTTAACGTAGAAGAGAGAATCGAGCCCCTTATTCGCCGCGTAGATGGCGCTGGCTGAGAAAAGCGAGATGAGGCCCAGGCCCAGCAGAGTCAGGACTATGAAGAAAAGGGAGAAGTCCATGTGCTTCAGGCTTCTGTTTTTTATCGTGTTATACGCGGGCCTCGCCCGACGGGATGAAAAGTCCATAGTAAATTAAACTCCCAACTATTGATCGCTATAAGCCATCGGCCATATGCCATACGCAGAAAAATCAGGGAACTCCTTTAAAGCATACGGCGCTAACGGCCGGCTTTCTTCTGCTTAAGCTTTTTTACCAGAGCTTTGAATTTTCGGCCCCGGTCCTCGAAATCCCTGAACTGGTCGAAAGAGGCGCAGGCTGGAGAAAATAGGACGATATCTCCCTTTTCCCCGCGAGCCAACGCCACTGCCACGGCTTTAGCCATCGTGCCGGCGCTGATAATTTGAGCCGCGCCTTTGAGCTCATTTTTAATTTTCACCGCCGCAGCGCCTATGGTCAGCACGGCCTTTACCGCCTTAGCGATAAGCGGCGCCAGGGGAGCGTATGGATTGCCTTTATCCAGACCACCCAGTATCAGCCATATATTTCTGCGCCCCGTTTCTAAGGCCCTCAGCGCTACCAGTGTGGAATCCACATTTGTCGCCTTTGAATCGTTAATAAGGGTTATGCCCCCTTTTTTTCCGGCCGGTTCTATGCGGTGTTCCACGCCTTTGAAAACTGAAAAAGTTTTCTGTATATCCGCGCGTTCAACGCCGCGCGTGAGGGCCATAAGGCCGGCGCACATGGCGTTTTCCAGATTGTGACGGCCGGGGAGCGCCGGGGCGGTCATTACATGCCGTTCTCCGCCCAGGCGGAAAATCAGGCGCCCGTCCTCCACCCAGGCGTTAAGAAGCCCGCCTTTTCTGGATGATGAAAAAAATAACTTTCTTGAAGGGCAGCGCGCGGCTATTTGACGGCAATGCGCGTCATCGGAGTTGAAAACACAGGCGTCCTCCTTTTTTTGAAAACGGAATACTCTCGTCTTGGCCGCTATGTAATTGCCCAGCGTCCCGTGATGATCCAGGTGGTCAGGCGTGATGTTGAGAACGCAGGCGGTCAGCGGGTGCAGGCAAGAGCTGTCCTCAAGCTGGTAGCTGGAGACCTCCATAACTATCGTGTCGCCGGCGCCGGCTTTTCCAGCGATTAGGGCCGCCGGAGTTCCCACATTACCGCAGACCCACGCCTTTGAGCCGCGGGATTTAAGGGCGCGCTTCATTATTTCCCCGAGCAGGACCGTAGTGGTGGTTTTGCCATTGGTGCCGGTGACGGCCAGGACCTCGGTGGTGCCGGAGAAAGCGAGCGCCGTCTCAATTTCGCTGAAAACGGGAATCTGATTCTTCTTCAGCTTTAACATAAGCGGGTTTGAGCTGGACACTCCCGGGCTTTTAACCGCGAAAGCGCAGGAAAGAAATTTATCAGTGTGGCCGCCGGCTTCAACTTCCACTTTCCCGCTGAGCCCTTTGAGACGTTTTTTGAGTTCGGTTAAAGGTAAGGTGTCGCTCAGCAGAACTTTGAATCCGCCGCGAGCCAGGAGATTCGCGCAGGCGACCCCGGATTTGCCCGCGCCGATCACGAGGCCTTTTTTGCCTTTAAATTTTTCAGGTATAAACATAATTGGGAGGATTGGAGGACTGAAGGATCAATGCTACTTTGCCGGATGCTGCCAATCCTCTAATCTTTTAGTCCTCCGGTCCTTTATCTTATTTTAAGCGAAGATAGCGCCGCCAGCATCAGCATGATGCCTATTATCCAGAAACGCACCGTCACTTTTGATTCGGCTATGCCTTTGATCTCGTAGTGGTGATGCAGCGGAGCCATCAGAAAAATCTTTTTCTTTCCTCGCAGTTTATAGGAACCCATCTGTAATATGACCGACAGCGTTTCAAGCAGAAAAATCCCACCCGCTACAGGCAGAATGAGTTCCTGCTTTACCGCTATAGCCGAAACGCCTATGGCCCCGCCTAAAAACAGGGAGCTGGTGTCGCCCATGAAGATCTCAGCCGGATAGGCGTTGAACCAAAGGAAGCCCAGACAGGAGCCAATCAGCGCGGCCAGGAAAACAGCTATCTCCCCCGCTCCTATGACGTGTATGATCTTAAAATATGCGGCCAGTTTCACATTTCCGGCCGAATACGCCAGAATAGCGAAGGTCAGCGCCGCGAAAACGATGGTGCCGGCGGCCAGGCCGTCCAGGCCGTCAGTCAGATTTACCGCGTTGGACGAACCTATGATCATAAACATGGCAAGCGCGGCGTAAAGAAAGCCCAGGTTAAGGTAAAATTCTTTAGTGTAGGGGACGGAAACACTGGTCGCGTAAGCTGCGTTAGGCGGGTCCACTGCCAGATAGCCGACCACAACTGCGGCTGTGACCAACTGCAGAATGAATTTAAACTTAGAGGAGGCCCCCTTTGGGTTCTTTTTCACCAGCTTGGTATAGTCATCCAGCCATCCAGTGAATGCGAGTATCACGGTCGTGAAAATTAACAGAAGTATGAAACGGTTGTCCAATCTTGCCCACAGCAGTGTGCTGAGGATCAGTGTCAGGAATATAAGCAGGCCGCCCATGGTCGTCGTGCCTTCTTTTGAAAGGTGGCTTTTGGGTCCGTCCACGCGCTGGATCTGGCCTATTTTGAAGGAGCGCAGTTTGGCAATGAGCGCCGGACCTATCAGGAGGCTCAGGAAAAAGGAAGTCATGATCGCCCCGCCGACCCTGAAAGTTATATACTGAAATACATTGAGCGGGGTGAAAATATCTTTTAGATAGTGAACGTAGTAAAGCATTAATGTCTCCTAACTGGTAATAAATTTATTTATCTCTTACAATCCCGCTATCAGTTTCTCAAATCTCATCGCCCGGGAAGCTTTTAACAGAAACGTCCCCTTGCCGGTTCGTATCGCGGTCCGCAGATCCCCCGCCCAGGCTTCGGAGGATTCGGCGTAAACAACTTTCTCGCCTTTACCTCTTTTATTCATTTCTCCGGCCGCGGCCTTCATTTCCGGCCCGGCCAGGAAGATTTTATCCGCGTCCAAAGTCGCCAAATATTCGCCCAATTCGGCGTGGTACTGCGCTGCGTGTCGGCCCAATTCCTTCATATCTCCCAGCGCCAGATAAAAAGGTTTGGGGAAAGAGGCGCTGAAAACTGTCTCTAATGCGGCCCGCATGGAAGCGGGGTTGGCGTTGTAGGCGTCCAGTATGACGGTGGAACCGTTGATATTAATTATCTGCATCCGCATGGGCGGCGGCGTGAATGATTCCAGTCCGGCCTTCACCGAAGTCAGGCTAAGACCGGATGCGATGGCCGCGCCGGCCGCTGCGGCGGCATTGCGGTAATTATGCCGGACGGAGGATGGCAGGCGGATTTCTATAATGTCGTTTTTATAGCTCAGTTTGAGCGCGCCGCCCACTTCGGAAATCCCTATGTCGGCGCCGTAATAGCCGAAGCTCAGTTTGTTTACCTTTCGATCTTTTAGCGCAGCTAGATATTTATCGTCAGAATTGTAAATCAGCGTGCCGCCCGGTTCCAGGCAGTCCACGATTTCCGACTTGGTGCGAAAAACGGTTTCCAGGTCTCCGAAATATTCAAGATGCGAAGGTCCGATATTTGTGATGACCGCGATATTTGGTCTGGCCAGAGCGCCTATCTCGAAGATATCGCCTTTCTTGGAGGCGCCCAGCTCAAATACGCCGAATTTGTGTTCGTCGCGCAGTTCCAGAAGGGAGAGCGGGAGGCCGAAATGGTTATTGAGGTTCCCGGTGTTGGAACACGTCGGGCCGGCTTTTTCGAAAATAGATCTGAGCATCTCTTTCGTAGTGCTCTTGCCGTTGGAACCGGTGATGGCCGTCACGGGGATGTTGAACCGGCCGCGGTGCCAGGCGGCTAGGCGGTGCAGAGCTTTCAGGGTGTCCCAAACGCCGATCACGCACTCGGGAAAGCTCTTGAACCGGCCGATCTTATTATCCTCCACCAGCCAGCCCGTCACGCCTTTGGCCAGGGTCTCTTCCAGGAAAACATGGGCGTCGTGCGCCTCTCCCTTGAGGGCCCAGAAGAATTCCCCGCCTTTCAATTTGCGTGTGTCGGTTTCAAAATTGGCGAAGGCGGCGTTAAGGCTTCCTTTTATTACGCGTCCGTTCACAACTTTCGCCAAGGTTTCAATATTAGTTCTAAGGTCCATATAGGGAAGAAGATCAAAGGATTGGGCTCATATTAAACCCTTACAGTTTCAGTTCTCAGATTTCTGGCGCTTCGCCTTCTGATCCTCCAGCTTTTTTCTGATCGCTTCGGCTGCTGCTTCTCGGTCGTCAAAATGTATGGTGCGGTCGCTTAGTATCTGATAATCTTCGTGCCCTTTACCTGCTATCAGGACTATATCGCCGGCCTGAGCCATCTCCACGGCTTTTGTGATGGCGGATTTGCGGTCAGGTATCAGGGTGTAATTTGTGAAGGCGTCCTTGAGCCCGGCCTGTATGTCCGCGAAGATGCGGGCGGGATCCTCTCCGCGCGGATTATCGCTGGTTACTATGGCGTAATCGCTCAGCGAGGCCGCCGCTTTTCCCATCGGGGCGCGCTTGGTACGGTCCCTGTCGCCGCCGCAGCCGAAGACCGTGATAATCCTGCCATGCGGCATCTTCCGGAGGTTGGAAAGCACATTCTCCAGCGCGGCGTCGGTGTGGGCGTAATCCACGAACACTCCAAAGGGCTGACCGAGTTCCACCCGCTCAAGCCTTCCCGGCACGGTTGTCAGGGTTTCTACTCCTCTGACGGCCGTATCAACCGGAACTCCGGCGGAAACCGAGGCTGCGATGGCGGCGAGGGCGTTATAAATATTATACCGGCCCAGGAGGCGCAGAGTCACCCGGCGGCGCGTCCCGCGGGCGCTGAGCTCAAACACGGTGCGGTCCTGCAATATCTCAGCGTTTTCAGCCCTGAAGTCAGCGGGTTTGTCTATGCCGTAGGTTACAGGGGTCAGGCTGCCGCTGAGCGCGGAAAGTATCTCACCCGCCCTGTCTTCATCGGCGTTCACCACGGCGCTCTTATTTTTTTTCGGCGAGGCCGCGAGAAGCTCAAATAACCTTTGCTTAGCCTTGAAATATGTTTCCCGGTCCTTGTGGAAGTCCAGATGATCGCGCTGCAGGTTGGTGAATACGGCGACATCAAAGGCAGCTTCGTCCGCGCGCTTGAGCGCTAAAGCGTGCGATGACACTTCCATTATTACGGCGCCGGCCCCGGCGTCGGCCATCATCCTGAAAAGCGAATGCAGTTCGGCGGCCAGCGGGGTGGTGTTAGCCGCTTTAGATATGACTTTTCCGCCCACGCGGTAGTCTATTGTGCCGATGACTCCGGGACACGCGCCGGCCAGCGCGTAAATATTCTCAAGCAGATAGGCCGTGGTGGTCTTGCCGTTGGTCCCGGTGACGCCGATCAGCTTAAAGCGGCGCGAAGGATGTCCGTAAAACTGTGAGGAGGCCTTAGAAAATGTTTCCAGGACGTCGGTTGCGGATACCCAGGCGATCCCGGGGTGAGCGTCGGCCAGTTCAGCCGGAACAGGGCCCGCGGTTACGATTGCCGCGGCGCCGTTCAGTATCGCCGACTTTATATACTTGTTTCCGTCCTCTTTCAAGCCGGTTACGGCAAAGAACAGGTCGCCCTTTTTGACTGTGCGGGAATCGTTGGCAATGCCGGAAATATCTGCGTCCCCGGGCCCTGTTGCGCGTGTGTCGGGAATTTCCTTTAAAATTTCTCTAAGGAGCATATGTTAACCTGAAAGTTGCAATTGCAACTTTCCCTTTCGCGGTGCTCAAGGTGCGCTTCGCGCGGTATACACCCTCGAAAACGCTGCGCGCATAGCGCTTGGTTTTCGACCCGCCGCTGCGGGGAATCCTGCAATATTTATATTCACCCTATTCCTTAATGAAATCCAGATTCAACTGCAGGATTCGGGTTAACTATATGATAGAAAATTTAAGAGTAATTGGAAAATGTTCTAACCCTGCGGGCGGTTACACTAATCGGTCACGCGGGCGGCGGGAGGGAGCTTGCGCTCCAAAAGGGCTTTGTCCGGCCGGATTCCTTTAAGCGTGATTATCTTTTTGACTATATCCTGGAAGGCGGGGGCGGCCGTTTCGCCGCCGTAATGAAAGAGCTTAGGATTGTCCAGTATCACCAGAATCGTGTACTGCGGTTCGTCGGCCGGGAAAAAACCGCAGAAGGAGGCGACGTTTTTATCGGTAATATATTTGCCTGTCCTTGGATCAATTTTTTTAGACGTGCCGGTTTTTCCGGCTATCAGATAGCCGGGCACGCCGGCGTTTTTACCGGTTCCGGCATCCACCACGCTGATCAGTATATTCTTTATCGTCGCATAGGTGCTTTTGGAAATGACCCTTCGTATTACCGCCGTTTCATTTTTAAATTTTATCCTGCCGCCGGTATCCGTTATTCTGTCCACGAGGCGCGTTTCCAGCAATTCCCCCCCGTTGGCCACCGCTGAATATGCGTTGACCACCTGTAGCGGCGTAGCGGCGATGCCGTGCCCGTAAGAACCTACCGCGAGATCGACGGTCCGGTATTTTTCTATAGGCCGCAGAATGCCGGGAGACTCTCCGGGGAAGCCCAGCCCGCTCTTGGTGCCGAAGCCGAATGCTTTTGTGTAGAGATAATAAGCTTCCAGCCCCAGCTTAAGCCCTATCTTGGCGGTGCCGATATTGGATGACCGCTCCATAACACCGGACAGCGTTAATGTCTTTTCCGGTTCGTGATCGTGGATCGTAACCTTGCTGTTGAGCGCCCATGCGCCGTTCTCGCAGT
>SESG01003294.1_pt1 | contig 23064 bp, 23 predicted proteins | sample 3171421 | NCBI WGS metagenome assembly SESG01 (sample SAMN10866946, study PRJNA518727) | freshwater metagenome | biome: subpolar coniferous forest; feature: holomictic lake; material: water; isolation source: holomictic Lake 227, 6 m and 8 m depth | place: Canada: near Kenora, Ontario | collected...
ATCCGTTACCAGTGCCTAAAAAGTAAAAATCGGCGAGCAAACGTGTTTCTACACATAACTACAAGTATTTTTTGCATTATTATAAAATAAAGCAGATATTACTCTTTCTAACACGTCGACCACTGGGTGAGACTTGAGTGCAGACAGTGGAAAGGGTAAACTGGTTATGATATGCGGAGTTTTTTTTTGTTTGACATTATATGAAAAAACAATCGGAAATGAGGGGATCAAAATCACTGCGGAAGAAATTCCGCGACATCAGGGAAATGAGGCTGGGGAAAAAAAGGCCTCATGTAGTATACGGCACTCCTTCAAGCTGTTGCAAGAATATGCCGTTTCAGTGTCGTTAAACAGCGTAACTATGTTACCATAAATTGAATAAACAGAATGATACAATGAACGCACAAGTAGAACAGACCAGCAAAAGCAGTGTCGATTACGAAAAAGAGATTGCAGCCCTTCGTAACAGGATTGCAAATCAGGATCTGGAACTGACAAGGGTTTCGACCGCAATAGCAGAAAAGACAAATTCTTTGCGCAATCTCCTTGACCAGATACACGCTCTTGAAATTGATACCGCTGTAAAGAGATTGATGACCGATTCTTGTCTGAGCCTTATTGAGACGGAGACTATTGAAAAACGTCTGAACATAGAGCTCACAGAATCAGATTCAGTCTTTTTGTCGAAACTTCAGAAAAAACATGCCAACCTGAACCAGCGCGAGCTGAGAATAAGCCTTCTTGTAAAACTGAACTACGACACCAGGGAGATTGGCCGCTCTGTCGGCATCTCAACAAGAGGAATGGAGAGCATCCGCTACAGAATGCACAAAAAGCTCGGTCTTGGAAAGCACCAGTCCATCAAGACCTATCTTTCAGATCTTGCTGTTGCACTGTAAGCTGTCGCTCATGCCATACAAATATCAAAAACCTCTGCGTCACCCTTGATGCAGAGGTTTTTGTGCGTTCAGCCTTACCAGTCACATGCCTGTGGTGAAAACGGTTTTGATATTGACGAACTCCTTGATGCCGTAACCGGAGAGTTCGCGACCGTAGCCCGACTCTTTCACTCCGCCGAAAGGAAGACGCGGATCAGATTTTACCATGCTGTTGATAAAACAGCTTCCGACATCAAGCTGGCCAGCGATAGCGAGTGCCCGCTTACAATTGGCAGAAAAAACGGCTGAGCCGAGGCCATAAGGGGTATCGTTGGCAATCATGACCGCCTCCTCGTCATCCTTTGCTTCAATAAGGGTTGCAACCGGCCCGAAGCTCTCCTCGCTGTAGAGCGCCATACCCTTGCGTACCCCCGACAGGATGGTTGGAGGATAAAAAAAGCCTTTTCCGGCAGGAATTTCACCCCCACAAAGCAACCGGGCACCCTCGGCAACACTCCGGCAAACCTGGTCATGCAGGTGCTGGCGAAGATCAACACGGGCAATCGGTCCCACCTCAACCGCTGGCTCAAAGGGGTCACCCATAACTGCCGACTTCATGCGATGCAAAAAAAGAGCTTCAAACTTCTCCATCACGGAGGTGTGCACAATAAAACGCTTGGCGGCGATGCAGCTCTGGCCGGTGTTCAAAAGGCGGGCCGCAATGCACTGCTCAACCGCCACTGCAAGATCAGCATCATCAAGCACAATATAGGGGTCACTGCCACCAAGCTCAAGCACGCTTTTTTTCAGAGCGCCTCCCGCTTTGGCCGCAACAGCACGGCCTGCGCCAGTACTTCCCGTCACCGATACCGCCTTGACGACAGGATGATCAATCATAAAGCCGGTCAGGGAATCAACATCTTCAAGGGCAAGATGCACCGTACGGTAGAGGTGCTCAGGAAAGCCTGCCTCACGGAAAAGTTCCTCAATGGCAATGGCCGAACCGGTCACATTGGGCGAATGCTTGACAAGAACAGCGTTACCAGCCATAATGGCCGGTGCGGCAAAGCGGAAAACCTGCCAGAAAGGAAAATTCCAGGGCATGATGCCAAGAACAGTACCAATCGGCTCACAGTTCACCACTCCCTTTGCCCCGCCATCAAGGTCACACTCTTCCGACTTTAAAAAGAGCGGTGCCTGCTCAGCATAAAAATCGCAGACCCAGGCGCACTTCACCACCTCCGCCACCGCCTGCGCAAAAGGTTTGCCCATTTCACGACTTATCAGGGCTGCATGGCGCTCCTTCTGCTCACGAAGAAGCTGGGCCATGCGCCTCATGAGCAAACCGCGCTCCGGCAGTGGCACCTCTCTCCATACAAGAAAATCGTGACGGGAGTGTTCTGCAATCTCGTCAATCTCGCCGGATTTCATGGTCTGATATTCGGCAATCACCTCTTCAGTTGCCGGATTGATAGTAAGAATCATTGGTCAGCATGGTTCGTGATGGCAAAAACTGTACGACCCCAAGGCAACGTTGACCCGTGAGGCTCAACTGTCGCGGTCAATACTCTCGTAAATGGCAAGATAACTCTCATAACGCTCAGGATCAATACGGCGCGACTCAACCGCTTTGCGAATACCGCACTCCGGCTCAACCGTATGCGAACATGAAGAGTAGGCACAATCCTGCATAGCCAAGAGGAACTCCCTGAAATAAAAGCGCAGGTTTTCGCGGGTAATCCCTGAAAGATTGAACTCCCTTATCCCCGGAGTATCAATGATGTAGCCTCCACGAGGCAGAGGCAGCATAATGGAGCTGCTTGTGGTATGGAGCCCTTTTCCAGTCTTCCAATTGGTTTCGCCCGTCCTAAGCCGCTCCGAGCCGAAAAGCTCATTGATCAGGGTCGACTTTCCAACCCCCGAGTGGCCACTGAAGGCCGAAAGCTTGCCGGCAAGCACTTTTCGGAGAGCCCTCATTCCATTTTTCTCTTCGGCACTCGTGTAGAGAATTCGGTAATTCAGGTCGTGATAGGGTTTCATCAGCTCCCTGGTCTCCTTCGAATCATCAAGATCCATCTTGTTGACCACAATCACCGTCTTCAACTGCTCCGATTCGGCAAAAACCAGATACCGGTCGATCAGGCGGGTGCTCAAAGGAGGGTCAAAGGCTGAAACCACAACCACCAGTTGATCAATATTGGCCGCAATCACCTGCACCTTCTCCTTGCTGCGGTTCCGGCGAAGATCCCTTTTTCGGGTCAAGGCACTCCGACGACGCTCCACAAGGGTAATTACCGCCTCAAAGAGCTCCGTGCCCGTTTCAGTCTCCTTCAGCACCACCCGGTCACCAACAGCAACAAGGGATGAAAAATCATTCTCCGTCTTTGTGCCAGGGAAGGTACGGCACCTGAACTCCTCTCCAACGTCGGTAACAACCATGTAGGTTGAGCCGGTCACCTCAATAACCATGCCACCCGTCACCCCTCCAGCCTCTCTCTTACACTCCATCTTCACACTGCTCGCTCCCCTTCTTTAAAAAAACTACCCGATATCCGCCAAAGCGAACCGGTCATGGTAATGATGCAGATAACACTCCCGTACACAACGGTGCGCGACTTCCCGCAACTGGCAATCCTCTTCAACAAGCTGAAAAGCCGCCGCACGGGCCGACTGCATGATATCAAAATCCTTGTTCAGATCGGCAACCCGTAACCCACTCAATGTCCCTGACTGCTCTTTTCCAAGAATATTGCCAGTGCCCCTTATTTTAGCATCAATTTCAGAGATAAGAAAACCATCCGTCGTTGACTCCATCGCCAAAAGCCGTTCACGCGCCTCAGCCGTCACTCTGGCATGAAGCAGAAAACAGGTGGAACGATGCTCTCCCCGGCCAACCCGCCCCCTGAGCTGATGCAGTTGGGCCAAGCCAAAGCGCTCGGCGTGCTCAATGAGCATGACGGTTGCATTCGGCACATCAACGCCCACCTCAATGACCGTTGTACCCACCAGCAGATCAATTTCGCGGTGCCGGAACAATTCCATCACCCTCTCCTTCTCATCCGGCGTCAGTTGGCCATGAATCAATCCAAGACGCAGATCGGCAAAAAAGTTGGCCGAAAGCTCCTGATAACTCTCCACCGCCGCCTTGAGATCCATTTTTTCCGACTCCTCAACAAGAGGATAGACAATATAACCCTGTCTTCCTTCCGCAATCTCTTTGCGAAGAAAACCATACACCTTCAGCCTCTCCGATTCAGAGATGACGATCGTTTTTATTGCCTGGCGTCCGGCTGGCTTTTGGCGGATAAGGGAGACATCAAGATCACCGAAAACACCCATCGTGAGGGTTCTCGGAATCGGTGTCGCCGTCATCAGCAGCACATGCGGGTGTACCGCCTTCTCCTGCAACGCCTTGCGCTGCAACACCCCAAAGCGGTGCTGCTCATCAATAATGACAAGACCAAGGCTGGCGTAGCTCACCGCAGGCTCAATCATGGCATGGGTGCCGACCGCAATATGCAGCTCTCCCGAACTGAGTGCAGCCAGCACCGCCTGACGCTCCTTTTTCCCCTGCTTCCCTGTCACCATGCCAACCTCAACACCAAGCGGATTAAAAAAACGCTTCATCACCAGATAGTGCTGCACCGCAAGAATTTCTGTGGGAGCCATGAATGCCGACTGCAAGCCATTATCGACCGCAAGAGCCATGGCAAACATAGCCACAATGGTTTTGCCCGAACCCACATCACCCTGCAAAAGGCGGTTCATCGGGCTGCCACTTCTGAGGTCACGATAGATTTCGCGGATGGCATTTTTCTGGGCCTCGGTCAAGGTGTAAGGCAAACTCGCATGGAGTTTTTTGGTCACCTCACCGGAATGGGTGAATTTTGCCGCCGCCCTGTTCCGCCTGATTGCACTGTGGCGCAAGGCAAAAAGAAGCTGGGCATAAAAAAGCTCCGTCCACTTCATCCGGTAGCGGGCCCTTGCAAGCTGCTCATGCGAAGAGGGAAAGTGAATTTCACGATACGCCTCCGCGAGCGGCATCAGTTTATGGCCCGCAATCATGGCAGGAGTGAGGTTCTCCTCCTTGCCCGGAGTCAACGCCTCAAAAGCACGGGCCACAAGGGTGCGGAAGGGCTTTGAACCCAAACCCGCCTGCTTCATCGCATCGCTTGTGGGGTAGAGAGGAATAATCTTGCCAGTGTTGTAGAGTTCCAAATCGCTGCACTCACCGCTGCGCGATTCCATGAGGTCCGGGCTGAGACGGTCAAAATCGGGATGCTGCATCTGCGCATGATGGCCGAAATAGTTCACCCTTCCATGCACCGCGAGTGACTCACCCTGCACAACCGTGCGAGAGAAATAGCGAACACCCCTGAACCAGGTCAGCTCAAGCACACCGGTGGCATCACCAAGCCACGCCTTGAAACGCGCCCGAGCCAGAGTGTCGCCATCGAGCTGGGTTTTAAGAACCGTACCGACAACCGTCACCGTTTCACCATCCGCAAGCGCTCCGATGCTCTTCATGGCACAACGGTCGAGATAACGGCGCGGAAAATAATCAAACAGGTCGTCAAGGGTCACAATACCGGCCTCCTGAAGGATGAACGCCTTTTTTGAGCCGACTCCCTTGAGCCAGGTGATTGAGGTAGTGCCAGTCATCTTAATGGTTGTAACTCGATTGAAATTCTTGTATATTTCCGCCTTTACTATTTTATCGGCAGCTCACATCATTTATTGTACGACAAAGTCAACGAAAGTCATGAAACAAGATATTCATCCCAAGTATAAGGAAGTCACCGTCAACTGCGCAAACTGCGGCAACTCCTTCGTCACCCGTTCAACCCGTGCAACCATCAAGGTTGACATCTGCAACAACTGCCACCCCTTCTATACCGGAAAGCAGACCCTTGTTGATACCGCAGGACGCGTTGAGCGCTTCAACAAACGCTTTGCAAAATCAACAGCAGCACAGGCAAACGCCTGAACATTAACCTATCGGAACAGCTATGAGTGTCAGAGAGGTTTATCAAAAAACTGAGCCAAAGATGAAAAAAACCATCGAGGCATTTCAGCACGAGATCGCTTCGATCAGAACCGGAAAGGCTACAACAACCCTGCTCGACCGTGTCAAGGTAGAGGCTTATGGCCAGCAGATGCCGCTCAAACAGGTTGGCAACATCAGTGTGCTTGATGTTCACACCCTAATTGTCCAGGTCTGGGACAAATCGATGGTATCAGGCACCGAAAGAGCGATCCGCGACGCCAACCTTGGGCTCAACCCTGCCGCCGATGGCCAGAACATCCGCGTCAGCATCCCCCCGCTCACCGAAGAGCGCCGCAAGGAGTTTGTCAAACTCACCAAAAAATTTGGAGAGGACTCAAAAGTATCCCTTCGCAACCTTCGCCGCGACATGATTCAGGAGATTGAAAAGCTCGAAAAATCGAGAGTCATCAGCGAAGACGACAAGAACAAGGGCAAAAAGGATGCCGACGAGATGCTCCACAAATTTGAAAAACAGCTTACCGACCTGATCACGCACAAAGAGAAAGAGATCATGGAGGTTTAGGAGTTCAGGTTCCAAAAAGTTTTCAGATCAGCAAAGAAGCCGGGTGTTCCCCGGCTTTTTGGCGTTTACTGATATTTCCGTTTCCATTAACTGCCGCAAAATACCTTACAGTTCAGAAAGAGATTTTCAGACCACCCGTGCAAAAAAAGTCATTTCCGCCCGGTTGCCCAATCGTCTGCGACAGATTCAGCATAACCGAGATTGCGCTCGTCAAATTGGCATCGGCACCAGCAGCAAGCCGGACGAAAGCATGGTTCGATGCGCCCGTCACCGTCCATGAATTGACAATCAGCGGCGCAGAGGTAGCGCTGTATTGAATGACTCGGTCTGAACCCTCGAAATTGTTTTCGACCGTGAAGTTCAGATAGGAGTCGAGCCGCTTGCTTCCCAAATCGAAATCGCAGCGAGCCTGTGCACCCACGCTACCAAGCACAGTTTTAGCGGTTTGCTCGTCCAGATTGAGAGTGAGAACAGGATCACCATTTTCGCTATAACCGTCAACATGCGCCTGAACATAGGTCAGCCCTGCGATTGGGCCGAGCCGCACTGAGGGCGCAACGTCAAAAAGATAGCCCCCTTTCAACGCCGCCGAAAAAGTCTTGCCATCCGGCTTGGCGGTGATGTTACTGACGACGCCTGAACGGCTATTGGAATACTTCAGCCAGCCGTCAGACAACAGGCCCTGAAGGAAGAGGTTTTTCTGTGTATAGGTACCGTAGAGTCCAAGCTGGTTGGCATCTGCACTGATGGTTCCTGCACTCTGGTTCAGATTCAGAGTAGGATTGTCAAAACTATAGGCTGCAGCAACCATTGTCTCAGAGGTCAGGCGATATTCGAGGCCGAGCGTTGTGCCAAGGCCATCCGAATGATACCCTTGCGAATTGTCGCTGGAGGAACGATCGGATAGAACGCCATTGCCCTGCACAAAAAGAGACCATGAGCTTGACCCGACTCCTGATGCACCGGAGCTCCTCGCGGTCGCGACGTTGTTGAAGAGATCAAGTCGGCCAAACATGGTGTCGACAAAGGTATCCGTTACACCAAGCCCAAGCTCGCCGGTTGCGGCGAAAGTCGCAGGAGCGTCGAGACGATTGGCGATGTATTCAGCCACAATGGCAAAGCCAGCCGAAGTCAGATGCAACTCATCGACGTAGAACAAATATTGGTTCACCAGAGCTGTATTGCCCGGTATCGGGCTCTTCGCAGCGGATGTCAGGCCGTAAAGCGACGGATTAGCCGCGATATTCGATTCGATCATGGCAAGATCGACATATTCGACCCGCACGCCGGAGGCGGCTACTTGCGACAGATTTTGCTGCATCAAGTTATTATAGGTCTGGCTATAGACCGACCCAATGGTGAACTTGTCGGGGTTGGTTGCATTCTCGGGGAGGCCCGCGACATTGCCCGCAGTGAAAACAAGCGTTTTGGCACCCGCGCCAACAAGTGCGTTGATCCCGGTTATCGCGTTGACTGCCGAAACGTTAGCGGCAACTGAGATGCCCGCAAAAGCACCGGGGGTTAGATAATAATTACGCGCGTCATTACCTCCGATGTTGAGAGTCACCAACGCATTCGGCGCAATGACATTACCGGAAGCTTGAAAATCTTGCCACTCCTGGGTGAAGCCCGGCAGACCGGGAAATTCATTATCTGTACCGGTCCGCGCACCACCGAATGCATAATTATCTTGTGAAATGCCATACATGCTCGACAAAGTGTCGACATAATTGGTTCCACCGCTGAACCTTCCAGTCGAATAGAGCATGTTGAAAGTAGAGACATACATAGAATAGGCAGGGTTCGTCTCCACGATGTCCCGGACCCTGCCGATATCGGCATAGCTATCGCCGAAAGCAACGATCGAGGAAAATTGCCCTGCATTAGCGCAAGCAAAAGGGGTGACACTCAGGGCGAGTGCGGTCATCACGGCGCATCGAACCTTTCTGGGCGAAAAATAGAGACGGAAAAGCGTGACGAAATTGAGATGGCTAATGCCCTTCCTGAAAAATCTCGCCGACTTTTCCAAAAAGAACCCTTGATTGTCCCGTTGAGCCAACTTCATCTTTTTGTTTGATTGTACTGTTCGGAATAAGTCTCTTTCATATAGGGCCAAGTTATCAAAAATATAGAAAGAAAAGTATCGTTAACGAACAAATTTAGAACGGTGGGCCCCCTCGTGCGTGCAAGGGTAAAGTGAGCAGCCACAATACAAGGGATTATGCAAAATACTCCTTCATCTTGCGGAACACCTCTTTTTTGCCAAGCAGACCGCTGATCATGCCAAGCACCGTTGCGGCTCCGGCGGCAAAAAAGAGCGGACGCGAGGAGATGTTGTTGGTGTAATAAATAGCCGGAATTCCCCGCTCTTTGGCAAAGCTGTCGAGCGAGGTGGTGCCAATCACCAGATCCGGCTCATAGTCGATCACCGCCTGCATATCCTCTTCAAGGTACTTCCGGTAGCGGATTTCGGTGCCGAGCATGGTGAGTACCCGGTGTTCCTCCTCTCCGAGCGGCATTCTTGCAATGGAGGTAGAGGCATAGGGTACTTCAAGGCCAGCCTCAAGCAGGAGACGGACAACCGGCAGTTCATTGCCTTCGTAACCGGCAACAATAACCTTCCCCTTCAACTGGCTGAACTGCGCAAGCACCGCTCTGGTTTTCCCCGCCTCCTCTTCAGCAACAGCCTGAACCGTCGCAGGATCAAGACCGAGAGCCTCTCCAATCCGGCCTATCCATTGCGCCGTTGCGTTTGCACCGATAGGATTCCCCTTGACAATCTTCACTCCCCTCTCTTCGAGCAGAGAAACCGTTCTCTCATAAAAGGGGTGAAGCACCGCACACGCTTCCGCTTGTCCAGCCTCTATATAGTCATCAAGCGCCGTGCCGGGCAACGTAATGACCGACTCAACACCAATTTTTTGGAGAACCGCGCCGATGGTCATGGCATCGACCGGAAAAATCTCACCCAGCACAACGAGTGATTTCCTCTTTTTCAGGCCCTCAAAACGACCAAACCGCTTGAGCAGGGTCGCCACAGCCACATCTTTTGCTTCCGGATGCGTCCTGATCTGGAAGGCAGGCAGTCGCACCAGCAGCACCTCTGCATTGCCAGCCTTGCGGGGCAGCAGCTCCTCGGCAATTCCGGCGGTTTCAGCCACACAGGTGCTGACCACAGGAATAAAGCGCACCGCAGGATTGCGAGCTATTTCCTCTATCGTGCGGCGCACATCGTCAATCATGGTTCCGCCTGAAATCTGCACATTCATCAGTTCAGGAGAGATGATTGATTTGCGTGCAGCATAAAAATGCGACACAAAAGTGAGCCCGTAGAGGCAGCCCTGATCGGCCACCAAACACACCTGCACACCGTCGATTCTTGTCAGCACCCGCAGCCCGCCGAATGCCGGACACATCGACTGGGGATGCAAAGCGTTACAGCCCTTTTTTTCCATGAAGCACAACCCTCTTTTTGACCTGTTGAACAAACGCTTTCTCTCACCGATTGAGCGGTCAAACGCAGACGCCTGATAAAAACCGAATATAACACTTCCCCCCTCAAATTCCTTTCTGCCAACCCTTACAGCCACCACCCTACCTCCTGAAGAGTGAGATCGTTTTTTTTTTACACCGGATTTATTCTATACTCTGCAAAAGTGCTGAATATTCAACCCACCCACGTTTTATGAAATCAGATATTCTTTCAGTCAGCGAACTGACCGGGCAGATTAAAAACAGGCTTGAGAGCTCTTTTCCCCAGGTCAAAATCAGGGGGGAGATCTCCAACTGCAAACGGCACGGTTCGGGCCACATCTATCTGACTCTGAAGGATGAGGGAGCCCAAATTCCGGCGGTTGTCTGGAAAACCACTGCAAGCCGTATGGCCGTTGCGCTGAAGGATGGCATGGATGTTGTTGCTGAAGGGCGTCTTGAAGTCTATCCCCCATCAGGCCGCTATCAACTGATCTGCACCTCTGTCACGGAGGCCGGACAGGGGGCGCTTCAGCAAGCTTTTGCCGAACTCCTCCAGAAGCTTGCCAAAGCGGGCTATTTCAGCACTGAACGGAAACGGGCAATTCCAGCCATTCCAGAAACCATCGGGCTCATCACCTCTTCGACGGGTGCAGTGATTGAGGATATGAGCAAAGTGCTCGAACGACGATTCCCTGCTGCACGGCTGCTGCTCTATCCGGTCAAGGTGCAGGGAGCGAGTGCCGCTGAAGAGGTTGCTGCGGGGATTGCCTGGTTCAACACGGCAAAAAAGAGGCAGCATCGGCCTGATGTCATCATCATCGCCCGGGGCGGTGGCTCACTGGAAGATCTGCAAGCCTTCAATGGAGAAATTGTAGCCAACGCACTCTATCACTCCCGAATACCGGTCATCAGCGCCATCGGTCACGAAACCGACCTCACCATTGCCGACATGGTGGCCGATCTGCGGGCAGGAACACCCTCCATTGCGGCGGAACTTGCCGTGCCTGACTGCCAGGAGCTGCTACGACATATCGCCACTCTCCAGTCGCGGCAGGATCGGCTGCTGCAAGCAAAACTTGAGGGGGCAGAGCGTCACGTCTCTTCAATTTGCAGCAGTTACGCCTTCAACCGCCCGCCCCTCCAGATGGCGCAGTTTCATGAGCGACTTAACGCACTTGCAGCACTTATGTCACGAAGCATCACAACCCTCTTCGACCGGCGGGTAGAGCACTACGCTGCGGTCAAACAGCAATTGAACATGCTCGACTACCGCAAAACGCTTGAACGGGGATATGTGCTGGTCAAAAAAGAGGGAAAATACATGACAGGAGCAGAGAAGCTGAAAGCCTCTGACGGTGTGGAACTTCTCTTTCATGACGGGGTGCTGCCAGCGGTGATCAGCCCCTTGAAGAGGCCCTGATGATGCTGCGTACCAGTTCAAGATCTTCTGCGGTATTGACTCCCGGGTTATCGATGAGCGTTGTGACGCACTGGATACGGAAACCATTCTCCAGCCAGCGGAGCTGCTCAAGCGATTCCGCCTCTTCAAGCATTGAGGGAGGAAGCACGGCAAATTTTTTCAACACATCAGCCCTGAACGCATAGAGCCCGATATGACGATAAAAGATGGACGAGGGTCGCCTTTTGCGCTGAAAGGGTATGGGAGAGCGCGAAAAATAGAGAGCAAAACCATTTGAATCTATAACCACCTTCACCTGATGAGGATCTTCGATCTGCTCTCGATCATCAGGCTGGAGGGGCAAGACGAGGGTTGTGCAATCGGGAGAAGTGCCGTTGAAAAAGGGCTCAAGGGCAAGATCAATATTTTCAGGGCTGATCAGGGGCTCATCACCCTGCAAATTGAGAAAAACATCACCCTCGATATTGCAGGCAGCTTCAGCAATCCGCTCGGTACCGCAGCTCGCCGTTGGAGAGGTCATGAGCACCTCTGCCCCGTACGCTTCAAGCGCTGCGGCTATCTCAAGGCTGTCGGTAGCAACCACAACCCTTTGGGCCAGACGTGACTTGAGTGCCTGGCGCCAGGTGCGTACAATCAGCGGCTCCCCTTCAAGATCAGCCAGCATTTTACGCTCAAGGCGGCTCGACTCAAGCCTTGCGGGGATAAGGATAACGGCTTTCATGAGGAAGTATCAAATAAAAGGTTCAAGAATGAGAGCCGCAGCCTCGGAGCTGATCCCCTCCACCATCACGGTTTTTGTCCGGGAGCTCTGGCCCGACAGAATGTGCACCCGTGATGGCGGAATATGGAACACTTTCGAAAAAAGCTCGCAACACTCCCGGTTTGCGGCATCATCAACAGGCGCAGCTTTCAGGCTCACCTTCAAACCGCCGTTGTAAAGACCGCAAATCCGGCTTCTCGATGAGCGGGGCTGCGCCTTGACAACAAAAAGAGCACTGCCATTTTTTTCGCGAAGCTCAATCACCCGGCCACTACCCAATCACTTTCGGCACCTTGAAAAAGCGATCCTGCCTGTCAGGAGCATTCAACAATACCTCCGATGAGGAAAGAGGCTGAAGCACAACATCCTCACGCAACACGTTGGTTGCATCATGAATACTGCTGAGCGGCAAAATACCTTCCGTATCAACTTCATTGAGCTTTTCAACATAGTGCAGAATATTGTTAAGCTCGCTGGTCATCGTCAACATCTCTTCATCACTAAAGCGCAACTTCGACAATTCGGCGATATAGGCAACATCTTTGGTGGTAACCGACATAAAAAAAGCTTTGTAAAATTATAAAAACGACCATCCCTGCAAAAAAAGGATTGGGGATTGCTACAACATGCAGACACCTGCACTCTGCTCCTCATTGCGGCTTTTCGGACGCTGCTCAACCGACACAAAATCCCTCTCCTCTTTCCCGAGGTAAATCTGCCGCGGTCTTGCAATTTTCTGATCCCCATCCTTGACATGCTCGGTCCACTGGGCAAGCCATCCAGGAATACGACCAATGGCAAAGAGCACAGGGAACATATTCAACGGAAAGCCCATCGCCTGGTAAATCAAGCCGGAATAAAAGTCAACATTGGGATAGAGCTTCCGGTTAATGAAATATTCATCTTCAAGGGCGATTCGCTCAAGCTCAAGCGCAATATCGAGCAGCGGACTGCGCCCGGTCTCCTCAAAAACCTGGAAAGCAATCTCCTTGATGATTTTTGCCCTTGGATCATAATTTTTATAGACCCTGTGGCCAAACCCCATCAAACGCCCTTCGCCATCCTTTACCGATTGAACAAAGGCAGGAATGTTGTCGATTGAACCGATTTTCATCAACATGTGAATAACTGCCTCATTGGCTCCGCCGTGCAGGGGTCCATAGAGTGCCGCACAACCTGCGGCGAGCGCCGTATAGGGATCAACACCGGAGCTGCCTACCGCACGGACGGCATTGGTTGAGCAGTTCTGTTCATGGTCAGCATGAAGAATAAAAAGTACATCGAGGGCATGTTCAAGCACCGGATTTGGCTTGTAATGATGCTCAGTCATCTTGAACATCATGGAGAGGAAATTGGCTGTATAGCTCAATTCATTGTCGGGGAGAACGTAGGGATAGCCGAGGCTGTGGCGAAAACTCATAGCTGCAAGCGTCGGAATCTTGCCGATAAGGCGGTGCACCTGAAGTTTGCGCGAATCTTCACTGCAAATATCCTTTGCATCACGGTAAAAGGTCGAAAGCGCTCCGACCGTACCAACAAGAATGCCCATCGGGTGCGCATCATAACGAAACCCGTCCATGAACTTGACAATATTTGAATGGGTCATGGTATGATGGCGGATGTTATTGGTCCATTCCGCAAGGCGCTGCTGGTCGGGCAACTCCCCCTTGATGAGAAGGTATCCCGTTTCCAGAAAAGAACTTTTTTCGGCAAGCTGTTCAATTGGATAGCCACGATAACGTAAAATCCCCTTGTCTCCATCAATAAACGTAATACTGCTTTTACATGACGCAGTGTTCAAAAAGCCAGGGTCATAGCCCAACACTCCAAAATCGTCACCTGAAACCTTTATCTGGCGAAGATCCATAGTGTTGATGCAACCGTTGTCAAGCGGAAGTTCATAGGCCTTTCCGGTACGGTTATCAGTAATTGTCAAAGAATTTCTGGAGTCTGTAACGGGCATAATGGTCACTGTATTGAGGGTTGAATACCGTTAATAAAAAAAGTTACACGTAAGAACTCTCTCCTTTTCCGTCAAACAATATAAAAAGAAATAACAGAAAATTGTTTTTGGATATTACAACATAACTTCCTACATTGACAGCGTCTTAATGGAGCTGTAGCTCAGTTTGGTTAGAGCGCCTGCCTGTCACGCAGGAGGTCGCGGGTTCGAACCCCGTCAGCTCCGCAAAAAAAGATAATAAAAGGGAGTGCCGTTGCACTCCCTTTTTTGTTGCCTCCCTGTGAATTCATTATCTCGGCACAAGTTCAACACGACGATTTTTTGCGCGTCCAGCTTCCGTGCTGTTCGACGCAACAGGAGCAAGATAGGCCGCCCCGTTTGCTGTAAGACGAAGTGCAGAAAGAGCAAAATCCTTGACGAGGGTAGCAACAACCGCCTCAGCCCTCCGCTTTGAAAGCACCGTATTGACCTCATACCCTCCAATGTTGTCGGTATGACCCACAATGTGCAGCTTCAATTCCGGACGATTTTTCAACAGCGTCGCAATTTCCTGAAGTGCAGGAAGGGATGCCGGCTTGATATCCCATTTACCGGGATCAAAATAAATTCCATACAAACAAGCCTTGCCGAGAGTAGTGATTGACTGCGCCATTTCATCGGCACTGACCGTCGCCATTTTCTGCACCATCGGCGGCATCTCAATAATATCAAGTGCGACGTAGACGCCGCGCTTTGCCTTGTAGACCGCATCACTCTTCCCCCATTCCACAACCGTCAAATGCAGATAGAGATCCCCTTCAGGACGACTCTTTTTGGCGCTGAGTACACAGATACCTGTCGTTTCCGCCGCATAAAAAACATCGTTGCTACGACTGGTCTGAATGTCCATCGCACCAAATGGTGCAAGATAATTGCTCCATCTGGTGGCGGCAGGGTCTTTTTTGGAGTCGTACAGAATAACAAACCCTTTGGCCTCAAGCTCATTAAGATAGCTCCTGAACACTCCACGAGAGCCGGTATCACCTGCCACCTCGTACCATATTCGCGTCAAATGCCCTTCCGGCTTCAGGGGAGGTTTAACATACTCCCGCTTTTTTGACTCATTATTATAACGGCTGAAGGTAGAGGTCTGCAACTCAAAGGCATCAAGGTGCTTTACCTGGTAACCCACAATTTCCGAACCAGCAAAGCGCCGCAACAACTGATAATCTTTTGAACCGGCAAGATCAAGCGCAAAAGCACCCCTGAACGGCAGCGCAACGACAATGAAAAAAAAGAACAAAATGGCCTTGAGAGACTTCATGAGGTAATACTCCCTGAGTTAAATAGTGAAAATCAATTTTTTTTGCGTTTATCATGCACATAAATTGCCTTTGATGGACCATCTCCGATGATACGCTCCTCAATATCAAAAAGTTTTGTGGCGGCCAACAGCTCTCCAAGCCTGATATAGCCATAGTTGCGAGGATCAAACTCCGGTGACTGTTTTGCAATATTGCTCCCCGTCGTTGCAAGATGCGCCCAACCGCTTTCGTCCGATGATGCCTCAACCGCATTTCTCAACAAACGCACCAGACGGGTATCACGCTTGAGTTCCACCATCGACTTTTTTGCAATCGATTCATTCTCACTGGTTTTTGCCCGCAGAACTTCGATGTAAATGAATTTGTCGCAGGCAGAGACAAATGCTGCCGGAGTCTTTTTCTCTCCAAACCCGTAAACAAAGAGGCCCGACTCCCTGATCCTCGAAGCAAGTTTCGTAAAATCACTGTCGCTTGAAACAATGCAGAAGCCGTTAAACTTTCCGGTATACAACAGATCCATGGCATCAATAATCATGGCGCTGTCGGTAGCATTTTTTCCTTTGGTATAACCAAACTGCTGAATGGGCTGAATGGAATACTCCAGCAACACCTCCTTCCAGCTTCTGAGCGCTGTCGAAGTCCAGTCGCCATATATCCTTTTAACGCTCGACGTTCCATACTTCGCAATCTCCGCAAGGAGACCGTCAATGATTGTCGCCTGTGTATTATCAGCATCAATCAGCACCGCGAGACGCTCTGTCTTTTCTATTGCCATGACACTTTTCACCCTTTTGTTACAAAATAACTGCTGAAGGCCTCACATTTTTACCTGAAAGCCCTGCTCCTCAATAACCGTTACAATCAGTGCAATGCTGACCCTCTCAGGTTCATAATCGACAATAACGGTGCCCTTGAGATGAGAAGCTTCCGCCTCATTCACCCCCTCAACCTCCTCAAGCGCCTCCTTGACAAGCAATTCACAACCACCGCAACGCATCCCGCTTACCTGTAACTCATTTTTCATGGTTCTTGACAAATAATTTCATTAATCTCGTTTAAATCACCTCTGAAAACACTCATTGAGGAAGAAGTTACGTACACTACCGGCAAAATTAAAATATTTCCGTCAAATCAGGATTGGCAGATCATTCAACGAGTCGTTATATTGACAAACTATGAATCCATTACGACCACACTCAAGAGCTGGCATACGATGCCTTTTTGTGCTCACTCTCCTGGCAGCAGTGACCACACTCACCTCATGCAACCGCACAGAGAATGAAATCAACAGCCTGCAACAGCAGGTCTGGAAAGAACCCCGGAATGCCAACGGCTATATGCTGCTCGGCAACGCCTGTGCACGCGCCCGGCGCTACAGCGAGGCCACCGCAGCATACAAAAACGCGCTGGCCATAAATCCGGAACTCGACAACGCCTTTCACGCACTTGGTGCCGTCGCTTTCAACCAGAAAAATTATCGCGAAGCAGAGCACTATTTTCAACAGCACCTTGAGCGCTCTCCCAAAGACTCCCTGCGGCTCTACGATCTCGGCAATGCCCAAATGCAGCTCGGGCAGTTCGACAAGGCAGCCAAATCGTACAGTGAGGCGATAGAGAACAGCGACGCATTTACCGATGCCCACTACAACCTTGGTGTCTGCTATGTCCGTACAGGACGACGAGCCGAAGCAGAGGCAATTTATAAATGGCTTCTTGTCAAAAACAATTATCTTGCCCTCTCTTTGCAGAAACATCTCAAAAATGAGGCACGGTGATTAACCCTTCGACGGAACCTTTATCCATAGAAAAGGCGATTTCAAGCCTTGATGCGGCATTGCGGCTCTATCGTGACAAGCACGCATTGTCACCCATTGACCATGCACAGCTTGTAACCTTCCGGCAGCCACTTCAACCGACAGAGCTCCCTGAATGGCTTTGCTCTCAGTCGGTCTATCCACGACTCTACTGGATGAACAGGGAGAGAGATTTTTCGGTAGCAGGTATCGGAGTTGCCGACACCATGACGTTAAACACATCGGGCAGCAATGCCGCCAGCTTTGAGCAATTCGAACGCTGCATCGCCGCCAAAAACCCCGATGCACGCTATTTCGGAGGTTTTTGTTTCAACAACGAGGAGAAGCAGGAGGCAATCTGGCAGGAATTTTCCTCATTCTCCTTTATCCTGCCCCTTGTCCAGATAACCTTTGAAGAGGGGGCTTTCACTCTCTCCTGCCACCTCTGGCTTGAAGCAGGCGACGAGAGAGCGGCAAAAATCAGCACAATCACCGAGGTACTCAGTCGCATTACAGGCGACACCGATTGCTCTGCAATGAAACTGCCTGAACTGCAAAACATCTCCTATAAACCGGGTGAGAACGAGTGGATGGAGCGGTGCCAGACAGCGCTCTACACCTTTGAGTCGGGCGAAATGGAGAAAATCATGCTTGCACGCCAGACCACGCTCGAATTCAGCCGCAGCTTTTCACCACTTCTGTTTCTGTTGCGCTACCCCTCTCCACAAAAGACCATCTACCGGTTCTACTTTGAACCCGCCGAAAACCATGCCTTTTTCAGCTTTACGCCAGAAAGGCTCTATCGCCGTGACGGCAAAATGCTGCTCACTGAAGCCCTTGCAGGCACCTGCTCAAAAGAATCTGTCAACGGCAGTGACCATCAAGCCTCAGAGGTACTCCTGAATTCAGAAAAAGATATCCGCGAACACAACTTCGTCAAGGAGATGATCTCCCTGGAGTTGCTCAAAATATGCAGCACCATTGATATGGATAAAGAGGTGCAGGTGCTTCAGCTCAATCGCCTTGCGCACCTTTACACCCGCTGCCGCGCCGAACTGAAAGCTGAATTCGAAAACGACAGCGCTGTACTGCAACTCCTCCACCCCACCCCGGCGGTCGGCGGAGTGCCCAAAGCTCCGGCCATGCAGCATATCATGGAGCTGGAACCCTTCAGCCGTGGCTGGTATGCCGCACCTGTCGGCTGGGTAAGCCGGGATGCCGCCGAATTTGCCGTCGCCATCCGTTCTGCCCTTGTCAATGGCCGTTTTGCCTCTCTCTACTCCGGCGCCGGTCTCGTCAAAGGGTCAACTCCCTTTGCAGAGTGGGAGGAGATAGACCATAAAATAGCGGAGATGCTCGCCATAACCCGTCAGGAAGCATGAACAACCGCCAGATCACCACACTGTGGAGCCAGATCGTCATTGAAGAGCTGATCCGTCAGGGTGCAGGCTTTTTCTGCATCTCACCCGGCTCACGCTCGACACCCCTCACCATCGCCATCGCAAGAAACCCGAAAGCGCGATGGAAGATGTTTGCTGACGAACGCTCCGCCGCCTTTTTTGCACTCGGTTATGGACGCGCAACCGCCCGGCCAGCCGTGCTCGTCTGCACCTCCGGCACCGCCGTAGCCAACTACTTCCCCGCCGTGGTCGAGGCTTCAATGGACTTTCAGCCGATGCTTGTGCTCTCCGCCGACCGCCCCTTCGAACTACTCGAGTGCGGAGCAAACCAGACCATTCGCCAGGAGAACATCTTCAGCGGCTACACCCGATGGAACATGCAGTTGCCTGCACCATCAACCGATACTCCCCTCAAGGCGCTCCTCTCAACACTCGCATACGCTGTTGCAAAAACGCTCGGTTCATCCGCCGGGCCGGTCCATCTGAACCAGCCCTTCCGCGAACCTTTTGAACCATCAACGCCGGATATCAACGATCCCTGGCTCGCTCCCCTCCATGAGTGGCTTGAACATTCCAGACCATTCAGCAGTTCAAGAGTTCCCGAAAAAGTGCCCGATGCAGGCACCATCACCATGCTCCGCCAACTGCTCGCCGAGGCAAAGCGACCGATGATCATTGCCGGCAGCATGACCAGCAGGGCTGACGCATTGGCGGTCAATGAACTGTCGAGCGACCTGAACATACCGCTCTATGCGGATTTTTCCTCCGGCCTGAGAATGGTTTCTTCGGTACAACCTTGGCAGCTCCTGCTCCAGTCACCCGAAGTCCGAAAATCCCTGCAGTGCGATCTTGTCCTGCACTTTGGCGGCAACGTTATAGCAAAACACCCCTCCACGGCGCTGAAAGAGTGGAAACCGGTACACTACATTGTCATCAAGCCACAACAAGAGCGCTTTTCACCTGACCACAACGTCACCTGCCGCCTTGAAGCATCCATTGCACTCACCGCAGCTCAGTTGAAAGGGAGCCGCGCCACCTCGCCAAAACCCGACAGCGTCACTGTCGAGCGCTTTTTCAAAAGAGCATCCAAAGAGATTCAAACCGAACTGCGTCCCGACCAGCCGGTCACCGACATCTCCGCTGCCCGGCTGGTTTCAGAGATTGTCACCGAGCAACAGGTACTTTTTGTTTCAAACAGTATGCCCGTCAGGGATATGGATAACTATGCAAACAGTAGCCATGCAAGCGGAATTCCGACCGCCATCAACCGTGGAGCAAGCGGCATTGACGGCATCATCTCCACCGCTGCCGGTTTTGCCAATGGGCACCAGAAGCCGGGAACCCTGATGATTGGCGACATCGCCTTCCTGCACGACCTCAACGCCCTCTCGCTGCTCGGCACACTCCCCGTACCCATGCAGATCATCGTTTTGAACAACAACGGTGGTGCCATATTCTCTTTTCTTCCCGTCTCAGAATGCAGCGACGTTTTCGAAACCCACTTCGCCACACCCCAGAACTACAGCATCCACTCAGCCGCCGAAACCTTCGGACTCGACTATGCAGCCCCGCACACCAACCAGGAATTCAGTGAGGTCTACCGCGCCGCATGCAGCAGCAACAAGAGCATTGTCATTGAGATATGCAGTAACCGGGCGGAGAATGTGATTCAGCACCGCGCCCTGCGGGAGAAGATTATGGCGCTGGCGGAAGAGGAACTCTGTCATTAAAAACAGTGTCAGAGAGAGCTGCGCTTTTGGAGGATAGAAAGAGAATTGCCCGGAAAACCTGTCAGAAGAGTGGTTCACCGGGCAATTGAAGAATCAGGACATTTCTATACCGTTAATTCTTGATGCAGCGCACGGACATACCATCTGCATTGTGTTCGGTGCCTTGAACAAGGGTTGGAAGGTGGTAAGAAAGAGCTGCGTACCATGAGATCGTAGGAGTTGATTCGGAAGAAGACCAGAAAAAGGCATTTTCACCCATAAAGAAAAAGCCTCCATCAGTTCCTCTCATACCTGCCGGCATTCCAGTGAATCGGCTGCTGTTATCGGATGTAAAATTGGGCCTGCAAACCGATGAAAGCACATTGCCATTTGGAACACATACCGTAGGCTGGCCGCTGTTATCGGCTGTAAAATTGGGGCTGACCCAGAGTGTGGTGGATTTCATTTTTCCTCCGGCAACATAGATGCCGCCCAGCGCCGTTGAGAGTTTTTTGAACTCCAGATGGGTCGGTATATGCCACCCTTTCGGAGCAAGACCACGAGGATCGTGCACGGCATACCAGTTATAAAGGCGACCATATTTTCCGTTGCCGGCAGCATCATTTTTGTAGTAGCTCCATGCGCCTTTACCACTTGCTGCGGCGTCAAGCCACTCCTGAGTAGTAGCGGCATATTGAATCGGATCTCCGTTGCGATAACGGCTGACGTCAAGATTCTCCTGCATCCAGACCTGACCGCCTATGGTCACGGTATTAATAGTGTGTCCGTCGATATCCTTCTCTGCTGCCCGCAGATTTGAAGCCGAAGTCATGACGGTTATCAAAAGAAGAAGTAATCCGTAAAGTGCTTTATGTGAATAGTTCATTGCTTGGTGTTGTTTACGGTTGATTATGTTTTTAAGGAAGTTATCTCTTGGTTAATCCAACGATGCACCAGAAAATCCTGATGTACCTTACTTTTTCTTTTTTTTCTCCCGGCTTTAGATTGATAGAGTCTTGATCATCTGCATCTTTATTCTTTATCACCTAACCAAGGTAGCGAGATGAACCTTTAGAAAACATTAAGCTTTGCTTAAAAAAAAGAAAAAAAACACGTTATAGGGATTATTCGATCATGTACAGTTGGAATTTCCGCAGCATAAGCATTGCTCATCAGATTGAGGCAGAGCTTTGTTATATTTGTTTTCACCTTGTACGCCGGATTTTGATAAATGAGCATTTGCCAGGAGGCATGACACACATTGTTTACCGTTGCTGAAAAAAACCGCCTGAAAGTATCAAAGCGTACCGATGCGAAAAAGAAATCGCAGTTGGGGCAGTATCTTACGCCCGCAACTACGGCATCATTCATGGCAGGACTCTTTCCTCGGTCAAGTGGTGAATGCCGCCTGCTGGATGCCGGGGCTGGAATAGGTTCGCTCTCAAGCGCATTTCTTGAACGATGCTCAAAGGGAGATCTGGACTTTCAGTCCATCCGGTTAAAAGCCTATGAGATTGACAACGTCATTCACAAAGAACTTCGGCACTCCCTTTCATCGTACAGTGCCATACCCCGATTCTCTGTCGATTTTCGGCTGAAAGAGCACCTGCGTGCCATGCCTGAAGCCGATACCGTACCACTCCTCTACCCCGGCCATTTCAGTGGAATCAAAAGCCGATGGCCAATAGCCGGTATGAAAAAACCGAATACTATATGAGGCTCATTGGCTGAAAACATTATTGTTACCCTGTTAATCCCGATATTCTCCCAAAGCATACCAGTATGGTTCAAAAGCCTGTTCAACAGTTGCAGCCATCAACGTCATGAAAGGTTTGTAGTCACCTTTGGTGTGGGCCAGATCAAGCGTTTCGTAATAGCCGAGGCGCTTTTCTACGGTCAGCACGGCAGGAGGAAACCCGCCCTTCATCAGCTCAAGGTTCATCAGCAGACGAGCGGTTCGTCCATTACCGTCCACAAAAGGGTGGATTTTCACAAAGTCGGCGTGCACTCTTGCCGCATGTTCAACAGGATGCAAACATTGTTGGTTCAGCACTGTCTGGCGAGCAAAAGCCTCCATCTCTTCAGCCACCTTCAGATAATCGGGCGGACGGTGCTCAGCGCCAGAAATAACAACATTCTGCATCCGGTATTGACCGGCATTCCGGTCATCAATATTTTTTAAAATAAGCTGATGCAATGATTTTACATGCCACTCCGAAAGAGGCTCGTTTTTCTGAACAAGAGCTTCAACATAGAGAATAGCTTCCCTGTGGTTGATAGCCTCAAAATGCTCCCGCATGGTTTTACCGCCAATGGTTATACCTTCAAGCGCAACCTTGGTCTCCTTGAGCGTGAGCGTATTTCCCTCGATAGCATTGGAATTGTAGGTCCAGCGCAACACCAGATCCTCATGCAGATTGCTGAGCATTTCAGGGCTGAACGGCCTGAAGCTACCAAGCCGGGCTTTCAGTGCATCCAGTTTTTCGAAGTCCATCGAATGATCTCCTTTCAGTTTTTCAGCCATTTTCACACTCAACTTTAATACAAATACAAAAAAAATTTCCCTACACCCCATGTGAGATTGCCTTTGGGCGAAGATCTTTTTTTCAGAGTTTCAGATGGTCAGATTGCCAGATTTTCAGGAAGAAAAAGGACTGGAACGAATCACGCGAAAACCAACGACGTCGTAGTAGTCGTTCCACGGATAGTAGAAGCTCCGGGAGGAGCAGCGCAGAGCATCAGCTTCACTATACCAGCAACCCCCTCGCCATGCACGAGATGAAGGATATTTTT
>SESG01013315.1_pt1 | contig 23060 bp, 40 predicted proteins | sample 3171421 | NCBI WGS metagenome assembly SESG01 (sample SAMN10866946, study PRJNA518727) | freshwater metagenome | biome: subpolar coniferous forest; feature: holomictic lake; material: water; isolation source: holomictic Lake 227, 6 m and 8 m depth | place: Canada: near Kenora, Ontario | collected...
GGTTAGATAGTTTTTTAAAACTTGCAAATGATTTTGCAGAAAAAGGTGATCTACAAACACAAGAGTATTGGAAAGGTCAGGTTATGGGAATTTGTAAAGTAGCTGCTTTACTAAATCTTGGAATTGATTGTGATTATTATTTAAGAAATTTGATATGAAAAAATTATTATTGTTAATTTTGTTGCTACCAATATTAGGTTTTGGTGCTACTCCAACAACAGTAAGAACTGCTGATAAAGGATATTATGCAGATTATCTTGCACTATGTAAGACAGTTGTTAAAGATACCTGCTTGATGATTGGAACTAAAACAATTCCATTGAAAGTTGTGACATATCTTAATGATGTTACAAAAACTAATCCTGATGGTACTAAAGTTGTAATTAAAGCAGGTAAATATCTTTCAGAAACTAGAATATTAAATAGTAAAATGTATGGTAATCCATTGAGAAAACGTACATATAAAAATGTTAATGAAGTAGTTAATACAAAACCAACTGTAAACTCAACTAAAGCTATTTGTTGGTTTCCTATAGGTTATAACTGTTATTATAGGAAGAATAGTGTTGCTGATTTTTATAATTGGTATTGGCTAAAGGTGTTGAAAAAACCAAAATTCTGGAAGTAACCTTTTATCTTTTCTAACGTATAATAACATATAACAACTTAAAAAATATATATTATGAGCGAATTAAGTATTCAAATCACAACAAATCATGAATTAACAGTACAAATGATTGATGATCTAATGGTTACAGCACTTGAAGGTGGAATAAACTATTGGTGTCGCAAGGCTAAAATTACTAAATTTCCTGAGAATGTTGAAGAAGGTCAGTCAATGACAGCAACAGAAGTTCTTGCCAATGGTGGTGAACTTACACTTTATGATGCAGAATCTGATGATAAGTGGCTACTAACTAGAGAAGGTTTTTTAAAGGGTTTGAAGATGCATTGTGAAGCTAATATGTCAGACCTTATGGAAATGTATGAAAACCATGATGCTGATGATGCAGATGCAATCGTACAGTATGCAGTCTTTAACGAAATAGTATTCGGATAATGAAAACAGAACAAGTTATACAAGTTGCTAAATTGTTGGAAAAATTTCCAATAGAAGTGGTATTGGTTAAACATTTAATTAATGATGGAGTTGACACAGAAGATAAATTGGTTCAATTATTAAAAAATGAAATTGGTATTTCACAAGCTATGAAAGTTAGTATGCAAAATAGTTTTAGAGATATTCAACATGGCACTAATGGTTGGACTATGAATAAAATACCAAATATTTTTAAATAAAATGGAAACAGATGGAGTACAAAGTAAGGATTGGAGTGGATATTTTCTTGAAACTGATTGTATTGGTGGTTATAAAAGATGTATGATTTGTGGTAAAATACCAAGTCAGTTGTATTACTATGATTCAGACTTCTTTAATATTCGTCATTGCCCAAATTGTAAAAAAGAAGATTATAAACCCCGAACATGGTGGGCAATGTTTTGGATATGGGTTGATAAAAAATTAGATAAAAATTATGTATAACGAGACATTAGAATACCTGAGAGCAAAAACAGATGATGAACTCATTGCAATGGCTAATGAAATCACAAAAGATACTTTAGAAGTTGATTCTCCATTGCGTGTAGCATGTGAGGACTTATTTAAAAAGTTTGATTTTATGTTGGTACTACAGATATTATCTGTTACAGCTATCGTATTAGGTGAAAGACTTACAAAAACAAATTTAGATGCTGAAAGTCTACGAAGTGATATAAATTATATCATTGATAACTCAAAAAATACAAATAAAAGTTTTTAACATGACAAGTGAAGAATTAGAAGAACTAAAGTCAGTAAATGATATTATATTGGGTAATAAACTTATAGCCGTTTTTGATGGTTATATTTATCCATATAAAAAAGATGTTTGGAAAGGTGGAAGTTGTTTAAAAAATGTTGATCTTTTAAGCAGAGTTAAATTTGTAACATATGAAGATGTTATGAGAGATAAACATATTAATAGTGAATCAAGACCTTTTGAATCAGAAACAGGATTACATGCTACCAAATATGGGCATATTGACCTTTGGGATAATATTATAACATTATCAACCGATAGTGAATCTGTTTCACATCTTTTATTAGGTTATAATGAAAGATTTCAAGCATATCATCGTTCAATGGATTGGCTTAGTTCACCAATAAAAAAAATAGAAGCTATTGCAAGGTATTTTTCAATATCAACAACAAGATATGAAAATGGTGATTATGATTATGTAGTTGAAACTAGTTATAATATTAGAATTGTTTCACATAGATCAAAAATTGATGCTATTTGGGAAGCCGTAGTTGAATTTATAAAGAAATACAATGAAGATAAAGGAAACATTTAAAGAGTGGTGTAAATGCTGTAAAAAATTTCATATTATGGCACTTAAACCATGCCCTAGTTGCGGTGTTTATGAAACTCCACAACCTAAGAGCGAAAAGGTTGGTGAAAATTGTTGCACCAATTATGATTGTGATGGTTGCGAAGCATATAGAGATCATCTATGTTAAAAAATAGTAAATAAGACTTCCACGAAATATTGGTGATCGGTATCTGGAAGATCAATTAAGTTGTGTGACCTCTGCGAGTGATAGGAAACTCGAAAGGCGTTCAGAAGCATACTCGGTACGGAAAATCACATCATGTCTACAGCACAACACTAAGTCTTATTTATTTTATAACCTTTTTTAAAATCTAACGTATAATAAAATATGGAAAGAGAATTTAATATTAAAGAATGGGATTTGACTGATTAAATAAAAACTATTCAAAAATAATCAAATATATTTAAAAATAATTAAACTTTTTCTAAAAACAAACTATTTATATATAGAATAAATGAAAACAAATAAAAAAATAATTGAAACTGTTATGAATAAAAATATAAAAGTAATTTCTATTGATTCAGAAAACAAAGAATTTGCTACTGATGACGGGAATACATACCCAATATTATTTGATATTGATGAAGATATTACTATTGATGAATTTCAAATAGCACTGGATGAATCAAAAGAAATAATGATAAAATTATTAAAAGGTAATGAGTGAACTATTAAATCTTAAAGAAGCAATGGTTTTTCTTAATGTTTCCAAATCGACTCTACATAGATGGGACAAGAATGGAACGTTAAAATCAATAAAAACCGCTGGTAAACATCGTAGATATAAACTATCTGATTTAAAATTATTTATTGGCGACAGCCTTGATATTGAAGTAGTGTCAACTGATATTATTGCTGTAATATATTCAAGATGTTCAACTTCTGACCAAAAAACACATGGGGATTTGGATAGACAGGCTCAGAGATTAACTGAATATTGTGTTAAACATAAGTATAAAATTGAATATGTTTTAAAAGATATTGGCTCTGGGTTAAATGATAAACGTATTGGATTTGTTAAACTTTGTGATTTAGTTATTAATAGAAAAATAAATAAAGTTGTTATTGAAAATAAGGATAGGTTAACTAGATTCCAATTCAACTTAATTGAAAAATTCTTTAATAGTTATAATGTTGAAATTGAAATTTCAAATAAAAAAGAATTATCTGAGGATGAGGAACTTGTTAATGATATGATGATGCTTATGGCAAGTTTTACTGGTCGTGTTTATTCAAAACGAGCACAAGAAAATCGTAAGAAACGAAAACTTGAAGAAGAAAATAAAAAGAAAATTAATCTTTAAATAATGATTATTGACAGTAAATATACAAAATCGTTCATATCTGATATGCTAAGTGACTCTAAATATAAAGAGTTACATGACTTTGCTATATTACTTAATAATCATAAAAATACCGTATCTAAAGAGGTTTGTTCAAATCTACCATTTTATATGGAAATGAATATGTTTGACTTTCTTAAATACATGAGAAACAAATACAAGGGAGTAGTTAATTCTAACTTCGACAAACAGTTATACCAAGACGTATTCGTTTCTTATGAAAATAAATTCACATCAATACAGAAAAATATCATATTTGAAAAGGTAAGTTTTAAAGGTTTTGAATTTTATAAACGAGATACGAAAAACAACAAAAATGGCGATTTTAAGAAAGTTATTATCAAAAAAGAAAAGACTAACTTATCATCAGCGTTAACTTATCTTGCTCGTTATGGTAACGAAAATACTGTTGAGTACATAACTAATCAATTAAAAAAGAATGATTTGGTTATTGATAAAATTAAATATTATGAAAACTTATTAAAATTTATTAATAAGTTTGGTTTTGATAGATTATTTTCATTATCTTTGCAACGTAGAAATAGAATCATTGAAAAGTATTCAGAACACCCAATAGAGTTTACAAAATTAACTTTTAGAGGTAGAAGTAGATTGTCTAAAGATGATATAATTTCCTACAATACAAATTTTACTTCTAAAATAAACGCTTTCATTAATATAAGCTGGCTGGGTAGAGGTAATAAATTAACAATACCAGTCAAATATTCAAAACATTATCATGGTTTAATGAGTGAATACAAGAAGCCAACGCCTGACGTAGAATATCTAATAACCTTTACCGATAGGGGAAAAATTAAGGTAAACATATCTAAAGATGGTAAACGTTTCATTCCTGAAAACAAAGTTAACTATTGTGGAATAGATGTTAATGTTAAGCATAATTTATTTAGTTTATCCGATAATTCAAATTTTGATTATGATAGAAATTTACTTAGTAAGTTAACAAGTGAATTGTCTGTTATTGATAATCTAAAGAAAAATAAAAATTATGTTGTTGGTAAAAAGAAACAAAGAAAAGTAGATTCAATTAGAAATAAAGTACAAAAATCTAATGAACAAGTTTGTTCAAATGTTTGTAAGTACTTAAATTTAATTGGTTTAGATCATATCGTAATGGAGGATTTAGATAATTCTTTTGGTAAATCATTTGTTAATGATAAAAATAGTGGTTTAAATTTCAACAGAATAACAAAGGAATTAAACTTATCTTCATTAAAGCAGATGATGGAACATATTGCAAGGAATTACGATATATCGGTATCTACCGTTCATGCAAGTTATACTAGCAAGATGTGTCCTATTTGTGGTTGTATTGAGGATGAAAATAGAAAAAATCAAGAAACGTTTGAATGTATAGAATGTAGTCATAAGGATAACGCAGACCACAACGCATCGACAAATATAAGAAATAGAGTGTCTACGACAGTGTTAAGGACGAACCTCTTAAAACAAAACAAATTAGGTAATGGAACATACGAACCAAAGGTTCTGAAAAGAGACAAGGTTAAGGAAGTTTTATTATCGTTTCGACAAAATCTCGCAAGAGATAAGGATGTGGTGAGAGTGAATACTTTTGACTATGCTTGATTTGTCGGAGTTTGAACGTTGTAGTGGCTATGCAGGTTATAGAAGTAATATAACAGAAGAATGGATTTATGAAATTGAATATAATAGAAGATTAAATGTATTCCTTGAAGAAGCTAGTGTTGTATGCGGTAGAAATACATGGATGATGAATTTTAAAACATATAATGAATTAAAATTATATTGGTTTAAACAATTTGAACCATTATTTAAAGACGTTTTGAATATGGGAATGACGATCAGACAAGACCAACTTCATGGATATTGTGAAAAGTCTGGAAATGAACATCTGGCTGAATGGATTGTTGAACAAAAACAAAATATGAAATAATGAAAACAAAATTATTAAAAAAAGTAAGAAAAAGATATTCAATTGTCAAAGTTGATAAAGACCCAACATTAAAAGATATTAATATTCAAAGATATAACCTTTGTAGATTTACAAGAGAATTAGTATTACCATATTATTATGTTTGGTAAGATTTTTTGAACGGTAGTGGTGGAAAAATAGGAACTGTCCAAACACTTAGGGAAGCTTTTGATATTATGATAGATTCAATTCATATAAATTATTTAACTTTGATTAAAACAAAAACAGAAACAAAAATATATTATAATAAAAGAAAATATGAAAGCAATTTTTAGTAAAGATGAATATGTACCATTTGTATTGTTTATAATACCAGCAATTGGTATGCTGTTGTTTGGACTTTATGGTGATTTTCCCACTAATGTAAATTGGTTTCAATCAAGGAGTTTTGCATTTTTTTGTTCTAACTTTTCATTTGGTATGCTTGTGATTGGTATTTTAGGAATTATCTTTGCGCCACCAACTCTTTTAAAACCTAAGAAACTTATTAGAGATAAGATTGCAAGAATATTACCAAGAGAAGATTTTGAATATATTGTAGAACAAGATGAATTAAATAAACTCTACAGATTAAAAGTATTAGAAGAACTTGATGAAGTTCGTCAATCCAAACATGGTGATATTTACGAGTTTGTTGATTTAATTCAAGTCTGTCAAGCATATGCACGTGTAAATGGTTTTGAAGAAGATGATATTATGGAAGCAATGAAAGTTAAAACAGATGAAAAAGGTGGTTTTTCTGACATTGCCCTGACTAAACTTAATTATTATAATAAAGCAACAACTTATATATGGAAAATTTAACAGAACTTTGGAAAATTGGAAAAGAAGTTGTAATAGCAATTTATAATGTAAGTCACAATAATGGAAAGGACGATTTTAAATTTATAATTTTAAATCCAGATGGAACTTTATGTGGTTACTTTTCATATTATTGTTGTGGTGATCTTGATGAATATTACATTGAATTAGAACCAGAAGATTTAATCAATGATATTGAAACAACCAAAGCTAAATATCAAAAACGAATAGACGATGAAGAAGCTGAATTTATTGCAAGAACAAAAGAAAAACAACGTCTTGAAGCCGAAGAAAAAGAAAAGAACGAATTGATAATTTATAATAAATTAAAATTGAAATTTGAAACTTTAGATAAATAATAACGTATAATAAAATATGAAAAAAATATTATTACTATTAGTACTTGCATTTACATTTGCAACAGGGTATTCACAAGTTGATGCCAAACAAAAAACAGTCTTGGGAAAGTTCATATTAGGTTATGACAGCATGGAAAGTCTTAAACTTAAAGACGTTGATGTTAACGAATCTAATAGTACTGAATTTGATAACGGTCATGTTGTTGTAGCTGTATTAGATGAATATACCTACAAAAAGTTTATCTTCTTGGTTTTCATTGATAATACACTATACAGCGTAAGATATTATCCATTAAAAGATAGTCGTGTTGAAAAATATTTTGATTTTTTAGATAAAAATTATCAAATTGATTTTATGATACAACAATGGTCAAATAACTATGTTCTAGTCATTTATGACCCTGATGGTGAAGATGATAAAGAATCATTCGTGCATTATGACAAAGCCATGTATGAAAAGTATGAAAAATTTAGGGATTTTTAATAACCTTTAGAAAATTTAAACGTATAATAAAATAAAAGCTATGGAAGAATATGTATTTTTAGAAAAAACATTCATCAGAACCAAACAGGTTGAAGGTGAAAAGGGTATTTGTGTTGGTTGTGCATTCAATGATATTAATACAGTAACTAAATTTGGTGAAGGTTGTATCAAATACGGTGAGGTATGTGATGTTAATAAAGTCGGAAACATGGTTGTTTTCAAAGAACAATAACATGAAAGAAAAAATAATTAAATTGATTGCTGAATGTAAATTTAATGGTTTATCATTTAAATCAAATTTTCTATATCATCAGCCATTTAAATATACAAACCAAGAAACTTATAGGTATTTGTTCTGGTTGACAGAATTAAATCTTTGGCTGTTTCTAAACTTTGATGTTGTTATAACACAACACATGGGTCATTTAGAAAGACTAGAAGATCAAATTTTTAATGTTTTAACTGATTTAAAAGATAATTAACATATGGACAAACAAACAACTCTTGAATATTCAAATGAATATTATTGTGATACAACATGTATCAGCACTTATAACGAAATAACACAAAACTTTAAACAAATAGAAGATAAACCAAAACAAACTCAAAACAAAAAATGTCCTAGATGTGGTAGTACTAATACTAAAGCAAAATCTGGAAGTAATATTTGTTTAATTTGTGGCGATTATTTTTAACCTTTTGTAAATTTTAACGTATAATAAAATAAAAACTATGTGTCTAATTGTTGAAGATGTTAAACTAACACATGATCAACCAATTCCAGATTTGTGTGAAATACTTTACATTCAAGAATCTGAATATTGTAATTGTAATAATCCTTGGAATGGTATGGGTTTGGGAACTTGTGTGAGTTGTAGGAAAAAAATTCAAATAACTGGAACTTTATAAAAATTCTAACGTATAATAAAATATGAAAATTAATAAAAATAGTAAAGACGGACTTGGAGATTATTGTAAATGGTTAGAGAAGAACTTTTCATTAGAACAAATGATACCCACTTTGCCAGTTATCTTGCGCCTTGACGGTTCTAATTTTTCAAAATGGACTAAATGTTTGGAGAAACCTTTTGATTTAAACTTTGTAAAGTTAATGCAAGATACTACTGCTTACCTAGTTAAAGAAACTAATGCCGTTGTTGGTTACGTCCAATCGGATGAAATAACTCTTATTCTTTATAGTGATAATAGAAGATCGTCTATTTATCATGACGGTAAAAAACAAAAAATTTTATCAAAGTTAACTGGTTTGTGTGTAAATTATTTTAATGAAAGACGTAAATTTTATTTACCTAATCATAATAAAGTAGCTAATTTTGATTGTAGAATTTATCAAACACCTACATTAAATGATGCAACACTTCAATTACTTTGGAGAGAACAAGATGCAACTAGAAATAGTATTTTAGGTTTGGCATATAGTTTATTTAGTCATAATGATGTTATGAATTTAAATACAAGTAAACTTCAAGATAAAATGATGTTGGAAAAAGGTGTAAACTGGAATGAGTTATCAACAATTCTTAAACGTGGAACGTATTTTAAAAGAATTATTGAATCTAAACCATTCACAGCAGCAGAACTTGAATTATTACCTGAAAAACATCTGGCACGAACAAATCCTGATCTGGTTATTAGTAAAACTATTATTAAACAAATTGAATATCCAATTTTAAATTCAATTGCTAATAGAGCAGATGTAATTTTTAAAGATGTTGAACCAAAATTACAAATTAATAAATAAATATAAAATTATGTGCTTAGTATTAAAAAATTGGTATACAAGAAAGCGTAAAGCTAAAACAGATATAGTAGTTTATAAACATCTATATAAAACTGTTATTGATGGAGAGAGTTATTATCTAACACCTTATCGTAATACACCTGTAAAAATGGGTGAAACCTACGATTCTGGTCTTAAACGAGAAAAAGAAAATAAGGTTCATGTAGGTTTACATTCATTTGCATTTATTAATGAATGCAAAGAAGATGCTAAATATGAAAAAACATTTCCCTTTATTTCAGTTGTTGTTGTATGTGAAATCCCCAAAGATAGTAAATTCTATGAAGGTGAATTTAAAGCATCATGTCCCTTTAATGCATTCACATCAATTGCAAGTAATAAAATCAGATATGTTCAAGAATTATTTGAAGTTTAGTAGATGTTTAGATAATTAGTATTTATAGAAGTATTAAGTTCTGAATAAAAATAAGTAGGTTGTTGGACTAGGCAAATAGTTACTAGCGGTTCACGGTAAGGATAAGATAACTATAAAGTATAACTTTTATTATCTCGGTTTGCTAATGGCGTGAGAAGTCTTAAAATAATTAGACGAGATTCCAAGAAAACAATCATTCAGGTTTAATGCTTTTAATTAGAAGTGGCAGAAAAAGGGTTTGTATTATGGTGTAGAAGTCTGAAACCCTGCAATAACCAATAAGATCGCAGTAACTACTCAAATCACTTCTAATTTTTATAACCTTTTCCAAGTCTTAACGTATAATAAAATAAAAAATGGACGAAATTAAAACATTTAATGAACACAGGAGAAGTTCTAATCCTGATGAAGCCAAACTTTATGAAGTGGCTTGTAAATTAAAACAAGACTATAGTAAACTTTTTGATTGTGCTATTTTAGGTGTTGATGGGCGAGGTAATTCTAATGGTTATTTAAACCAAAGAGAAGAACAAATTGTATTCTCAACACTTCAATGGCTAGGCAGTCCTGTTGGTAAATCATTCTTGAAACAATCTGGTTATATTAAAGAAGAATAAAATGAATGTAAATTACGAATACAAAGGAAAATCATATAGATTATTACAATCAACCAAAATCAAAATTGATGGTGAATGGGTTGATGGAATAATTTATATGTGTTTATATAAAAATCCAGATGGATTAATTTATGTACGAACCAAAAAAGAATTTTTTGAAAAGTTTAAATTAAAAGAAATAACAGATTAGCTATGGCATATCCAACAAATACTTCGGAAGTAATTATTTTAAATCTAACTGCATCTGGTCATAAATTATCAGAAGATGATAAGGACATGATTAGAACTTTTGTTTGGGATTGCTCAAGCAAATCATATGCAGAAGGAAACAACAGCAATGGTTGTGATTGTGGTCAGCCTAGTTGTGGTTATTGTAATTGATAACCTTTTCCAAGTTCTAACGTATAATAGAATATGAGTAAAAATATAAAATGTGTGTTTTTGGATATAGATGGTTGCCTTAACGTCATACCAGAAGGTCATGATGAATTTGGTGCTGTATTCCACAAGCGTTTTATGGCTAATTTAAAAGAGATCATAGACGAAACTGATGCTAAGATAGTAATCACATCAACATGGAGAAGTAATGGCTTAGACTTCATGCAAGACCTATGGAAAGCCAGAGGTTATGCAGGTGATGTAATTGATGTAACACCTTCAATATATATTGGTAATGTGTTATTTTGGGATGAAAATAAAGATCATACTAAACATTACAATTCAATCCCAAGAGGTTTTGAAATTAAATACTGGCTTGAATATGAATCATCCAAACATGGTGAAGTGACTGATTTCGTGATACTTGACGATGATGGAGACATGTTATTAGAACAAAAAGATAACTTCGTCATGTGTAGTGGAGACATGAATGATAGCGATTGTGTTGATATTGGTTATGGTTTAACACAGAGCAGAACGAACAGAGCAATTAAAATATTGAATAAATGAAGAACACGTCAGGAATATATCTTTTAAATAAGTTCAATGAGTTGTTGATAACGCATCCAACACATACACCAGACTTTCATACATGGTCAATACCAAAAGGTGAAAGTGATGAAGGTGATCGTGATTTATTAGAATCTGCTTTCAGAGAATTTTATGAAGAAACAGGTTTGTTGTTATCAGAAAATAATTCAGGTGAAAATATTTTTTATTTGGGATGTGCTGATTATAAATCTGGTAAAAAAAGATTACAAGCTTTCTTTATTAAAGATGAAAGTATTGGTAGAGAAGAAGTCATTTGTAGTTCAACTTTTACAACAGCAACAGGTATAGTTACACCAGAGAACGATGAATACAAATGGTTGTCAATTACAAACAGATTTGAGAGAGATTATTTAATCAGACTTTTACACGAATCACAGATAGGATTTATTGATAACATATTAAGAATAATAAGCAATAAATAGTATAACATTTCCACCCTTAGAACGTATAATTAAATATAAAAAATGATGATTATGGAGAGTAATATTATGAAAACGAGAGAAGAAAACATTGATTTTCTAGTACGATTAACTAATGAAAATAAATATCTTAAACAATACAATAGATTAATTAACGACAGGCTATTTCCCGAAGAAGATTTTGATATTGTGTATAAACAATTGATGAAACGTTTTATTGCATTAGAAGAATATGAAAAATGTGGTGAATTAATTAAATTAAATAAATAACATGAAAACATTGTTTAACAGGAAGAAAAGACTAATCAAGGAATTAGGATTACAATTAACATATACAAATGATTTATTAGCTGAATCAGTTGATAGAATCAAAGATTGTAATGATGAAATTGAAAAATTAAAATCAGAACTATCTTCAATAAAAGATATGCCAGTTAAAACTGAAAATTATTATATGGATAAAGAATTGATGGCAAAATACCCACAATTCATTGATTATTTTGATGATTTATATGATGATAAATATTTCTGTTCAACACTATTTAGACTATCAAGGAATCCTGAATTGGTAGTATTACTTTTCAAAGCTATTCTTGATTTTGATTTTGATAGTGTTGAAAAATTTATGAGAGATAATAATTGGTTTTGGCAAGATAGAAAACGTTCACCAAATAAATATGAACTAATTAAATGTGTCTTTGAATTATCACAAATGTTTCTTATAGATAATAAAATTGAATTACCTACTAATGATGAAAATTATCAAGAATATGCAAGTGGTGGTTTTTATGTTAAACTAACTTTCGATGGCGATAAACCAGTAAATATAACAATTAAATTCAAACAATAACATGGAAGCAAATAAAGTAGGTGAATACCTTGTAAGAACAAAGAAATCCGTTGTAGGTGAATGGGATTTTGATATTAAAATCAAAGTAAACTATTTGATACAGAATAGAATGAGTGTTACGTTTTTAACAACTACTTATTTTTGTAATATTGGTTATACAAATTTGTATTTCAAAACTCATTTTGAAAGTGTATTTGAAGTATTAGAAGCACTTTAAAAATGTTATGATATTAGTAACCTTATTTATTAACCAACGTATAATAACATATATAAACTTTAAAAAAATATAAATGATAACAAATTTAAGTGAATTATCTAAGAAAGAAATTAGCGAATCATCAGAAGGTGTTAAAATGAGATTAAGTGATGATTCTGCAACAATCGTTTTTCAAATGTTCATTAATCACAATTATTCAAATCCTATTGGTAGTATTTGTAGAGAAATTGCAAGTAATTGTTTTGATAGTCATATTGAAGCTGGAATTACTTTACCAATTCTTATTAAGAAAACACATGATGCTGAAACAGATCATCATTATATTTCATTTATTGATTTTGGGGTTGGTTTATCACCAGAACGAATTGAAAAAATATATGGAGTTTTATTTGCAAGTACTAAACGTGCAAATAATGAACAGATTGGTGGATATGGAATTGGGAGTAAAAGCATATTAGCCTACAAACGTAAAACTGGTATGGGTAGTGAAGAATATGACAATTCATTTTTTGTAATAACAACTTACAATGGAATAAAATATTACTATTGCATCTATGAAGGAAACAATTGTCCTGTTATAAATTTATTACATTCAGAATCAACAACAGATGGAAATGGTACTGAGGTTAGAGTCCAAGTATTAAAGAACGATATTCAAAAGTTTGAAAACGAATTATTCAGACAGTTGTATTATTTTGAAAATATTGTATTTGAAGGATTTGATAATTATAACGGAAATCTAACAAATGATTACCAGATCATCAAAGCTAAGAACTTCATTTTCAGGGGTAATAAATACCGTAATGACATTCATGTTTGTTTGGGTAGAGTTGCTTATCGTATTGACTATGACGTTGTTGATATTGCTGATCGTGATTATAACTATCCAATTGCGCTAAAGTTTGACATTGGTGAATTGAATGTAACTAAGTCAAGGGAAGATTTGGATTATTCGGAAGAAACAATTAAAGCAATCAAAGCTAAGATTGTACTTGCAAAAGCTGAATTAACAGAAATGCTTGGTAAACAATTTGATAGTGTTGTTGAACTCGAAGATTATTTTAAAACTGATAAGAAAAATCTGGTTTTGAATTTAAGTCCAACACATACAATTGGTCTGGATAAAAATAAATTCAAAATTCAATATAATAACTTCAAATACAAACATTTGAATCTTCCAAATGAAGATACAATGTTCAATCTATTCTTTACCACAGGTATTATGGGTAAGAAAGAAAGTCGTAACGATAGTTATTATAGTAGAAATACTTTTAATAGAACATACGGTAATATTGTAAATTGTAAAAACTTGTATTGGTTGAATCATGATTTTGAAAAGAATATGTTGCTTACAAGTTATATCAGAAGTATCAATGATAGGTATTACATGATTTATATGAAAGATCAACCTGTTGTTCAACCAAATGATATCAGGAAATACTTTAAAGATAGTGTTGCTACTGATCAGGATATTTTGGATTTGTTTGATGATATGACTGCAATTGTAAAAGCAAATACAATTGATTATGATAAGATCATAATTCCACCTTCATACATTGCTGAAAAGAAAGCAAATAGAAGTAAAAGTCGTGAAACTGGTACTGCTGTTGTTAATTTTCATTTTAGTGGTAGTTATCGTAATCAATACAGAGTAATGATTAAAGACTTACATAACTTTCAAGGAACAATCATTTATGGTACTAAAGAACAAAGTAATAAATTATTAATAGTTAGTAAAATTGTTTCTGCAATTTTTAAAGTACCAGTTATTACTGGATATCAAGTAATTTCTAAAAAATTCATTCATGAAAATGGAAGTGATAATAGTAGATCAAAGCCAAAATCAAACATCATGGTAGTTTATGTTGCTGATGGAAATCTAAAACATTTTAAAAGATGTTACAAAGCTATTCCAGTTGATCAATTCAATGTGAGAATGCTTTACAGAAAACATGATGAAATCAACAGAACAATTATTAATGAAGAACTTAACGATAAGAAATATTATGTCAATAAGTTATTTTTGAATAAAAAGTTCATTGCATTGCATCCTGAAATGGCTGATAATATTTTAAAAGTTGCAAAGTTTAATCCTGTAATCAATAAAACAATTACTAATTTAAGGTATCTGTTAGAAAATTTTATGAAAATTGATAATGCTTATACAAAAGCTGATAAAGAGTTTGTAAAAACTGTTGATGCTCTAAAAGAACTTGACAGTAAATATGAAAAGTTGTTAAAGTATGTTTCAATTCCACATTCTTTATCAGATAATGATTATCCAGAATTTTGGAGTTTAATTAAATTAATTGGTGAAAATTTGTAACCTTTAAAAATTAATAACGTATAATAAAATAAAAAGATATGAAAAGTATTACTGAATTTGTCTTAGCGGAAAAGAAGTTAAATTTTGATGAAGCAAAATTAAATATTCCAGATGGTTACAGATTACCAACAAAGAAGGAATTGATGTTAATGTATGTTGAAAATGATGAAAATAAAATTGATCTACCAAAATCAAATGTTTGGTCTGTTGATGAATATATTTCAAAAAACAATGTATCAACAACAGCATTTGCAATACAATTATCTAATGGTTATACTGCCACAATGAAAAAAACTGAAAGATTAACTGTAATATTTGTTAAATTGTAACCTTTAGAAATTAATAACGTATAATAAAATAAAAAGATATGAAAATGAATAGTATTCAAGCAGTCAAAATTGGCACAACTATTAACCTAAGTATTAATGGTAAGCTGAAAAAGGTTAGTTATCAGAGTTTAGATGAAGCAGCTATTGCTTTCGGAGAAATCCTGAAAATTAAAGAAAATCCAACAGATGAAAATCTGGTTAAATTACTTCCTCTCATTCATGAAAAAACTCGTATGCTTATCGTAAACGGTTTTGAAACTGATGTAGTTGATGGTAACGTTTATCTTGAAGGGTTTAATACACCTGTTCCTGAAAAACTATTTGAAATCATCAAAGAATATAGCGACAATGGTTATCCAATGACACCAATCGTTAACTTCTGGAAATTGCTTATGGCAAATCCTGATGTACGTGTAAGGGAATCGTTGTTTGACTTTATCAGCACTCATGACTTCTCATTGACTGACAAAGGTTATATGATTACTTACAAAGCTGTTCTTACTTCTAAGACTGCTAAGAAACAAGTTGTTAAAGAAACATCCAAATCTAAGGTTGCTAAACCTGCTGATTCAACAGCATTTACGACTTTCATCAGTACTTCACTTGCAAAAGTTAAAGCTTGGAAGAAAGCAGCTAGGAACTTCGATGTTTACACTAAACTTGCTGATGATTCATTGGTATTGGTTGATAGTTTTAAGAAAAACTTAACTGGTGATAATAAATTCCTGTTCAATGGAAATTTGGTTACTTTGTCTACACAGTTGGCACAAAACCCAATTGAAGCTGTAACAAAGCCAGTTGAAGTTGTTGTTGAAGATACTACAGTTGTTTCAACTGCTGTAACATATACTGATAAACACAGTAAAACAATGGCAATTCGTATCGGTGTACCAGTTGTTCAGACACGTGAAGTTTGTGATTCAGACCCAAGCGTTGATTGCTCAAAAGGTCTCCATGTCGGGGCAACCCGGTATGTTGAACAATTTGCAGGTCATAATGACCCAATTTTGGTCTGTTTAGTGAACCCAATGAATGTAGTTAGTGTTCCTAAGTACGATCACAGCAAAATGCGTGTATGTGAATATTTTCCCTTTGCTTTGGCTAACTTCACCGACAAGAAGATCGAAATCATTGAGCAGTCTTACTACGAAAATGATTACGCAAGTCATGAAGAAGCTGCTTTGAACACTCTTTTGGCAAGTGTTAAAGCAAGTCAGAAACCATTACCAACTGCAATTGGTGCTGCTATTGATGATCGTACAATGGCTGAGTTCATCAAGATCATTGAAAATCGTTTGATTGATTTAAAATAAACATAAAACGGCATCTAAAAATTGTTTTAGATGCCGTTCAGTTTTTTTATTTATAAATGAGAAGAAAAGGATATTTTGTTGATGATAATTATTTAAAGAATATTGATACAGAAGATAAAGCATATTTTTTAGGATGGATGTTAAGTGATGGTACTATATCAAAAACATCATTATCATTAAAATTAAAATCTTCTGATGAATATATTATCAAAGAAGTTTTTAATAAATTTTCAAATGGTTATAAAATATCAACAGATAAAACATCAAAATGTATTAAAATAACATCAAAAACATTAATCGAAGATTTAAATAAATTAGGTTGTATTGAAAATAAAACGATGTTAGGTTTTAATTTACCAAACTTGCCAAATGATTTATTTAGACATTTTATTAGAGGTTATTTTGATGGTGACGGTTCAATATCAAAAAGGTCTGCCAGAATTTATCAAATACAAATTAGTATATGTTCAATTGACAATTTATTTTTACAACAATTAAAAAATAAGCTAATTGAGAATAATATCCACTCAGAAATTTATAAAGAAATTAGAAATGGTAAATCTTTAAAACGTCCAAATGGTGAATATAATATTGATAATATTGATATGTATAGGTTATTATTAACATCACATAAAGAGAAATTAAAATTTTATGAATTTCTTTATAATGATTGTAATACTAAACTTTTAAGAAAATTTAATTTATATAACAATTATTACCATAATACAATTTCATTAATTATTAAAAAAAATAGTAATATTATAAAATATATTAATGATGTACCAATAATAAATTATGATTTAATTACCGAAAATACTTTTAGATTAGGTGTTGAAGTAAATTCGAAATTAATATTAAATCTATACAAACATGGAAGAAACGTATATTCAATACACAAAGAATTAAATATAAGTAGATCAGTAATAAATAGAATAATTAAAGAAAATAATTTATAACCTTTTTAAAATTCCAACGTATAATAACATATGAAAAAGAAATATAAAGAAAAGATTTTAAACGCTAAAAAATTAATAAATTTTATTAATTGTATTTTAGAATTTCATTCATCAAAATTTCAACTTAAAGGTGTTTTTGAAAAAAATAATAAATGCGTTGAAATTCGTGATTATAATGATGGAATTTATATTGTTTTTACATTAGAAGAATTTTCAGTTGGTAAAATTCAAGAAGAATTAGATTTTTATAAAAATCCAATTAATACAACTGGATATTCACATCTTAATGAATATTATAAACTTATTCAAGAAATTGAACCAACACTTATTAAATACAAAACATTAAAAAATATAAAACTATGATTAGAAGTCTTAACTTAGATGGTATGTTCGTACCAACATCGCATCCAGAAATCGAATTTAAGCTGTTCAAATTTTCAGGTGGTGAACTGCACATTAAACTTAGCAACCTCATTGATTATAGAGTAATTGATAAGGTTGTAATTACCAATCGTGTAACTTCAAGTGATGATCTCATGGAAATCCTATTTGCAGTTGATGCATTGCGTTATAAAGGTGTTAAAGCATTTGATTTGATCATGCCTTACATTCCCTATGCTCGTCAGGATAGAAAAGCTGTTGAAGGTGAAAGCTTTACATTAAAAGTTTTTGCTAAAGTACTTAACAGCGTTGGGTTTGATAACGTATATACTGTTGACAATCATAGTGAAGTGAGTTCAGCCTTGATTGATAATTGCAGAGAAATCACCAATAAAGAATATGTTTTAGAAAGTTTAAAAGATATTTTTAAATAATTTGTGAAGTTTTACTATCATCACAGTATTTATCAATAAAATACTTAGTATGATAAAACCGCAAATTATTTGGACACAGGATAAAATCGATTATTTAATTGAAAATTATCCTAATGGTAGTACATCAGAAATGATGGAATATTTGAAAATCAAATATACAACACTAAAATGTGCTGCACAGAGATTTAATGTTAAGAGAAATGATGATCTTAAATATTTAAATAAAGTAAAACCATTATTATCAAATACATATCAAAATTGGTATTGGCTTGGTTTATTAATGGCAGATGGTTGGTTAGGTGATAATGGAGATTTAAAAATATCATTATCAGAAATAGATGTTGAACATTTGAAGAAATTAGGAAAATATTTAGATGTAAATGTAACCAAAACAAATGGATTAACGTATAATAATAAAACATCGAAAGATTTTTATACGATTGCTGTTCGTGATGTAATTAACACAAAAATATTGAAAGATAGATTTAAAATAACAACAAAGAAATCTATAAATGCGTGTTCTTTAAAATGTTTAAATTCAGAATCAAAATTAATATCATTTTTTATTGGATTTATTGATGGTGATGGATGTATAACACAAAATAAAATAACAAAAAATGCAAATATGATACGTATTCAATGTCATAGTTCATGGTTTGATAATTTTGAGTTTTTATCTGATGAAATTTATAAATATTTAGGTATAAAATTTAGAGTATATATTGATACACAAGGATTTGTAAAAATGGTATTAACAAAAAATAAAGAAATGAAAATTTTAAAAGAAACAATATTAAAATACAATTTAACAGTTTTAAATAGAAAATGGGATAAAATATGAAAAACAAATTTAAATTAATTTCAATTGATGCAGGTGCATCAAAGAAAATAAACAGTCTTGGTGAATTTTTATATTCAAATGGTTGGACAAATTTTGATATTATTCAATGTAATAAGAAAAGAAATGTCAGCAATGGAAATATTGAAGGGTTTGAAGTTTTTACTGATGATCTTCAAGGATTACCTTGTTTTATATCAGATGATATTTGCGATGGTGGTGCATCGTTTATTCATGCAGCTAAAGCATTAAAAGAAAAAAATTGTGGTGACTTATATCTTTTTGTTACTCATGGAATTTTTAGTAAAGGATTTGATGAATTAAACAAATATTTTAAAAAGATTTACACAACCAATTCTTTTTCTGATGTTGAAAATGAAAATGTTAAACAATTTAAATTGTATATGTAATGAAAAAAATAATTATAATACTAATAACAAGTCTTATTATATTTTCTTGTTCTAAATCAAACATTATTAAAATGACAATTGATAGTTTAGAAATTAATGGTGTTAAATCAAGAGATACTATATATTCTGCTATAAATGACAAATATGTTGATTTAAAATTAACAAAATTTTTAATTGGATTATGGCGTGTTGAAGATTATACATGTCAAAACTATATAGATAGTATTAACTCGCATTATACCTATTATAATTTGGTTGATAAAAATCTTAAAGAAATGTGGTTCAATGAACCTGTAGATTTTGTTAACTATATGTCTAAAAATGGTTATGAAATGATAAATAAAAACGAATCAGAATATTGTGTTAAATATTCATTTAAAAAATAAAAGTTATGGAAAAGAAATACAAGTTTTTTTGGGGTGGAATTTTTAGTAATTGGTATCCGTCAAATTTTGTAATTGATGGTATTCAATTCTCAAGTGGTGAGCAATTTATGATGTATAATAAGGCTATGCTTTTTAATGATTTAGAAATTGCTACTTTGATTTTAGCAGAACCAAATCCAAGAAATCAAAAAGCATTTGGTAGAAAGGTTAGAAATTTTAATCCTCAACATTGGAGTAGCGTTTGTTATGACTTAGTTAAAGAAGGTTTACGTCAGAAGTTCTTACAAAATCCTGAACTACTGGTATATTTGAAACAATACATAGGTTATGAAATTGTTGAAGCTTCACCAGAAGATCGTATTTGGGGTATTGGTTATGATAGTGCAAATGCACTTTCTAATATTGATAATTGGGGTACTAACCTATTAGGCAAGATGTTAACAGAACTTTCTAACGAATTATAATATGATTGAAGAAATTTCAAAATATGTTCATGAAGAAATGTGGGTTAAGTGGGCGCAGACAATTCTTGAAACAGAACCCAACATATCTATTGAACGTAGAGAAAGATGGGAAGAATGCTTTATTCCATATGAAGAACTTTCAGAAGAAATGAAAGACCTTGATAGACAATTTGCTAGGAAAATATATGAAATTGTTAATCCAGTAAAAAATATTGAATCAAATAATGATTTTATTATTGAAATTTCATCTAAAACAAATTATGATGGATTATAATAATTGGTGACTTAGATTGTCAACAATTTTTATAACCATTTTAATTTCTCAACGTATAATAACATATGGAAAATAAGCAAAAAGAAGCAGTAATAATGTTGTCATTACCTGCTGGTGGTAAAACAACTTATATTAAGGAAAATTATATTGATGTAAATCCTAATAATCACGTAATTGTCTCAGCTGATAATATTAGGGTTAAACATCCAGATTATGACCCACAGAATCCAGAAGCAATTCATGAATTATGTGTTGATTTAGCTGAAAAAGAAATGTATCGTTTAGGAAGTCTGAATACAAATATTGTAATGGATGGTGGTGGAATTAATAATTATTATACTCTAAGAATTGTTGATAAATTAAAATTTTGGGGTTATAAAATTAAAGTAGTTTTTATTAACACACCTGCAAGAATTTGTATTGCAAGGAATAATGAAAGAGTTAAGAAAGGTGAACGTTTTGTACCAAAATCTTCAATTATTGATAAATCATATAAACTACAAAGGTCACTTAGTAGATTAATGTGTGTTTGTGACGAAATTATTGAAATTCCATATTTCACCAATAAATATTTGTTCGTTGATATGGATGGATGTGTTGCTGCCTATCAAGACCTTGTTGCTGATGAACATGGTAATGTTGATTATGTTAATGGTGAAATTTTTAAATATGCTAAACCAGTTGTGGAAGTTATTAATGGATTAGAAACATATTTTATTCATAATAATATTCATATCTTATCTGCTTCTCCAAATAGCATTTGCAATACCGAAAAAGCTGAATGGTTAAACAAATACATGCCATTCATCAAAAATGAAAATAAATATTTTGTAGGTAATAAACAATACAAAGTTGTTATGTTGGAGAATTTAATTAAAAAGTTTAAATTAACTCCACAAGATGTAACTTTTTTAGATGATGAACACAAAATATTGGAAGAAGCTAAAAAATTAGGAATAAATACTATGCATCCTTCAATGTTTTTAGCAAATATTAGTAACCTTAAAGAATATCTAACGTATAATAAAAAGTAAATAAATATAAAAAATATGATTTCAAACATTAATCCAATGCTTTTATGTGATGGCTATAAAACAGATCATCGCAGACAATACCCAAATGGTACAGAATTTGTTTTTTCAAACTTCACTCCACGCAAAAGTCGTGTTGATGGTGTGAATGATGTACTATTTTTTGGTATGCAATATTTTGTAAAAGAATACCTTATTGAACGATGGAATAAAAATTTCTTTCAACAGCCTAAAGACCAGATTCTTCGTCAATACAAACGTAGGATGGATAATTACTTAGGTGCTGATGCTGTTCCAGTTGAACATATAGGTGAACTACATGACTTGGGTTATCTTCCTTTTGAACTTAAATCCATTGATGAAGGAGTACTTGTTCCAATAGGAGTTCCTGTTTTCACAATTGAAAATACAATTCCAGAATTTTTTTGGTTAACAAACTATCTTGAAACTTTGGTTTCAAATATTATGTGGAAACCAATTACTTCTGCAACAACAGCTTTTCAATATCGTAAAAGACTTGAAGAACATTGTGCTAAAACTGGTTATGATAAATCATTTATTCAATGGCAAGGTCATGATTTTTCTTTCAGAGGTATGAGTGGTACAGAAGATGCTTTAGTTAGTGGTATGGCACATTTAATGTCATTTACTGGTACTGATACAATCCCTGCCATTGATTTACTTGAAATGTATTATAATGCAAACTCAGATACTGAATTGATTGGCGCAAGTGTCTCAGCAACAGAACATTCTGTCATGTCAATGGGTAATAAAGAAAATGAGATCGACACTTTTAGACGTTTAATTAATGAACTTTACCCAACAGGTATTGTAAGTATTGTTAGTGATACTTGGGATTTTTGGAAAGTAATCGCAGAATATCTTCCAGAATTAAAACAAGAAATTCTTGCTAGGGATGGTAGAGTTGTTATTCGTCCAGATAGTGGTGACCCTGTAAAGATTATCACAGGTTGGACTGATGCTGAAATTCTTGCAGAAGATAAAGTGTTTGAAAATAATGCTTGTGGTCGTGCAGAAAAATTAGGTGCTTTTGAAAGTCTTTGGAATATCTTTGGCGGTAGTATAAATGTAAAGGGTTACAAAGAACTTAATGGAAAGATTGGTTTGATTTATGGCGATGCAATATCACCTGTAAGGCATAAACAAATATTGGAGAGATTAGAAGCTAAAGGCTTTAGTGCAAATAATCTTGTTTTTGGACTCGGAAGCTTTGGTTATCAGCTAGTTACGC
>SESG01039419.1_pt1 | contig 23044 bp, 25 predicted proteins | sample 3171421 | NCBI WGS metagenome assembly SESG01 (sample SAMN10866946, study PRJNA518727) | freshwater metagenome | biome: subpolar coniferous forest; feature: holomictic lake; material: water; isolation source: holomictic Lake 227, 6 m and 8 m depth | place: Canada: near Kenora, Ontario | collected...
ATAGAAGAAGAATTGAACCGGCGGTGAAGTCTGTTGAGTTGTCCACTGGTACGGCAGTAACTCCTGAAGCGATGTTACTACTCATGTATGTCGAAGCCTTGACATCCAATTGATTTGGAATATCAATAGTGTTTCCGATATTGTGTTTTACTGTGATTTGAGGGTACATGAGATTATATTACATAAGTGAAACCTGTTAAGTAAGCAACCTTATCCCCCGTGTTAGTCCATACTCCTTGGTAAAAAGTTTTCCACAAGTTAGCGACACCACTCCCGGCTTGTAACTCGATAGAACAAGGTGTCGTTAAGAGAACAGAGTTATCCGCACCAAATGTTGGAATGCCATAGCAATAGTTTTTATTGGCAAATGGAAGTGTCATTGTGAATGTTGTAGCATTGGACACACCAGCCATTCGAACGCCAGGGGATACTGTTAGCCTGTCATAAGAAAGATGGTAATTTATTTGTGATGCAACGGTAGAACTAACACCACCAAGTGTACTAATACAAATAAGTTCTCTTGTGTCATATATCGGTCTATTGATTATGATTGAAGTGGCTGGGATAGACCAGTTGAATGGCGTTGCCGAAAGTTTCGCATTAAATCTTCCTATACACTCTACATAGTCAGTAGCTGTCAGGTTACCAAGTCCAGCATAAACACCTTTCTCGTGAGCTGCGTTTGAATCAAAATCACCCATGACCCTAGCACCGGGTAAGCGAGAAATATCTAGTGATACGGCAGAAGCTATGGTGTCCCATTGTAAATAAGTAAAGTAATCAACTTCTTGAGTTGCCAATTCAGATGAACCAGCGTTAAACCAGTTTATACTAGCACCTGAAGTTATAGAAGTATACAGAGCACTGGTAATCGTCCTCACCGCACCAGCCAAAGTAATTGTAACTGGATTTGTCGGAGATGGGTCGTTGCCATCTAGTCCTTTAAGTGCGACTGTTAGATAACCAAAAGCAACAACTGTTGTAATTTTGTAGTTGGTAGCAACGCCTTCTGCGCCATTGAAACGGGTATCATTTGTTAAAGCGAGTGTACCAGTCGTGTTTGGGAATGTAAATGTCTTGGAGGATGAAGCAATTTGACTAACATCGAGATTGGCCCCAACTGAAGCACCTGAGTGGACGCCTAAAATAATCATGCCGTCGACTCCGCTTCCGCTCTTCTTACCTGGTTCAATTATCACATCACCACCATTTGAATTGCCATTAGTAGCATCTCCGCCTTTTATGATTGCGTTTCCTCCAGCACCAGATGTTGCGCCGCCAGGACCTCCAATCACTCTAGCTTGACCACCGATTCCTGTGGCACCGGCTTGACCGCCTTGGACGAGAGCAACACCGCCAGCGCCTGACCCGTTACCAGCGCCAGCATAGGCAGATGCAATACCTCCATCACCATTACCACCGGATGAATTACCGCCAGCTATATAACAGGCTCCGGCAGACGCTCCTGTGGAAAAACCTCCAAATATATTTATACTTCTACCAACACCAGAAGTCTGTGGAGTTGTTATGTGTATTCGATTAGGAGTAGATAACTCATCTGATATATTCAACAAGCTATCTTGCACCAGTTTACCTGTCGTAGTATCGAATCGAACAACCGCCTCATCTGCCGAAGATGATGGGCCAACAACGTCTCCAGAACCCGTGTGTCCGGTTGGGCCTCTTGAGCCTGTAGTCCCAGTCTTCCCCGTATGACCTTTGGCACCAGTTGGACCTGGGATAGTAGAAGCTGAACCTGTGTGTCCTCTCGGACCAGTTGGGCCAGTTGGGCCAGTTGGACCTCTTGGGGCATCTGCACCAGAGTTTACCCAAGTGCTTGTACCTGTATCCCAAACCCAGATTGTGTCAGTTGACCCAACTACAGCAAAATAGCCGGGAGCACCCACGGGATACGCCGTAGCCAAAGCTGTTGGAGTAGCAAAATAACCCAAATCATTCACATCGAGCAGTTTATTGGCTAAATATCCCATGTATTTTGATAATTATTTGTTAAAATGTACTTTAATTCTATACCTACGACTTAGCATTGTCTACATCTTCGGCATCCATTGGTTCATTCTTTTCTTCTTTTGTACCCAAAAACTCATCAAGTTCTTCTTGCTGGGCCTCAGCCTCAGCAATCTGTTCAGCTCTAGAACCGCTCTTCAGTATCTTAATTAACTTTTTGTGTTCAGATATAAAGTCAGACCTAGACATCTCTGGGGCTGATGAAATAGCGTTCTTTTTTTCTGCTTCCACCTTACTGTAAACTGATTTTAGTGACATGTTATTGAGTTAATTATATAATGCTAATAAAGGATATGCAATAGGGAGGGGAGGTGTATCATTGTAGATGCCCTCCCCTACTGCTTTTTTGTCCAAGGAGCAGTAACCCTGTGTGTCCCGAAGGACATTGTTCCCACTAAAGAGCTATGAGTTTTACGACATCATTGGTCGTCTACTTATTAAATAAATCATTCAATGCTTTACGAGTCGCTTCTCCTACAAACCTACCGCCGTTTGCCCATAGAATTACCGGATTGGCTACCTTATACTTAGTCTGAAACTTTGCCACAGATTGTGTTGTGATGTTTCCGTAGTACCCAGTTGGTGCGATGCCTTTAGGAAAACATCCGTCTACTTGAAGCGCAGTCTGTAAAGCGGTTACCTCATCACTAGATTGCCCTTGCCATAGATTTGTCTGAAAATTGTGAGTAAACGATGAAGGCGGTGTATTATAAACAACGGTTCTTGATTCGAACAATTTCTGTCCTTCTCGTATCCATTGATGTCCATTCTTACCAACCGAGTTACCCCACGAGTTGATACAACGAAGCATCTTAACTCCATTAACCATTTTGGCTGCGTAGAAATATATCCAGTGATTCCATTCTGAGCCAGATGCAGCAGGTAGTGGATACTCACCTGACCAAGTGCCGTTGTTTGAACCGACTACCCCTAGGACAACTCCGTGATTGTCTCTTATAGCTTGTGCAATTGAATCAAAATCTAAAGATGTAGTTGCATATGTAAAAGCTTTATCTTTAGCAGCATTTAACCTGACCGAGTCGTTAATATCACTCGATATCTCCATAAACTGTTCTGTACAAGTTCCGTCTGGTAAATATGATGATAAAACAATTTCATCAGCCCACCCTTGTTTCACAAATATGTCACACAAAGACCTACCGTCGGAACCTCCACCGGTGAGAAATACTTGAGCATATGGGAAACGTGCTGATTTACGATTATATACTTTATCAAAAATTGTCGAGAGGACTTCACCGTAGTATGAAAATGCTTGACCGCCGCATGAGTAGGACTGTTGTTGATTCTTAGTTGTCAGAGTTATACCGTAAGTAGCAAGGACATCGTACCCTGTATCCCAATCGAAGGGGACGGGAGACATAGCGATATCACTCATTTTAATATCCCTTTTGTCTTCGGGACTGGGAATACCTCCTGTATAAAAATTGTGTTCTGTAATCATATATTTACGGTCTCACCACTACCCCCCTTATCGTAACTGCCCAAACAAGTGCGCCAGCCGATGTTATGATTCCTATAATCGCAAATACTATAGCCTTCTCAACCCACTTGTTTGCCTTTTCAGATAACGCTAATGCCAACCTAGTCTCTTCATCTTTGACGTGCTGTTGAAGTATTGTCTTAATTTCTTTCACTTCTTCATGTAGGGATTTTTGCCCATCTTTTAGATATTGCATATCTTGTGCCATAAGTTCAATTTTAACGTGGTCTTCTGCCATATTATTTTAATAAGTTTTTGATAAGCCGACCAGTTGCGCCAAGCCTGACTCCAACATAATAAATGGCACACTTAAACACTCCGACATTGTTTTCAAGTAAGAGAGCCAGGAATATACGGTCTGCATACCAGCGAGGTACGGCCTGCGTCTGGCAGAGGTAATCGTGGACTACAGCACAAGGTAAAGTTTTTCCTTCAAATGGTGTCCAGCCTAGTAGCCATACAAACCACGGAGTTGATGCGCCATCAGTTACAAATCCCTTATGGATTATATACTTGACTGGATTGTCAATGTGAAAGTCATGTAATAATCTCACATGTCTGTCGTCTATGAATTGTATGCTAGGTTCGTTCATTTTACTTCTAGTTTAGCTTTAGACTTTGCGTCGTTCATCATCGCTGTAACAGTAGCGTTGGTCTGGTCTCTCAAGAACTCGTTAATGAACTGGAAGATAACTGTTTCAAAACCTTTCTGAATAGTTGTAATGGCATCGCCACGATAGACAGAAGGGAAACGCCTCTTTACATAGTCAGCAAATGCTTCATAGGTAGCTTGTTCGTAATTTGTCTCAAAGATAAATTGTTTAGTCATAGTTTCATTGCATTTACTAATAAGATGTAACTATCCGTATTGAGTCCACCAGCTACCCATTTATTATCCCAATTAAACCGTTTAATGTCCAGCACTTTTATGTTAATAAACCTATTTCGCACCATATTTTCGGTATAGGTTCTTAGGTGTGATTCATCAGTAAATGACGGCACAGAAAAAATGAACTGCTTTCCAGAAGGTATATTATCCACAACTTTAAGGTCATCTAAGTGTTCCAGAACCTCCAAAGCTACATACACATCGGCGTCTCTGTAGTTCTTCTTTTCATAAGCGTTACCAACCCATGTCCTGCCATCACCTATAATCTCAATAGCCTTATTGCTAAAGTCAAAACCAGAATAATTGGGTACATACTTTATAAGCTGTCCAAGTCCACACCCTATCTCAAGCACCTTCTTGCCCCCGACCATCCGGCCTACCTCTTTGCTTATTTCCTCGTAACGAGACATATCCTGATTATTTGTGAAGAGATTATCGTAGTAAGAGCTACCCTTCTCTGGGTTCTTTACAAACAACACATCTTCGTTTTGAGCTAACTCGGCAAATTTCAGCCATCGAACCCTATTCTTTGGGCCAGAAAGTTCTGCCATATACTCAAGTGCCTCCTTAAAGTCGGCATTTATTTTTATCGCCTGTAAGCAAGACTCCTTAGCCTTATCGTATTTACCAAGATTGGTATAACATCTAGAGAGCATCAAATAAGCATCAGCCCACTCCGGAGCCCACCATGCGACTTTCAAATACTCCTCGTACCAATAAGTTGCTGATATCCAATCCTTTTTATACCAATATTCTCTGGCGAGATAGAACTTCTCACGAATACATTTAGGATTACTCTCGACTTCTTTTTTCAGAATCCGAAAGGAACGGTCTGGGTCTTTTTGGTGAGCCTCACTATATCCATAAGTAATGCGGATATCACTATTATAGTCTTCAGATATATTTAGATAATTATGTATTGCCCCACACCACTTAACATCTTTTCGAAATACTCTAGGAAACTGGTGTTCATCTGGACGACCAGAAGAAACAAGGGTACAGTTCACTGTCTTGTACTTACCCGCGCCTTCAATAGCTTTTCTTATCTTCTCAATACCACCTGGTTCGAGAGTTTCATCTGCATCTATAGAAAGAATCCAATCCCCAGTAGCTTTGTTCTTGGCGTGATTCCTTGCCTCAGCAAAGTTATCATTCCACTTATAATCAGTGAATACTTTGTCAGTAAACTTCTTTACTAGCTCAACCGTATTATCTACAGAACCAGTGTCGACGACAGTGATTTCATCAGCGCCCTTGACTGACTCCAAGCATTTTTCAATGCAAGAAGACTCGTTCTTAACAATTAAAACGGCTGATAGTTTCATGTTTATGGAATTGGATAGCCCAGAAGACCAGTTAATGCTGTAGCAATGCGGTTTATTGCTTCATCTGCCATTGTTGGAGTAGTTGTTGCCCAGTTTGCGCCACTAGAAGTATCTATAAAGCCATTAACACCAGTAACTCCAGTGTGGCCAGTAGGACCTGTCTTACCAGTAACCCCGGTGTGGCCAGTCTTACCCGTAACTCCAGTAGGACCTTTTGGGCCAGCGGTTGTCGGGCCGGTTACTCCCGTCTTACCAGTAGGGCCTGTTTTACCTGTTACTCCTGTGTGACCAGTAGGACCTGTCTTACCTGTTACTCCCGTTTTACCTGTCTTACCAGTAGGGCCTGTCTTGCCTGTCTTCCCTGTAGGTCCTGTCTTACCAGTTGTTCCCTTTGTACCAACCACTACAGACAGGGGACTCCCTGAAGTGCCATTACCTGTCAGAGTTGTATTATCTGTAGTTACAGACTGTAAGGCTGTATCAGCCAATGCTCCTTGTCCTGCCGTGGCGAAATCACCCGTGTTGTTATCTGCTGCTGTGCCGAAGGTTCTGTAAGCCAATACAGTAGTTCCGATGTCGCCAGCCTGTAGAGAACTTCCACCAAGCCCTATCATAGCTTTAGTGTAGGTTGAGCCGTCTGTTATAGAGTCTAGTGTTCCACCCCCGAAATATAGATTAGTTGAACCTTGGGGGAGATTATCAGTTGTTAATGCAGTTGGTATGGCAAATCTTGTAGACCCATCTGGGAGGTTATCTAAGTTTAAAGCAGTAGGAATTGCGAACCTTGAAGCACTATCTGGGATACTGCTAAGGTCTTGAGTTACAAGTCCTAGCGTTCCCGAAGTTACCCCGAGTAATCCTGTACCAGTTACCGTTCCACCAGTAAAGACGCTCGGTGTTGATTGGTCTAATGGCAACGCCCCTGCTTCTGCGTTGAAATCTACCACCACACCTGCGTCATTGACGCTCTTTAGGTGTTTATCTGCAACATCTATCCAGATTCGGGTTGTCCCTGTCTCTGGTGTTGCTGGTTGACTATCGTTTGTGAATTTTATATTTGATGACATATTAGTTTTGTTAAGTTAATAATTATGGAATCCAAGTTGGTAATGGTGTCCCCCCAAGCGTTCCATCGAAACCATTTCCTGAACTATCGTGAGCTGTTATTCCTGTATCCTCATTAAACTTCCAGTATCCTACCGTATCAGCATCTGGTGTAAATGAAGTGTCTGGTATGAAGTTAGAGGTGTAACGGACTACTGAAGAAACACGCATTTCACTTATCGTACCAGTCATAACGCCTGTTCCGTAATGAGGACTGCTTCCGATATAGAATGGGGAGCCAGAATCTATAATCTCAGTGTAAGGGTCAGAATGGTCTGGTGTTTGTTCTATACCATCGAAGAAGATATGACCTGTATTGGTTGCACTATTTAATGTTAAGGCAATGTGGTGAACTCCTGTCGACCACGGCATTACAGCGGCAACATAGCTCAGGCCGCTGCTGGTTCCAAAGTAGAAGATAAGTCTTGTTCCACCCGACATTTGAACCAGAAATCCATTAAGGGTATTCCCTGAGCTGTTATCAATAATCAATGGGTCATCCTGTGATGGTGCTTGCATCCACCATTCGTAAGTCCAACTTCCATTTCCAAAGAATGAAGATGAATAAGGCACCGTAACTCTTGCATCTCCACCAGCCACAAAGCTAACTGCATAATTTGGACCAGAGAAAGGCGTTGTCTTGGTTGTAACTTTACTTGACTGAACAGATGAACCGAAGATATTTGTTCCTAGCACAGTGTAGTTGTATGTGGATAGAGTCACTAATCCAGTATCTATGAACGATGTTCCTGAACCAGCATATATGACCGTTCCGTCTCGGAAGAGGGTATAAGTTAGTGTGTTTGGCATAGAGTCCCAATTTAAATCAACGCTATCAGCCCTTACTCCAACAACAGCCAGCCCTGTCGGTACGGCTGGTATCTTTGTATATAGCCACTGACCGAATGAATTACCGAGGATAACGAGCTCTCCTACAGCATCAAGTTCTCCGATGAGTTTAATTTCCTCATCTACAATCATTTGTTGATTGGCTGGAATGGTTACTGTTAAGCCAGAAGGTATAGTTTTCCAAGAATATTGGTTAAGTGTAGACCAAGTGTTGTTATAGCGTGCGTAGTATTTACTATCCGCAGGTGCGTCTGTTGCGGTCACTGCACCATTGTTGTCGGTAGTTAGGAACCCTGAGATGTAACTTGGAATAGTCAGTGCCCCATATACTTTAGTGGCAGGAGTGTTGGCATCACCAATCTCTAGGCTAGGTGCCCCTATGCCGTAGGCATTAGGAATAGCCTTTATGATATTGTTCGGTAGGTCAACTCTCTGTTCAATAATTCCAGCATAAGTACACACATTTATTTTATTTCCTGAACCATTCGTCAACACTCCAGTATTGCCATTACCAGATACATCTAGAACATCTCCCTTATTACCAAGTTCTTGGAACCTCCAATATCCCATCAAATGTGAGTTAAGAACCTGTGGGATAAACGCTCGGTTTGGATCATAGTAAGCAGATACATAATCTCCTGTATTTTCTACTCGGTCTGAGATAAATACATCCGCAATATATGTCCACAATCCACCAGCGTTGTACACACTTCTTGCTCCGAATGAACCATCACCTATACCATTAAACCAAAGGTCATTAGTTCCTACTTTCAAGGTACTTGAGATGGCTTGGCTATCAAGTAGCATATTCTTGTAGTTTGCAGGTTCAGGATAATTCCAGCCGTATAGTTTTACTGTCGTCCCATCATAAGTAACCCTAAAAGAGCCATAATGGAATGGTTCAGGATAACTATAATCTATATCTACTGCACCAGAAACAAACTCAGCGTGGAACTGAACATAACGGTCTCCGAATACCGTACCGTGTTGTGTATTCCTTTGACCAAAGCGTAGATACCAGCCCTGTTTGTCAGCCAGAGAGACAGTTCCAGCTTGTACTGCTTCTTGTTTTCCTGGGTGCCAAGTGCTGTCTGCTGGGCTACCTGGGTATCCTCTCCAATATGGGGGAGTACTATCTTCCACAAGAGTGCCGTTTAGGCACCAGTAGTCGTTATTGTTCCAGTACATATACTTTCCGTTCTCATTTATCCAAGCCCCTACGCCGTTGTGTCCTCCAATAACAGGAGTATAGGTTCCGTTATACTCGGTTGGGTTAAATCCTGTGGCGGTATATGTTTCACTATAGTTTCCTATCGCACTATTCCAATCACCTGCATAAGCGAACCCTCCGAGCCAAGCGTTGATTGTCCAATCTCCTTGTGGGTAAAAGTCAGGATTATTGGCAACCTTAAAGTAGGCATTCTTCGCATCTCCTTGATTCGGGGAGAAGTAGTAGTCTCCATAATTTCCGCCAAAGAAAGCAGGTGTAGGAATTCTGCTATTTGTTGTCCCGTAATAGTTTGTAAAATTATGGCCAGTGTTGGTTACATCAGCGTAAGTTTGAACAATGGGTATCGGTGATGGAGAGTAGGTGTCTTTATTGGGTACATAAATAACAGTCGTATCATTACAAGGTACATAGAATACTGTATGGTCGTCCAATGTCCAGTTAAACATCGGTGTGTAAGCTCCAGCATTGTCTCTTATGATGTCTGAAAATCTAAATTGTCCGAATGTTGCAACACCAGGATAGATCCCCCCCTGCCAATATCTTTCTCCTATCCTAAATGGAAGTCCACTATCAGCTGGGGGAGCGAGTGTTCCCGAACCTGAGACTTGACCATCAACTAAGATTGTACAGACCGTCGTGTCCCAATCATAACAAACACGAACAGTATGAAGTACATTATCATTTACTGCGTGGCTACCAACGACTACAGGTCTGGTAGGATTGTAAGTTCCATCACCAAAAGAAACTATCGGATAACCAGTAGTGCCTTGAGTTCCTATAAATATTCCGCTTACAATATTAGCAAGATTTGGTGGGTCGCTGACTGTTTTCCAAGTTCCTTGGGAAGGTATTGTCTGGTCGCCGTTGTAAGAGTCAACTATATTAAATTCATAAGTCCAAGAGCCACTGTAAAACAAAGCAGGGGGTGTAAATAGAAAACCTCCGCCAGTTGAAGTGTCAATCATTCTGCCGTATCCATCCCCCCAGTGAGGCGTAAACCCAACAGTTACAGAGTCTATTGAACTGTCCAGCCTTTTTATCTCTCTTGTAGCATCTAGGTATTCAAAGTTCTTTGTGCCACCAAAAGCACCAGCGTTGTTGTACTGGATAGAGGTGTCTGGGGAAGCCGGGGAGCCGCCGCCGCTCGGACCCGTAGGTCCAATAGGTCCAGTCGGTCCGGTTGGACCTGTATGACCACCACCAGAATTAGGTGCGTATTCTAACCCGTCCCCCGTGGAGTTAACTCTTAAAATATCTAATGGGTTACCAAGGTCAGACAATTGAGCCAGAGCGATTTCCTCCTCTAAAGTTATCTTAGTCCCTGGTTGATTTGATAGGTACCCCATATCATTTTATTTATTTACCCACAACGTCTTTCATCCTGTCAAAAATGTTTAAATACTTATTTATCTTTTTTTCTTTGTCCCCAAGCGCATTGGCGTAGACGGTCAGAGCCGCCTCTTTTGTATTGAGAGACTCTTCCTTATCGCTCATCTCTTTCTTTTTGGATTCAAAAAGAGCCGTAACTCTATTCAGCTCCTCTGTAGTATCTACCAACTTCTTGGCAACGATTTGTTGTTCATTCGTCTTATCGTCAATACATTTCTGTAGGGATGATATCTGTTCGTTCATCTTACTGATAGCCAACTGAGCCTCTGCCAATCTTGCCTCAATATCATCAGGTAATAGTGACGCCACACTTTGTATTCCTATTCCGCTCATATTTTTTTATGGTTAATTACTTGTCTTTCTAAACTCTGTCTCTTGACTTCCAAGAAGACTTTTGGAAGTTCGTTTGCAACTAAATTGGATTCCTTAACAAGTGAACTACTAACGTCAACAACCTCTTGCAACCCATTCTTTACTGTAGCAACAAGCGACTCAACAATGCCGGCGTTCTTGTCACTTATGGTTGTAACATGGCCAATCACCTTATCTAACAGACTAACTCTACCGTTTAGAGAAGAGAATGTTTCAGTGAGAAAGGCAATACTTGACTCAAGTTCATTCTTTTGGGGCACAAGTACATCGACAATCTTCTGGAGATTGACAATTTCAGTCTCCATGCACGTCTTTTGACTTTGTAAATCAGCGACCTCTTTAGAAATCTTTGTGGGTAACTCGGCCTCTACTTTCTTTAGCTCATCAATCCTGCCAGTTATTTCATTCATCCTTGCAACAATATCCGTATTGGAGTCACTCAAATCTTTATTGACTTTTTCCAGACCCCCTCTAACAGACTGAAGGTTGGAAATTTCCAAGAGAAGAGCGTCTCTGTTGCTTGCCCAAGTCGCAAGTTGCTGTTTCTGTTCTGGGAGAATTTCTGGATTCATATATTTAGTACCTTAGAGAGTAATCTAGTGCTCCATTGAATGTACCGCCGGTTACAACGAGGATAAAATCCTCACCTGGCTTACATTCGAAACGTGGAACGCCATCCATTCCCGGTTCATCCTGCTCTGTAATACCCTGACCTGCGTCAAGAGTAAAAGCAGCAAGTGTTCGGCTACCAGCCTTCACTGTCAAGTTACCGGCAGCAGCTAGGTCCCCGATTAACTCGTGGATATAGATGTAGGCATTGGACTGGTTAGCTACAACAATGTTGGTTCCAACAGTTGCAGTAACCGGGATGGATGTCTTCTTTGTGTGTGCGTCTTGTATCATTTTTTTATGTTATTAACTAATAATTAGAGTAGTTACCCTACCCATGCAAGTGCCTGGTCGATAGACAGGCACTTACGGGATAGATTAACGAGAACTACACACCAGCACCTGTAGACCACATCCAACCACGAGCGTCGGAAAGACCCATAACTGCGAGTGAGTTGAAGTTCAAAACTAGGTCCTGGTTACCAAGCAAGTCAACAACAGCAGGTTCTGCTCTTGTAGGAAGTGCCTCGATATAGAGGAAACCGTAATCTTGAGTCGTCATACTCGAATCAAACATACCCCACATAAGACCATTCAAACCAAGATTTTCATATGGTGACAACTCGACAACCTTGAAGGTGTCTGTTGCTGGTGCGTTATTGAAGAGGTTGGTTTGCTGTGGAGCAAGTCCTTTGTCGATTGTAGACTTAATAGTCTTAGCAAACTGGGCTGTGGTTGAACCACGGCGGCAGATGAGAGTATCAAGTTCTGAAATCAATGGATTGCCACGACCATCCTTCTTGAGAGAATGAAGTCTTCGAGCAGCAAGCAAAGCTGAATAAGTAAATTGAGGATTCGTTGTAGAACCATCAACTATGATGTTTGACCATGCGGCTCCGCCATCTTCACGAGGGTGAGTAGCTGACCAATACTGCACAGCGTCTGCACCAATGGTTGCAACTGGAGTAGGAGTACCTACGGCGTTGATTGGAACCCATGTGAATGAAGTTGCTGTACCTTGTGCGAGCAAAGACTGTGCGAGATAGTTCTTTGCGTGCTCAATTGCGTTCTTACCTTCGATGACCTTTGACTTAACAGAGCTTTTTATCTTAGCTGCTGCTGATTCAAACAAGAAGAAGTTTGTCTGGAATGTCAAACGAACTTTCTTTGTGAAGTGCATCTGAACGTAATTTTTTGAGTAACCTTGAATTGGGGCATCAGAAGCTCCGATACCACCATCTGGGATTATTTCAGCCATGCCTAGACCTGTGACACCAACGTCAGTATATATTCTTTCGTTGTTATCCACCTTATACATAAAGTCGAGATACTCGGCCTTAACTGTAGGTGAGACCTTCGGTGCAACGTGTTTCAAGACGTTGTTTACGATGACTGCATAATCATTTATTGTTCCTGTCATATATTTGTATTATATTTAGTATTAATGATTATAGAGTCAAAAATCTACCAATGATAAGTTTATCACTAGCAGCACCAAGAACGTCGACTTGCTGCACAATGCCTACGGCACTTGTGGTTCCTGTGTTATTGACTGTTGTTGAGTTTGCTCCAAGAATCATAGCTTGACCATTATGGGTAGCATCTGAATTATTGGTTGTAGAGAAGATATATGTATCATCGCTATCTGGCAAAATGTAAAGAACTTGTGTCAAAGCATCAGCGGCTGCGGTTGTTTGATTACATACACCGAGCAAAGTTGCTGTGCTTGTAGAACTTGTAGCAGGAACTGCGAGTCCAGATGTCAACATGAGGATTTCTCCAAGTGTTGTAACTGTGCTTGCGCCCTTGTTAGCAAGAGCTAACTGACGTGTGTTCTTTATGGTTGCCTGTTTTACTGTGGCCATAAATTATTATTTCGGATTATAGTAGCTACCTTAGTCCGATAGTAGTTCGATGGCTTTTTCTTCTGACATACCAGTGGTGACTAGCTCCTTAATAGAACTATCCATCTCTGGGGAACGGACCGCCCTTGCAATAGTTCCACCTGGAAATTGCATAGCATTGACCTTTTCCTGAACGTTTGCACCTTTCAATACTCTTTCTTGAATAGTTTCTGATGGCTTAAACATACTTTCACGAGCTAGTTCTAGGACTGTCATTAACTCTTTACCACTCTTGTTTTGCCAATTGTAGTTCGAATCAACGAAATCAAAGAATACTTCTCTTGTGTCTGCATCTTTTAACTCATCATGCCTACCAACAAATTTATCTAATGTGCCTCTAACTTCACCAGCGTGGCGTTCTTTTTGGATAATCTCTTCGATGTCCTCCTTAGTCGCTCCACCAAGTTGTTTTAGACGTTCCTTATCAGCTTTCAAAGTTTCATCTTCTACTTCTACCTTCTTTTCGGTCTCTACTCCACGATTAAGTGGGTTGTTAAGTTTATCTACATTACTGATTCGCCCTACTTCATTTCGAGTTTTATCAATTTGTGCAGATATTTGTTGACGTTGTTCAGGAGTTTTAGCTGCTTTTCTCTTATTCACCAAATCTAAAAGTTCAATTCGCTTCTCATAGGCTTCATCTGACTCAAATTTTGCTTTTGGACCGGGAAGTTTGAAATCATACTTAACTTCTTTCTCAACTTCAACTTGAGGCTTACTGGTATCCTCTGCCTTTTGTTCCTCTTTTTCAGGTTCTTCAGGCTTAACTTCCTCTTTTTTAGAGGGAAGTTCTGTCCCAGCTTTAAGTGAGTTGATTGATTCCTGCAAACTTTTATCAAGTTCGGCATCCTCATTCACCTCGACTTTTACTTCTTCTTTTGTATTTTCCATATTTATCCTACCCGTATCGTGGGTTAGTTCCCGATGGTTACTGTTTTAATTATATAATGCGATTTGATAAAGTGCAAACTATCTATCGGAGAACTTACAGAATGGTAGTATCCTCTTTAGTTTCATCTTTAATGTATCCAGATTTACTGAACCTTCGTTCAAGAATGATAGGGCATGTTTCTGGAAATCCCCTGCCATTGAATTGTTATAATCACCAATAGTAGTTGAATACTTAATAGGGACTACAATAATATAGACCTCTTTATCTAAGACTTTGTAAAACAAGAAATTATCTTCAGGTTTGAATACCTTGTTGAAAACCGATAACAAATCTTCTCTATCCACAGGTTTACCGCAGTCTTTTTCAAAACCGGATGGTGCTTCGCCACCAAAGAAGTAATTAGCTTCTGGGACTTCTTTACCAGAACTATCCTTTAAAATCTGCTTCTTTTTAATAACTTTCTCCTTCTTAACAATAACTGGTTCTTTTTTTATATCTTCCATTTTTTTATCCTACCCGTATCGTGGGTTAGTTCCCGATGGTTATATTTTAATATTACTAAATTTACCGTGATATTTTTGACAAGCCCCACAGTAGGCATCGTAGGCTTTTAATTTAGAAGTGTAATCGCCTAAATGTATTAACACCCCATCGACTCTAATTTGGGTTAACTTTATTCTTTTCATTTAAGTTCAAGTTCTTGAAACTCTTGTAGAATATATTTAAAAACTTCTCCTGTTCTGGTTTCAACTTCTTTTTGACTTCTTCAATATACTCTCTAGTTAGTGACAACGCTGGTGCACCCATGTTTATCTTGGCTATACCATATACCTGTTCTATTATAGCAAATTCCAAAGGAAGTGGGTGAGTATAATTTATATTAATCTTGTCACCCTTTTTCATGTCCTTATCTAATACACACTGAAGTTGCCTACCGACCTCGACAACATTTATCCTCTCGGAATCTACGAACGTAGCCTCTAGGACATCCGAGTTTACTCCACCAATAAGCATAGAAGAAAGTTCATCGGCACTAATGGTAAATTCGTCACCACTCTTGCGAGTGATAAACTTCATTAGTTTCTTCTCTTTAGCTTCTGGAGAGTATCCAATCTGAACTGTATAATCTTTTTTACTTATTTGAGCTGGTTTCATTTTGGTTCAAGTAAACTACCTTTTCTAATATCCTCCAGATAATCGACCATTGTGCGGAGCATGGTGCTCTGCGTATCTAAAGTAATAGTATTTACGATTGTCTTCCATTCACTCTTATCATCTACAAGCGGAATCTTGGACATACAATCTTTCATCAACTCAATGATGACCGGAGCATGTTCGCTCTGGGCTAAAGCTATCTTTTTTTGTAGTGCGGTTTGGTTATCCATTTTATTGTTGATTAAGTTTTTGTTCAAACGAGTTTACTAATTTATCATACGATACTTCTTCACCGTTTATTAGTCTTGTTTTTCCTGGTAGAACTCCAACATATCTTTGAACATACCATTTACTGAAGTTTTCTGGTGTTGATAAATCAAATTTTTCTCCTGTGTCTAATGTTCCTTTTGCACGAGACGCTAGATAATTAGCTGAATTCTGTACTACATTATCCATTGATGTTGGTTTTAGATAATTCCTTCCAAGTGCTTCTATTGCAGTAGGAGTGAATCCCATTGCTAAATTATAATTAGTTGGGTCTATTTTCCCACTAGACTCTTGTTGATGAACTGCTCTAAGAAAATGAGGTGGAACAGTAATCCCATATTTTTTCTGTGTAACCTTACTTGCCTTTGTAAACATATCATCTGGTGTAACTTGTGGAAGATACATAGAATTTAAAGGTTTACCAGTGATAGGTGTTATACCACTATTTTGTGTATTGAATAGATTTGAAAGATTATTATAATCCATATTTTTAAGCTCCGAAGACAGGAGCTGACCCTGACAAACTTGTAACGGCAGCCCTACCGATAGAAGCATCAATAGCACTACCAACAGGGCCTTGTGGTCGGGGTACTTCATTTGGATTTTGTGGTTGCATTGGATTAGTTCCATCGCCGGTCATGTTCTGACCAGGAGAAGGCATACCCTCTCCGGATGGAGCACCTGCACCGCCACCAGCCAATGCCTGCATAGCGGTGTTTTGAGCATCTTGCTTCATCTGCTGTTGTTGCATTTGTAGTTGCATAGCAGAAGGTTGTTTTCCAAGGATAGCATCATAATCGGCCTTAGAAATATAATCATAAATATCCCCACCTTGTATATCGAGAAGTTTCTCTAATGCCATCAACTGCGATGAAGCAGCTTCGGGGTCTTGATTTCTCATAGAATAAATGAGAGTAATCTGATTGGTGATAACCGGGAACAATGCCATAAAGGTCTGCTTCTGTATTTCCAGAGAAGGGAGGAGCATCGAATCTGGGTCGATAATAAACTCAATGTAATCACAAAGGTGACCGGAGTTTTTCAATTCATCGAATAATCCCTTTGCAGAAATCTGGCGAGTTGGAACATTGTCCATAACCTTTCCGTCTGGAGTGAAATCAAAATTCAAACGTAAGTTTTTAGAAGCGGCAGCAGCAAAACCTGTAACTTCACCAAGTTCATTTACTACCGGCTGTGACTGCACAAAGTAGTCTGGATTCTGTTTAGCAAACTCATTAAGTTGGTCTTCGGAGTCAATCATAAATATCTTATCAACAGGGTAAATCTGTTTCATCCATGTATTTGCGATATGAGCATCAAGTTCAAGAGCTGTAACCATAGAGTTCTTAGGAGGAGTCAATCGGTTATAGGCAGCTTCTTTCAAAATAACAGTGGAACCTAGCGTAGTCTCGGATTGAGTACCAGCAACAATGTTATTGACACCAGTGTTTTCTTCAATAGCCTGTTTCTGTTTATCGGCAAAGATAATACCTTGCTGTACATTTCCGGAAGTCTTAACAACATCAATATCCGTTCCTGGATGCTTTGGGTTGACTATATTTGGACCACGCTTGTAAGAGGCGGAGCCATTCTGAACTTGTGCACCGAATAGAAGAGGGAATATTTCCGCTTCAACCTGCTGTGCATTAAGAGAATTGATGTATGTAAAGATTGCTGTATTTCCTCTCATCATTTCATAAAGTCCAACACCGTAAGGGTCATTCAAATCTTTTACGAAACAACGTGCTGTAACAACAGACCCATGAGAACCATCATTAGGAAGTTCGCCATCATATATATTCATCTTTCCACACTGAACAATGTATCTATTAGACAAGTAGTTTTCGTAATAACCAATTGTAACGCTTGTCTGCGCCTTCTCACTATTTTCATCCTTAGCTTCTTCAGAAACAGAACAGTATTCCAATTTCTTTTTATTTTTCTTTGCATCAGGATACATTCTAAAGAAATCTTCCTTTGGCATATCCTTCTCGTAGTAGACTTCACCCCATGACCAACAATCTCCATGATTAAAACCAATACCGAGCCATGTTCTTTTTACATCCATAGGTTCACGATAAATGTCATCGAACATAATTTTCTTGACACCATTCCTGTCTACCTGGACTCTGCGTGGATAAACTCTCCATGCTCCCCACCCGTATGTAAATATGTTTTGGTAAACTAGACCAAGAGTGTTGGCACCATTACCACCAGTTTGTGACCAACTTCTCTTCCAGAGCTCGTAAGCAGCTTTTGCATACACCTTATCATCAGCAACAACTGTAGCATCTGGTAATTTACCACCAAGAACCGAAGCAGCAATCAAAATTTTAGAAAAGGCTATAGGCTCTTGGGACACAGGGACACCCGACCTATTCTGGTCCCTGTCCGTAAGTTTCTGCGGATAGACGTTGATGTCATACGCACCATTGGCCATCTTGTTGTAGAAGACCATCGACCCCCAACCACTTTTTTCATATAATTTTTGTCCATAGGATACATTCGTGTTCATCAAGTTAATTCCAATCTCCGCAGCAAGTGTATCGAAGCGTTCTCGATATTGACTCTTCTTCATTTCCTTTTTCTTATCGGTCAGGAATTTGTAGGTATCGTTTTTACCACTTGTAGGTGTGGTCATGTCGTTTGTTGCTACAGGTGTCATGTCGTTTGCCATTTTTTTTGAGTTTTTTAACTATTATTGTATAATTATGACCTTGTTTGATTTAAATTGCAAGGTTAATGATTCATTTTGCCACTTTCTTCTCCAAAAATGGCCTTCATGAAGTTAAAACCTTCTCCACCGGTGGTAGTTTCGATATATTTGCCCTGTTCTTGTAGAATTGCGTATCCAATAGCAGCGGCCATGATGCAATTGTGCACCAAAATTCCGTTAGCAAAGTATTCGTGCGTATTAGCGACCTGTAGGTTGTACACTTTTCGGACTTTTAGTACATTTGTGATTCTGAGCAAAGTTATGACACTTCTTTGAGCAATACGCAGCGTTACGGACTTTAGACTTGAAAACTGTCTTACAAATATGGCAGACAACATCCCTTTCAATTTTAAGGTGTAAAGACCCGTACACATTTTTACGATTGAATTCGATACCCTCTTTAGTCTTCCTCCATACTGCTCCAGCCTCATACAATCTTGTACCTTGTTTTTTAGCTGTTTCGCTTTGCAACTTTCTCCTATCTGTGTCTGCCATATGTTGCTTTGCGTGACTTGATACTGAGATAATCTGCAAATTAGTAATTTCATTGTTGAGGGAATTATCATCCTTGTGATGGATAACAAAACCTTTTGGTATAGGTCCATTATTATCAATCCAAATCTGCCTATGTAGTGCAATAGGTGGTTGTTTCCATTTGTCATGTCGCCAAAAATATACTCTGAGTTGTCTCCTCTTCGAATTTGGGTATCTATGATACTTTTTGCCTCTGTATATGATAGTTTCTCTATCCTCTGTTTTGATGAGTTCCATATATGTAGTTTATCACAATGGCCTACACTGTCAAGCGGTTTCTCTGCGTCTTCAAGAATGATTGGATGGTCTGGAGTCCCCACAAGGTTAAGATTGCCTACCACTTTTTTGTATCTACTCCTGGTTTTTTCAACCGGATGATACCCGTTTCTTGTCATTACCATATCTCCAATCTTAATATCTTGAATCGGAATATTTCCTTTATCTGTAAGAATCATCGTATTTTTTACAAAACAGTCGTCGTGTTTTTTGTCCATCGCCTCTGGTTTTCCTTTGATATTTCTAATAAATGTGAACATCTCATTAAGAAGCGGAGCAGGAAAACCTTTATCCTTCCTAAAAAACACCGCTTTTAGGGCTGCAAGAGCGAAAGGTCGGGTAGCAGAGGTGGTTTTCCACCCGAAGAACTTCGTAACCTTCTGGGTTATGTCATCAAACACCTTTCGATAGTACAAATTGATATACCCCATCTTCTCCAGAGCATCATTCACCCATAGTCCATCCTTGTTCACCTCAATTCCAAGTAACGCCCAGTTGTAATACTTACCCAATTTGTACGCTTCCGTCGCTAATTCGTCAGGTGCTACCGACGACCTGTAGATTGCGTCACATTCTTCCGTCTTGTGGTTTATAACATAGAGAACCTGTGCATCCCCGTGTGCCAATCCTTCCGCCGTGTCTCCTCCGATTATATATTTTGTTCCCACCTCCGGATGTTTGTATATTTCGAGACTCCCCGACGAGTGCTGGTTAAATACCACATCCCCTTTATCGGTATTTCCAAGTTCTCCCCGTGTCCCCGGCGTAGCCTCAAGCAATAATTTTGCAACCTTTGCAGTTGGAAAATACGTCTGGCCAGTGGAAAGAAACGCCTCCTCGTGCGTAGTTGGGTACTCCTGGAGCAGCTTCTTCACAGCATCTGGGGAGTTCTTTCCCCCGAACTGTAGCCACTTCATGTAGTAGTAAGTTATCTCCTTATCCGTTAAATTGTGTTCCTTTTGGTATACCCCCCAGTCAATCTCGCACGCCTCCATCTTTGAAACCGGCACATTCTCGTAAATCTTTTTCATTTCCATATCATCGTACTGCCAGTTGTAAAAGTGAGGTAAGAACTGAACCTGCGAAAGTAACGGAGTTATTTTGTCCCTGTTCAACCAGTTCTCGTTAAAGATTTCATAGAAGCGGCCAGCCATACCTTCCGCCGTACTCTCAATAAAAATAAACCCATCGAACGGCACTGTAGGGAACGTTCCCGTTTCTACCTCCTCCGCTCTCTTCGGAAACATCACGCACATTTTCGCAAACTCCGATATATGTACAAGGTGGTAAGTACCCGAACGCCCCGATATGGATACCGCTATCGACGACGTGGAACCAGCATCCGGCCCATAGTCAATAACCACCTGCACCTTCCTCGCAGAGTTGTGGTTCAATTTAAAGAACGCCCCTTTCACATCTTCCGCCATATTACGCAGAGCAAAGTCAATCTTCTTATCAAAAATCTCCGTTGCATCTTGCACCTTGTGAGCAATAACAATCCCTTCCTTATTCGGATTAAAAAGTATCGAGTCCAGTATGAATAGGTCTATAAACGTAGTGAACCCAAGCTGTCTACTCTTCAAGATACAATGCCTATGATATGGAACAGGGATATTGAGATATGTTTCAAAAAAGTGTTTCTGTGCACGGTTCATAGCAAACGGCTTCTTGTCTCCATCCTTAGTCACAATCCAGTATAAATTATCGAGTCTCCACCTCTGGTCTTTAATCAGAGACGGGTTCTCCTCTAGGAGTTTTACAACTTTGTTATTATGGTCTCTAAATACATTAGCCATTTTCTATTTGATTAAATCCCATCTCCGCCACCTGTAGTAAGTATCTCTCCCTTTCCTCAAAGAACCGTAACTGTGCCCTCACCTGACTTAACTGTTGAAATAGCTCGAACATGCTCGTTGGTTGTGCCGTAGGCATTATCACCCCGAACCTTTTCTCTTTTGAAAGACCTTCGAACTTTCTATAGAATTCGTATATTTTCATAGGTAAGAGACATTATAAACAAGAGACCAAATACATTTGGTCAGAATTCCGGTTCTACCACCTCCGCCTCCTTTACGACTACAGGGGGTTCCACAATATCCATTGGTACATTCGTCACCGTCTGATTTTCCACCTGCTGGAGTATCACCGTTCGCAGTCTGTTCGTGGAAGGTGCCCCATCCTTATTCCCTTGCGGAGCATTGAACCGGGACCAAGCGGAGCCTATCGCATTAAGTGCCCCCACTAAGTCCTTATTCGAAAAGTCCTTGAACCCTCGTGCCTTGAACTCGTGCATTGCAGCGAGTGCCAAGTTGTTAGAGTCCACGGCGAGAGCTGCCATCGCATTATTAAACCCCGGCTTATTCTCAATATGTGACGAAATAGAATTCGCAACATTCGGAGAGTACCCCACATCAAGAGCAATCTGCTTCTTACACTTCCCCTGTCCACCGAATACTCTTCGTGCGTAAGCCATTTGTTTTAATGATGTACCTCTCGATGCGATTTTCATTATTTAATAATAGCACCTATTCTTTTGGAGTCAAAGATTCCCTATGTTTTTCCAGTAGTCTTTGGTCCTTTTCATTCTCAATAGCTACATAGTCCAATATCCATTTCTTGATTAAACTAGAACCAGTGTAGCCATGAGCACCGGCGTGTCCTTTAAAGTCATTGATTACCTTTAGTGGTAATGAAATTGTAATTGTTTTGTTATCCATTTGATTTATCGAGGACCTTGTTAACATACTCGTTATAATTCACACTCGCTTTATACTGTCTCATAAAGTCTCTAAGAATCTTGGACATAGATTCCCTCTTCGTCGCACATGCTATTTTAAACTGCTGAAGTTCCTCACCCTCTACCCACACTATAAGTTGTTTTTTGTTTTTCATAATACTATAAATATAGCATACTCATTCCTTAAATGCAAGAAAAAAAGTGGGCACAAGAATTAAATGGGCACAACAAATTTTGTTGTGCAAGCCTTATTCCTGCGTGGTCAGTAGCTAGAATATGGCTAATAATATAGAGTGGGCACAACAACCGTTTTACCCCCCCCCCCAAGCTGTAGTATTTGCATTATACGCTATATATACTATATCTATATACATATTTCATATGTATTACTCTACTTTTTTTGATTTAGTTATGCCTTATGCCTTATTTGAATAAATAATGGCTCTGCTAGGCTGTATAATTGTGGGCACCACAAGATGGTCACAAGATGAGAAAATAGTTGTGCCGTGGAGAGACCAAATTTTTAAAAAATTAGTCACCATCCCTTTTAATAGGAAAGAGACCAAATACATTTGGTCAGCCGGGGGTATAAAAATTCAGCCTGCTTACAGGAAGGGTAAAGTATCTTTTTTTTACAGAATCATGGGGTGGGGGTAGGAAAGGGGTCACCCCGTCTGACCTTCAACAGTCATTGAATTTCAATAAAATAATTACAAAACATTTTTAAAAGATTGGCAAGACATAGGCATATCGCATATTTATAGAACACCATAACATTGACATCATAGCAAGTGTGGTGTGTGCTTTGAGTTAGAAAATTTTCACCAATGGCGTGCGTGCATACCTATCCCCTAGCAATACCCTCGCCGATAGTAGCACCTATTGACGGCTATAAAATATCGTTGTTTACTAAAAAAGAAATGAAAACATCGTCAAAAACTACGGCTATATAGAGCCGTTATACGGCTATCCCCACATCTCGTTATAATATCGTCAAAATAGCGTGCATATATATTGACAGCGACAGCGACATAGCTTATACTCTATTCAGATAAGGATATAAGATATTGGCAACGAAATTGCACAATACAATTAAAATTAAAGTTATATCCATATCACATTATAATGCAAGACAATCAACGAAAAGCTAGGCGAGCGTGGTTACTTCATTATCAGGGCTATATGACGACAGGCGAGCGTGTAGCGTGTGTGATAGCAGTATCAGGGTTAGCGTATCTTATTATCAGAAGTTTAATAACATTTATA
>SESG01027191.1_pt1 | contig 22995 bp, 20 predicted proteins | sample 3171421 | NCBI WGS metagenome assembly SESG01 (sample SAMN10866946, study PRJNA518727) | freshwater metagenome | biome: subpolar coniferous forest; feature: holomictic lake; material: water; isolation source: holomictic Lake 227, 6 m and 8 m depth | place: Canada: near Kenora, Ontario | collected...
CGGTGGTGGGCACGAAGCACTCCGAGATCGACTTGGCCTCCGCAGGGGACGTCATGTTGCCCGGGCACGCGGTACAGTTTCCATCCGTGACGTTGGCCTTGTAGGTGCCCTCGGCACAGGGAAAGCACTTGCCATACACCCCGAAAAAACCCACTGGGCAGGGGGCGGGCATGCACATGGCCCTGCAGCTGTCGTCCGAGAGGGTGAAGATGGTCACATTCGAGCAGGTGTTCTCCGGCAGCGCGCACACCGTGCCCGCGCCGTTCACGTACACATCCGTCAGCGGAGAGAAGAGCAGGCGCCGCCGGTGCACCCCAAAGGAGTAAGAGAACCCCTGCTGGAACTGCGAGGGGATCCCCGCCTGCAGCTGCGCCAGCGTCCCAGGGTCATACACGCCCAGGACCTCAAACACGGCGGCATAGGTGTAGTTCCCACGGTAGTCAAAGTTGAGGAACGACGCGGACTCGATGTCAAACATGGCCACGAGCCAGTCCGTGTACCAGATCTCCAGCCCGCTCACGATGAAGTTCTGCTGCACGCTGGTGAGCACCTTGCCGCTGCGCATGTAGATGGTGAGGTTGAGCGCGGCGGGAACCAGCTTCACGCAGATGCGGTCCCCGGTGAAGCACCGAGAGTCGATCAGGTCGCAGCTGCAGAGCTCCACCTCGTGCCAGCCGCACACGGTGCAGTTGGAGCACACGCGATCCTGCCACGGGAGGCACTGCGCCGCAATGTACTGCTCCGCGTGGCAGGTCGCGCAGGGCCCGCAGACCCCCCCGTGATCAGGGGAAAACATCTCGGCAGGACATATCCGGACGTCCACATCCGAGTTGTCCATCTGCGAGAGCGAGCTCGCGTACACAGACGGCAGCAGCGAGGAATCCAGCACGGACGCGCCCTGCAGGTTCACGACCACCTGCAGATAGGAGGCATCCGCGCCGCGACACCCCGCGAGCCACAGCAGCAGGAAGGAAGGAAGCAACCTGAAAAAATGCAATAAGCGCCCCCCCATAATTGCGCGCGGAATGGTCGACAGGTTTAAATGACGAGCCCAAAACATTCATTCAAGAAACCAAAAAAAATGAAGAGAGCGCGCTCGGCCTCCACCCTGTGCCCAAAATCAAGCAGTGAGCTCGGTCTTCACCCGGTGCGCGGGCTCCCAGCGGTGCTCGATGAAGAGCCCCTTGCTGTGCTTCGCGAGCTCCTGGTCGAGGTTGTGGAGCCGCCCCGAGCCGTCCACGGACACGAAGATCTTGATCCCAGCGCCGGAATCGCCCGCGACGGACAGCAGCGAGCGACGTCCGGCGGCGTGGTCGCCCTCGAGCCGTCGCCACGTGCTCTCGCGGGTGGCCTCGAAGGACGCGTCGGCGTGGGCGTCCGTAGAGAGCATGCGCCTGAAGCTGGTGCGCGCGATGACGCCGTTGATGACCACGTGGGCCACGGAGACCTGGGCGGCATTGGCCATGGCGGCGAGGAAGGCCGTCTTGACGCCGTGGTAGTCGCTGTTGAAGTCCGCGAGCGTGGCGTTGAGCGTGACGATGGCCTGGATCTGCTTGTAGTAGGTGCAGGAGTAGCCCGGGTCGCACTTGCAGTTGAGCCGAGAGTAGCTGCCGGCGGCCGAGGTGGTGTGCATGGGGCAGGCCTCGAGCATCGTGGAGGTCCTGCAGTAGTAATTGGCCTGGCAGACGGGGCAGTTGGACGTGCGCCCCGTGCCGACGGAGTAGGTGCCAGGCAGGCACAGCAGGCAGTTGGCGAGATGGGTGGCGCCCGGGGTGTCGCGATGGTGCCCCGCGCCGCACAAGGTGGGCACGATGCTGGCGGAGGGGCAGTACGCGCCGGAGGGGCAGGTGGTGCACGAGCCCTGCGCGGTGTTGCCCGCGTTGGGCCCGTAGGAGCCCGCCTGGCACGCCGAGGGCGTCGTGGTGGCGGCATGGCAGTAGTAGCCCATGGGGCAGGCGTAGCACTGCTCGAGCGATTGACCACCCGTGGACGGATTGTACTTGCCCGCCGGACAGTCGATCGGCGACACCGAGCCGTCGGGGCAGTAGCTGCCGCTGGGGCAGGTGGTGCACGAGCCCTGCGACACGCCGCCCGTGCTGCCACGATAGGTGCCCTGCGAGCAGTTCGCGGGGACCGTGGAGCGCAGCGGGCAGTACTTCCCCACGGGGCACGTGAGGCAGTCGCCAGACTGCACCCCGTGGGTGGCATTGCGGTAGGTGCCCGCGGCGCACGAGGTCGGCGTGGTGGTCCCCTGGGGGCAGTATTGCCCGGTGGGGCAGTCGGAGCAGTCCTCAGACGCGCCTGCGCCGACGGCGGCCCTGAAGGTGCCAGCAGGACATTGCGTAGGGGACGTGGACTTGTCGGGGCAGTAATTGCCCGTGGGGCAGGAGACGCAAGAGGACCGATCCACGCCCCCCGTGGAGGTGAGGTAGGTGCCCGCAGGGCAGTCCACAGGAGTGGTCGTGGCGAACGGGCAGTACTGGCCGGCCGGGCAGGCGAGGCAGTCGGTGTCGATCATCGCCCCAATCGTCGCGCGGTACGTGCCAGCGGCGCAGCCGGTGGGCATCACCGAGGCGGTGACGCAGTACTCGCCCGACGGGCACGTGTAGCAGTCGCTCTGCCCCTGCGCGCCGAGGATGTCGCGGTAGGTGCCCGCGGGGCACTCGGCGGGGCTCGAGGTGCCCAGGACGCAGAAGTAGCCCTCCGTGCAGGGCTGGCAGTCCTCGAGCTGGTCGCCACCCGAGGTCGTGAGGAACGTTCCAGCGGGGCAGCTTGCGGCGGCGGACACGCCCGCGAGGCAGTACGACCCGGTAGGGCACGTCGTGCAGTCCTCCTGCGACACTCCAGCGGTGACCCCTCGGAAGGAGCCGGCGGCACACAAGGTGGGCGCGGTGGAGCCCACGGGACAGTAGCCGCCGACGGGGCAGGTGACGCAGTCATCCTGCGAGATGCCGCCGTAGGTGCCGAGGTAGGTCCCCGCGGCGCACTGGGTGGGCAGCGTGGAGTGCAGCGGGCAGTAGCTGCCGGGGGTGCAGGGCTCACAGGAGTCGGTGGAGAGGCCGCCGGTGTTGTCGAGGAAGGTTCCAACAGGGCACGCTGCGGGCGTGCTGCTCGCGATTGGGCAATAGTAGCCTGTGGGGCAGGTGTCGCAGTCGACGGAGGCGCCGGCGCCGGTGGTGGTGCGGTACGCCCCCGCGGAGCAGTTCACCGGGTTGACGCTGCCGAGCGGGCAGTAGTTGCCTATCTTGCAGACCGTGCACTCCTGCGGCGACTTGGCACCCGCGGTGCCCCGATAGGAGCCCCCCGGACAGTACGTAGGGGTGGGCGAGCCCGCGGCGCAGTAGCTGCCGGCCGGACAGGCGAAGCAGTCGGCCTGCGATGTGGCGCCGGGCACGTCGCGGTAGGTCCCCGCGCCGCAGGGCTGGGGAATCGTGGTGTCGGAGACGCAAAAGTAACCGGCGGGGCAGTTCTCCAGGAAGACCTCCTCGTCCGCAGAGTAGGAGATGGACTGGATGTAGTCGGGCAACAGCCCCGTGAAATCGCTCTGGTTGTAGTATGGGTCCACGGAGTCGATGGTGTTGTTCACCAGGATGCCGTAGGAGGTATAGCAGCCACCCAAGCTGGTTGCAGCAAGGTCTGATGTCTTCCCCTCTGGACACTCAGAGCACGCCTCCTTCCCTTGGGTGAAGGTCACCGAATTGAGCTGCACGGTTTTCCCTCCCGAGCTCCCTGGCCCACCAGAACCGCCATTGTCATAACCCCCAATCGCTGTGCCGGTGATATCAATCTTTGCCCTGAAATACACGGAAGATCCAACGGGCACGAAGCCATTCAATGTCAAAGTCAGCAAGCAATCACAGCCAATGGGGTACTTGTTATAAGAAGACAACTCTGTCCACGTGGTCCCGTCTTCGCTCCACGAGAAAGATACCACGCCCTCCTGATTAGCATAACCATATTGGCTCCAATTTGGCTCGTAAACACATTTCTGGTATTGCCCCTGCAAATTGTACGCGGCTCCAAACAAGGAAAACGCCACAACCGGCACCACTGCAATACCAGGGGTCACAGTAAAATGCGTCCAGACGGCGCTCCACATGACATCAGGCGCCAGGCCTCCAAAACACAGCACAGGAGTTCTGGGATTGGCCCACTCGTAAGCGAATTTCGACGTCCAGACGTTGTACATGCCATACCACGTCGACGTCCCAACCTGAAAAGGGCCCGCGTTATGATTGTTTGGAACATACATATTAAAAAATCCAGAAGGAACCATGGCTAGTACGTCTATTATTGACGTAGAGGTCTCAATGATACCCGAAACAGACGGGTCGTCCACGTAATCACGGTAATACCCCCTTGAACACACGCACGTGCTACCAACGAGAGTATAGTTACCGTCACAATCCCCCGTCTGCAGCAGCCGCCGCTGGAGGGCCACGCGGCGCCTAGGAATCTGAATGGGAAACACTGGGAGCATATCGTCGCTCATGCTGGCGGGGAGATAGCTGGGCTTCCTGGGGCGACGATGCATAGAAAAATGAAGCCCGTGGGCGAGGTCCAACACAAGGGCGAATGCGAGTGCAGGCAGGCGCATTGGCTGACACAGCGCGCAGGAGGGAGCATAAATACTACTTCAGCTTCAGAAAAAAAACAGCAAAAAACGCACATGCATTTCGTGATTCAAAAAAAAAAACTCACATGGAGCACAGGAGCGCCATAAAGGCCTCCCCCGCGAACGGGCGCGCCTCGACGAAGGCCTCGCAGTCCTTGATAATCTGGGGGGAGATGAGGCAGAGCTGGAGCTTCCAGAGCTCCTTCCAATAGGCGGGGTTCTGGTAGGCGCAGACGTACAGCTTGAGCACCTGGGTGAGGGTCATGCGCTGAAACGAGCTGACGGGGAAGCTCCCGAAGCACTGGTTCCTGAACGCGGTCATCTCCTCGAACGGGGGCGTGCCGTCCATGCAGAGCCCCTCGATCACCTGCTGCAGGACGGGCAGGTCGGGCCGCGACACGGGGTACTTGCCGATGCGCTCGCACAGCCCCCCCTCGTAGCGCATGACGTGCCCCACGAAGGGCCGCCACTCCCACTGGGACTGCGAGGTGAGGAAGTAGAGCCGCTTCTTGACCGTGTCGGAGAGCACGTTGGGAAACTGGTGCAGCTGGCAGAAGCCGACGTAGGACTCCCAGGTGCCGAGGGTCACGTCCAGCTGCACCTTCTGCTCGTCCGTGGCGCGGGCGCGGTCGCGGAGGCGCGGGCGCCCATGGTAGGAGCTCAGCGACTTGAGCTTGAAGGCCTCGCTGAGGTCGGCGCGGCGCATCGAGGCGTTGCGCAGGTGCGCCTCCAGCCCCGAGAAATCCACCAGGAGGGCCTTCCCCAGGATGAGCCGGAGGGTCTCCTCGTACTCGGCGGGGGTGAACTGGTTGTCGCTGAGGCCCGCCAGCAGCAGCACGCACTGGGAGTGGGTGTCGCGCTTCAGCGCGCGGCAGGTCAGGACCTGCCAGACCTGCAAGACGGGGATGCCGTGCAGCAGCTGCGCGATCTGCAGCTGGCACGGCAGGGTCCACGTGCCGACGTCCAGCCCGTGCGCGCGCGTCGCCCGGCGCAGGACGGAGAGGGAGGTGTTGGGACCGCTCTCCGCGCGCTCCAGGCCCTCCCAGGAGAAGAGCTCCAGGAGCGGGACCCAGATGTGCAGGTCGCCGAGCATGTTGAACCCCCCTCGCTGGACCAGGTCCCAGTCCACAAAGTCATCTGGGAAGAGCGCGTCCCAGATGCGCCTACGGTCCGCATAGCGCAGGCTGAGGACCACCATCTTTATGCAGAGCGTGCGCAGGTCGCGCACGTTCATGCTGTACTGCTTGCCGGCAGCGCACATCGACTCGGCGAGAAGCGCCAGGCTCATGCGCACGCGGAGGAGGGAAAAAAAATGCTTTAATAAGACTCAGCATAGAAACAAGGCTCAGCCTCAGATCACGGGCTCGAGCAGCGGGTTGTTTTAAGGCACGCAGCCTCAGATCACAGGCTCGAGCAGCTTGTCATCCCACAGGTCGAAGAGCTTCTTGTCGGCGGGGGAGGGGACGTGCGGGGGCCTGGGCCAGGAGAGCTTGCACCCCCGGAGCGCGTCGATCATCCGAAGCCGCCCGACGACCGCCTTGGGGGAGGGCGCGGCGGAGATGGGCATGAAGACGCAGAGCCGCTCGCGGAAGGCGTCGATCTTCTCCCGCGCCATGCGCAGGATCGAGGACAGCGGGAGGCCGTGGGCGTGCACGTGGGCGTGCAGGAGGAGCACGCGCGCGCGCTGGATGAGGATCTCAGCGGCGACGAGGCGCAGCCGGTGCTCCTCCTCGCGCCGACCTAGGTTGAGGTGCTGCTCCAGGTGCGGGCGCCAGAAGAAGACGAAGGGGTGGTCGCCCTTGCCCTTGGCGAAGTCCAGCGGGTCCCAGGAGTACTGGCGCGCGACCGTCTTGGGCATGAACGCGGTGGAGAAGTACATCACGCGCCCCGCGATGGAGGCCATGTGCTCCCAGAAGTTGAGCCCGTAGCGGCGCAGGAGGACCACGTTGGACACGAAGTTGCCCCGGAAGCAGTCGAAGCACACCCGCATGCGGAGGGTCCAGACGGGGACGTGGCGCCAGCGCGCGCCGCACAGGCCGCAGCGGGGCGCGTGCCGGAGCATGAGGCCGCGGCGGCAGTATGCGGCGAGCCCGCGCACGCTAGAGGGAGAGAGGGGCACGTTTGGCCAGCGCTTGTTCAGGTCGAAGACGCGCCAGGGGGTGGTGTACCGCTCGTGCTTGCACTTGAAATTGGGCACTGGCGCGCACGCGATGCCGGGCACGCGCAGCGAGATGCGCAGGATGGCGACGCCGCGATTCTTGTACATGTTGAAGTACGCCTCCTGGCTGCTGCGCAGGATATCCAGCCAGTAATGGGGGGAGGAGACGACGACGGCGCGCAGCGGCTTGCACGTCCAGCTCAGCATCAGGGCAGAGTAGGGCGCTGCCTTGAGCCACTGCAGCACAATGTGCCAGACATCGTCGGAGAAGCGGGGGAACACCGGGACCCGCTTCGCAGAGCGCACGCGACGACGGGCGGGCACGGCGGGTTTGGAGGGAGAGGTCGACAGCATGTGGCGTGGCACTGAAAAAGGTGGAGACACACAGGGATGCAGGCCTTTAATCATGGAGAGAACACGAAGCGGCGCAAGAACGTGATTTAAAAAAAAACGCGAAGCGGCGCGAAAAACAAAGCTACGGCCGGCCAAGGAACATTCCCCGGTGCCCCTTCGCGATGAGTCGCCGCTCCTGGATGCGCCCGGAGTAGCAGATCCGCTCTCGCTTGCCGGGGGTCCAGGTCACGAAACGGGCGCACAGGTCGATGAGGTCCGCGCCAAGCACCTCAAGGCCGCTGCCAGCGCCCAGCCGCGGGTGCGCCGCCATGGCGACCGCTAGCCTGCGCTCCACGGCCTTTCGCTCCAGCCAGGCGCGGAGCGCGCGCTGCAGCGTGGACACGCTGGGGGTGATGAGGAGCATCTCGTGGTCCCAGGCGGCGATCTCCAGGAAGTACACGCACACGCCGCAGGTGATGCGATATACCAGGGTGGAGTTGTACACGTCCCGCCTGATCGTGAGCCGGTGCCCGTAGAGCATGATGTCGATGATGGTCATGCCCATGAGGTAGTGGCCGATGAAGAAGTAGCGTGGAGGCCGATAGAGGCGCCCTTGGAGCGAGAACAGGCGCGAATCCGTGTACACCACGAGGTCGCTGTGCGTGAGCATGCGCGCCGAACAAAAACAGCGATGGGATGCGTGATAGGGTATAAATAGAAGAGGGGCTGGGAACGTGAAGCGGCGCAGGCTGGTCACAGCAAGGTTCCGTTGCGATGATATTTCTCAATGCAATCAGTGATTGAGTGTCCAGTTATTCCACATCTACCACATCTGATATGCTTGCATTTCTCAGATGTATGGCCATGCACAAAACAGCGCGCACATACACCATTGCTCTTCTCAAATGACTTCAACAGCGCCCAAGTGCAGCTCTTGAATGGCTCCAGAGGTTCATGTGGAGTCTTTGATCCAATTTCAAGGTCGTCCAATGCATTCACCACAGTATGAAGATGAATGATAATAACTGACTCCTTGCGTACAGCGTATGACTGCCCAATAGACCTCATCTGCTGCATTATAAACCCTGCATCTGACGACTGCGCAGGCGTCACGAGCATTATGAAAACGCTCTTCATGCAGCAGGTCTCGATGAGAAAACCAATGCTTGTCTTAAAAAGCTTATTGATACCTATCTCACCCAAATAACCAGCCTTGAAGCGCATCAGTTTTTTATATCTCGACAGAATAGACCACACCTTGTCAAACATGGAAGCGTTCACAATAGTCTGCTTGAATTTCCTGAACTGATACTCAGACTCCATTTCCTGCGCGATCATATTATCCAGCCCAGCCAGGCAACGTATTTCAGCCTCCCACGCCTGCAAAATCGCTGCCTGAGCCGCCTTTGCACCGCAGATGATGCACTGACCAATCACAATCTGCAGATTGGTCAAGCCCCCTCCTGGTTTCAGCGAGAGAACCTCTCTCGCCCTGAATTCGGCCATGCCAACACCCGCCGCCCTGGTGGACGCCACCTTGTCCGCGCTGGTAAAATGGGTGTGCGCAATCTCGAGCGCCATCACTGGCACGCCATCCCGCTTGAGCATGCAGTCGTACCGCCACAGCCTGTCGCTGCTGCGAATTTCCATCTCAATGGAGGAGCCAAGGCCATACTCACGCTCCTCCTGCATGCAGGTTGGGCATCGCCTCACAACGAAACTGTACTGCCCCAGCAGCTCCCGCAGCCGATGCTTGGCATTCTGGTGATCCGGACTCTCGCCGCCGCCACGACACGAAATATAGGTGGAATTGTTCTTGCGCTTGCCGTGTGCCGTGACATGCCCAAAGTAAGGCTTGAACTTCCGCTTCCCGTCCTTCCCAGAGGGCTTCACAAACTTGAGCCTGTGCCTATCTGGGCACCCGCAATAATAGGCGTCTATGCCCTGATGCTCATGCTTTGGAGCATACACCCACTTGCCATAGGCGTCCATGGCATACTGATGCCTCTCACCGTCTCTAAACGTGGGTTTCATGTGGAAAATAGCGAATACGCGCACAGCAGGCGTATAAATAGACAAAACACACGAAGCGGCGCATGGAACCGCATCCGACACAAAAAAATTTACTCCGCCTCTGTGGTGGAGGCATCAGAGTAGACCTCGTCAGAAGACGGCTGCTTCAGGTCGACAGACTCGGGCTCCGCCGCAGCCGCAGCAGGAGCGGGGGAGGGCGCCTGCATCCGCTGGGCGCTCAGGCCCCTGATCGTATAGGCCTGCAGCGTCACCGCGGCGTCCATCCCGCGCAACTCCAGGAATGCGCTGAAGGCCTCCGAGCAGAGGTTCTCAACGAGCACCATCACCAACGCCCAGGTCATGAAGTCGGCGAGGCTGAAGACGGCGAAGACATACGCCCCGCACTCGGTCCCGCCTGACAACGGGCAGGACTTTGGAAGGGCAGCGGTGCCTAAAAAGGCGCAGGACGGCGCAAAGAGCAGGGCGACGGTGAGCATAGACGAAAAGACGATGGACACGAGCGCGATGCGCCCGGAGAGGCTGAACGTGGTCATCCACTCGCGGTTGAGGGGCAGGGGCATGGGCTTTGCAGGGGTGGTCATCGTGCCGCGTGGCGTGGGCGCCAAAAGAGTGCAGAACGAGATGATTCGGACTATTTATACACCACGTAAAAAAATACACAGAAGCGGCGCACGCCCGTTCGGCACGCTGACCACGTTTTTTTTGTTTTTGTTTTTGGGCCCGCAGGTGTCAACGACGAAGGGGACCGGAGGAGACATCCTGATCCTCGAGGAGGCGGCGTACGTGGACCCTGGGTTCTTCTACGAGACGGTCGCGCCGCTTCTCATCATGGGCAACACGACCCTGCTGGCCATCAGCACGCTGACCTCGGAGATCAACTTTTACTCGCGGCTGCTCCGCATGCGGGACAAGATCACACAGCTCCCAGTCTTCACATTCCTCAGCGTGCAGCTGGCGTGCGCCGCGTGCAAGGCGGAGGGGAAGGTCATCGACTGCGTCCACATGCTGCACCTCGTCCCCAGGCGAGCCTCTCTTCCGTCCTTCCCAGCATTCTAAGCGCTGCATTCGTCTGACCCAATCGCTCGCCGGTCGCGCCGCCGCAGGTGGCAGAGCGCAGACAGGCACGTCAAGCTCAAGACGATCATGCAGGTGCGTCCACGATCCCGACATCCCTGAACCCGACGACTCGCCTGACCCCCCTCCCCCCGACGTGGATGGCGACAGGATCGTCCAGACCTCATCGAGAGCGAGCTCTCCGGCCTCGCCTTCGACTCCCTTCAGCAGATCTTCAAGACCGCGCATCTGGACATCATGTTCACGCAGCCGTGCCCCCCCGAGATCATCAACGAGGGCATCCACCTCTTCATCGACCCCGCCGCAGGGGGGCCCCACAGCGACTACGCCGTCGTCAGCATCACCCGCACGAAGGGCCTCATCTCGGTGAGTCCGCGCGAGCAGCCGCGCGCAGGCCGCATTGTGACGAGCCCACACGAGCAGCCGCGCGCAGATCTGCCCCCAGCGCGAGATGACATAATGCGCCGGAGGCCGCACGGGCCCCGACACGCGCCGCACTGGGTCGTAGTCTGTGAGGCTCAGCGCCTTCTCCTTTGCATGTGGATGCCCGCAGTAGGCTGCGGGGGCCCTCCGCGTGCAGTGGTCTGGATCGTAGTTGATGCTGGCTTGCACACACCTGCCCAGATCCAGCAGATGGGTGTCGGACCTGCAGCCGCACAGCGGCTTGCGGTGCTCCGGAAAAAACGACGGACACGAGGAGCTCCCCGCCAGCGCGTGGACGCACATCGCCAGCGAGCTGCGCTGGTCGTACGCGCGGAGGCCCATGGACATTGGGTTCATCATCATACAGGATGGAGAAGGTTCAATCAAGCGATTAAATAGAGCATCCGTGCATCCTCGATCAAATCCACCAGAGTCACCGCCTCATCCTTGACCCATCTAGGCAGCAGCTCCTCGTGCAGCCCGTGGAAGAAGCCCGTCGCCTTCTTCGGGCACACGGGGGTGCGCGTAGCGAACAGGTCCGACGCCCCGGCGGCGCACAGGGCGGCGCGCGTGGGCTCGTCCTGGTCCAGCAGGACCAGCATCTTCACCCGCAGGGTGTTGATGGAGTCGTCTGGGACCGACAGCATGAGCAGCAGCACGCTCGAGACGTTGGCGCATCTGAAAAAGAGAAATGAGCGTAAGGCGAAACAAACACACACACAAAAAATATACCTGTGCGTCATCTCGATGCTCCGCGCCGCCTTGAAGATGACGCCGCGGAGCATGTCCGCGTCCGAGCCATACAGCAGATGGAGTAACCAGTCGTTGTGGGGGCAGGTGCTGGGCATCGACATCCTGTCCGGCTGCAAAGGTGAGAAAAAAAACCCACGTGACTTACCCACACCCTGACGACAATCCCTTTTTTTTCGACGCAGACCCTCACCTATATTGTGTTTGACACGCAGACCCTGGACGCCAGTTTGACCTGGTGGCGGAGCACATCGCCGCACTCCGCCGCACGCCAGGGCACGCAGGCAGCCATGTCACCATCTACGTCGAGCGCAACCTCGGCTTCGAGGCGGAGCACCACCAGCGCGCGCTTAGCGGCATCAAGAACACGAAATTCTACCTCGACGAGCAGCACGGGCGCGTGGGGATCCTCACGACAAACGCGATCAAGCACGGCATGTGCCAGCTCGTGGTCCTCATGCTCGAGGAGCGCCGCATCCACCTCAGGGAACCCCTCGTCAGCCGCGACGCCAAGGGGATGCGCCTGCGCCTGCGCGAGCAGATGGAGATCTACTCGTACCAGTACAAGACCGCGCAGACGACGTTCCAGAAGGACCAGGTCGCCATCAGCGGCAAGGTCGGCGGCATGAAGGACGACATCTGCATCTGCCTGCAGCTCGCGTGCTACTTCACGCAGCTCGAGCGGCAACGCGACGGCGCCCTGTTCAAGCACGCGCGCCTGCTGTGATAAAAAGGGGGCATTTTTTTATCACAGCTTGATGAAGACGAAGGCGGCATATCTTGCGGCAGCAAAGACCTATCGAATGCAGGTCAACACACTGCATGCGCTGATTTTTGTGTGTAAGGATGCTGCTCAGATCAAGCGGCTGCGGGCGCAAATCGAGGAGAATGAGCGCCTGGCAAAAGAGCAGGAGTATCTGGCGTCGCATCTCAACGAGCCGACGCTGTGATAAAAAAAAAGAATAAAAAGCGAAATAAAAAACGAACGGGCGTCAAAGCCTATTTAAACACGCCCCACGCGCCCCACCCAGTCGCGCCATGCACAGGTATACTGACGACTGCGACGAATTCGTGAATCAACGCCCCTCACGCTCACGAAGCGTCTCTGCAGAATACAGGCACGAACGAAGCATGTCCGCGGACATGCGGGGAGGAGGAGGCCAATGGGGAGGCAACATGCCAGAGCAGGGCCAGGCCATGTACTCTGACTGGGGACACGAGGGCATGTACAGCACGCCTGACCTCGGGGTGCGGATCCTAAACATGGGGAAGATCGGCAGGGCCAGGTCCAGCTCCGTGTCCAGTAGGAGATCTGCGACAGGGCGACGCGGACGAGGCCCCCCGCCGCCGCAGCCCTTGCGTCCAGCTACTGCTTCCCACAGACGCCCGTCGACCACAGGATGGCAGCGACCCCCCACGCAGGAGTGGCAGCGACCCCCCACGCAGCAGTGGCAGCGACCCCCCACGCAGCAGTGGCAGCGACCCCCCACGCAGCAGTGGCAGAACGCCCCCACCTTCACGCGCACACACACGCAGCAATCCAGAGGCTTCCATCAGCGCCGCCCATCCACCGCGCCCGTCACCCGCGGCATCCACACCAATAAAAAAGGTAAAGGAAAGGCGCAGCAGCAGCAACAAAAACAGTTCAAGTACCAATGGGAAACCTCCAACGCCAACCGCATACTACTCAGCCTGATCTCCCTGACGAACACCATCGACAAGTCCGTCGACGCCAAACCCGCCCTGATCACAGCACAGGGAAAACTACAGGCAAAGCTCCCTGAGGCGCTGGAAAAGCTGGCCAAGGCATTCAAGGGCATCGCCGGAATGATCGGGGTGGCCAACGTGTCCATGGTGGAACACACCATCACTGGGGTGCGCGTCGACTCGCTTGAGAATCTAAGGGACGACTACAACAAGCTCAAGAGCCTGCTTAACCACATGAGCAAGGAGCAGAAGATAGCAAGCGAGTTCCGCCTCACTGCGAAGAAAATCGCGACAAGCAGCGGCGTGACGCTCCCTGCTGGATTCGACACCTTCCTCGAGATCACCAAGGCAGCCGCGACCACCGAGATCAAGAGCCTGCAGCAATTCCAGAACATCGTCCCGTTTGTCCTGTTCAAGCGACCAGACATCCAGATTGCAAAAGACGACGGTAAAATGCGCCAAAAAAGTAAAAAGGAGTTCATAGAGCTCGTCACCAGCATGGCATCAAACGGACAGCTCCACATCAAGGATATCGAGACCCTGCGAACCAACACTGGCTTCAACGACGCACTGATGTATGTCATGAAGCTCACATACAGCATGCTGGACGAGGGCAGGCGGATCAAGGAGGCCATGGCAAAGGATGGCTCCAAGCTGGAGCGAGACACCCTGTCGACCCGGCAATCGATGCTCCTGATGGCGTACGAACAAAACGACAAGAGAGGTGCAAGCATGCAAATCATCGAAAGGGCTGATGATGGTCTTGTGGCAAAGAAGCCAGCCCCGCCGTCCACGCTCCTGCAATCCGCCGCCGAGCGCGACTCCTTCCTGTACAGCATGATGTACCCCAAGCCGAGATAGGTCGCATACAAAAAAAAAACGAGAAGCGGCGCGAACCATGTACATAAAAGACCAAGAAAATCGCACACCACCCACAAACACACGCCACGCCATGACCATCGACTCGAGCTGGATAGCGCGCCTCAAGGAGGATGCCCCACACTGCTTCTCCAAGGCCAAGCCCTTCGCGCCCGCGTGTGTCTTCCTGGACGGCCAGATCAAGCTCATGTGCCCCAACAGCTGCACGACGCGCACCTGGGACGACTACGTGAGGAACCAATTCGAGCGGTCCATCCAGCACTACCTCGACGCCGGCGTGCAGTGCGTGGTGCTGGCCTTCGACGACTACCAGCGGGTGCCGCAGGCCAAGAGCATGACGCAGACCAAGCGCAGGAAGCACGTGCCCACGATGCAGTTCCACGAGCGAGACGAGCTCCCCCCTGTGGTGCCGACCGGCGAGCGGTGGGTGCAGTGCATCGTGAACCGCGTGTTCAAATCAAAGGTAGCCTGCCGTGCCTGTATTTTAGAAAAAATAAAACAAAAAAATAACCCCACACGCGCGCACAGGTCATCACGCTGTCCATCTTCCGCATCAGCCGCCACGTGCGCCTGATGCCAGGCCAGGCCCTCATCATCGACTATCAGGGCACGCCCACGCGCTACACATGCGACGGCCCCCCTGCCCTGGTAGAGGGCCTCATCCCGCTCGGCGAGGCCGACGTGAAATTCCCGCGCTACGCCCAGATGTTCCGCAGCCTGCAGGCAAGCTTCCCCCCAAAAAACATTGTATGAATCCTCCTCTAACAAAAAAAAATCACAGATCGACAGCGTGGACGGCGACTCCATCCCCATCGCGCTGCTGCACATGGAGCGCCACGGCGCGACCTCCATGAGCATCCTGCGCCTCGAGACCCGCACCGGGCCACGCGAGCAGCCCGCGCAGCCACCGGACCAAGCCGAGGAAGAGCCCGCAGCGGCGGCAGGCGGCGCCCCGCAGAAGAAAGAAAGGCCGCGCGCGCCCCCGAGGGTGTACGAGTACGTGCACATCACCACGCTCTTCGACACGCTGCGCTCCGTGGTGATCCCGCAATGCGTCAGGCCAGCGCACGCGGCGGCGGCGATGCGCGGGCACGAGATGACGATGCTGGCGGCGCTGATCGGGCTCACCGGCACCGACTTCACGCGCGGGCTCCCGCTCACGAGCGGCAAGTCCGTCTACGACCTGCTCCCCACGCTGTGGATGCTGCTGGCCAGCGCCTACGACCAGTCCACCCGCAGCCTCGACCCCGACAAGACGCTCGATGCGGTCGTCGCGCACATCTACCAGGCGAGAGACACACGTTTTGGTTTGCGTTTTTTTTTCACTCGTAACAAACAAAAATCGCAGACCAAGTTCCACAAGCACACCCGCGAGGGCAGCCCGCTCGTCACCACGCTCGCGCAGCTCGCCGGGTCGTCGCTGTCCGAGCGCACCAAGGCGATGATCCACGACGTCGACACGCTCCGCTGCACCGTCAAGAACATCAACTGGCTGCTCCGCTACTGGGCCGACGGCGACTTCCCCGACCCCATCCAGCCCGAGTTCGGCTACGCCAGGACCGGCCCCAAGGGCGCCGTGGGATACGCTACGTGAAAAAAAATTACAAAAAGGCCCGCTGTGCCTGCAATAAAAAAAAAACGCATGAAATGAGCCCATCCAATATGAATTCCAAAAGCATAGTTTTTCAAAAACGACACCGCGTATAAAAAGCCAGCACGCAGCGAGCCGCAGCGAGAGAGCAAGATGCAACTGCCACAGCACCTGGTCCCACTCGTCATCGCCACGACGCTGACGGTAGTGTCATTCATCCTCTTCATGTTCGCGCAAAAAGACGCGCTGTCGCCCCTCTTCCTCAGCGACCGCAAGGTGGTCTACACCTACAAGCCCCGCGAGCTCGACCTCGCGCCCCTGCGCGAGCTGCTGGCCGCCAGCTTCCTAGACAACGACGGCGCAGGCACCAAGCTCACAAACACCGGGTTCAAGTGCAACACACCGGGCGTCTTCGGCCTGCCCACCGCGCGCCTCGACCCCGCCATCACGGCGCTCGCCGCCTGCCCCCTCCGCCTGAAGACCAGCCCGCTGCAGAACAACTACGTCGGGCTACAGCTCGACAGCCAGTCGGGCGCCACCACGGCGCTGTGCCCCACAGGCACAGGCTACAAGATCCTGATCAACGGCGACGGCCTGGAGCAGGACTCGGGGATCACCGCCGCGATCGACATGGCCGCCTCCACCACTGTGACGTTTTCGGGGGTCCCGTCGTTCGTGTTCACCCTCAACAACCAGCACTGCACGCCCGCGCGCACCGCGCTCATCAACAACGTGCACAACCGCACCGGCTGCATGGCCGAGGGCTCACAGTTCTGCTCGTGCGTGCGCCGGTTCACCGGCTTCCTCTCCGCCAACAGCTACCAGAACATCCTCACCAAGCCGACGAGCAACACCTCCACCGTCACCAAGCTGTCCGACGTGGCCGCGCAGGGGATCAAGAAGTGCTCCGAGCTGCGGCGCCACAACGACGTGCGGACGCCGCTCAACGAGGACGGGTTCAAGCTCAGCTACGCGCTGATCCTCTTCGCCACGACGCTGCTGTGCAACTCCATCAACACCTTCATCCTGCGAAACAACTACTTCAGGGTGAACGAGCACCACTCCGGCCCCATCCTGCTGCTCGGCGCGCTGCTCGTCGTGCACATCCTCGTGGGCGCGCTGCTGCCCCTCGCCGGCGGCAGCAAGGGGTACTCGGAGATCATCTTCTTCCTGGCCATGGAGATCCCCGCCGTGCTCCTGGGCCTCTACGTGGAGCTCCCCGACCTGATGGGCTGGGAGCTGCACCAGACGTACGACCCCACCGTGCTGCACCCGTTCTTCTTCGACCTCGCCCTGCAGGCCCTCACGATCTTCGCGCTGCTCGCGCGCGGCGTCGTTCAGTACGAGAGCCTCGCGTTCGAGGTCATCAAGGCGCACGGCATCGCGTTCGTCTACGCGCTCGTCGTGTGGTTCAACATGCACACGCGGTCCGACACCACGACCGCCGGCAGGAGCGAGGGCCCCAGCAAGGTCTTCAACTCGGCCTACGCGCAGGAGGCGTACCTGATCCTCCTCACCGTCGCCGCGCTGGCGTCCGTGGACTCGTCGCTCTTCATCCCGTACCCCAGCGAGGCGGCCTTCAGGCCCTTCTGGCTGCTGCCAGGCGCCTTCGTCGTCTTCAACCTCTTCAGCCGCGTGTGGGTCGGCACCCTCCGCATCCGGTCGGCGCCGTCCATCTCGCACTACGAGTACTACAGCGACCTCGCCAGCGTCATGCTCTTCGGCTTCTGGATCGTCTTCCTCGGGTGGTTCATGGAGCGCCACCTGCGCCTCTACAACGCCATCCCCACAAACGACAAGCCCTGGCCGTCGATCGCCGCGCTGGGCCTCAAGGGCATCGCGCCCACCACCTACCAGGCCGTCATGCCCTCGATGAACATCAACGACATGCTGAGCCTGCTCCAGCACGCCGCCCAGCCAGTGTGAAAATTATGCCTTCAAATTTGCTCCAGCACGCCGCCCAGCCAGTGTGAAAATTATGCCTTCAAACTAATAAAAAACAAACAAAAAATCACACAAGCCGCGCGACAACGTGCCGATCATACAGCTCACCTGCCGCCTCGACAAACGCCTCGCGGTCCTCTCCGATCCACGGACGGAGCTCGCACAGCCGCGCCACCGCCGCCCGCTCGTCCGCCTCCGCGTCCGCCAAAAACGACGTGTACCGCTCCCCGGCCTCGAGCGCCATGGGCAGAAACAGCTCGTCCACCAGCCGGCTGATCTTGGCCGCGGCGCTCATCGGGGCGCGCGGGTGGTGCAGCAACGAGGCGCCAGGCGCCGCGGGGGGCTCTCCGTCTGCCTTGGGTGGACCCGCCGTGCTGCTGCCGTGCAGCATGCGCATCACCTGCGGGCAGAAAAAGGCTAGCTCAAATAGCAAAATGCTAGCTCTACAGCTGACAACACCCTCCCCCTGCTGACCACATCCCATTTTAGCACCCAATTCATTCAAAAAAGCACTCACATTGAACCGCGACTGCGTCCGCATCTTCTCCGTGAGCAGCACGGCGGGAATGCGCAGCTTGAACCCCCCCAGCTGCGCCCGCTCCAGGTTGCAGAAGCCCTTGCGCAGCCGCACGTGCCGCCAGATGGCCTTCATCATGCGCAGGCTCAGCGTGTAGAAGCCGTCCTTGAGCCGCAGCGCCGGAATCTGCAGGTCCACGCCCGCGCCCCGCGGCTGCAGCCAGTACACCAGCCCCTCGTTGCGCTCGAGGTGCGCGATCATCGCGCGGTTGCACGGCGCCGCGGAGTGGGGCCACATCCGTCCATAGTGCACGAGGTCCATCCTCTCCACGTCGATGCGGCGCATCCGGGGGCGTTTGGAGGATAAGGCGCGAAAACACCGTACCACGGCGAGAAGCCCAGTTTTTTTTCTGCAGAAAAAAACCTAGCCGCAGCGCTCAAGCCGCTGCAGCCGCTCCTCCGTGTCGGCGTGGCACTGCTGCATGCAGCGCGAGATCGCCGCGAGCGCGAGCTCCACCCCCCGGAGCCGCTGGTCGAGCCGCGCGCACATGCACTCGAGGGTGCCCGCGTTTCCCTCGCCCCCCTCGTCAGGAAAGGGGGGCACTATGTTGACGATCGCGACGGGGCGACGGGGGGGAGGCTCTGCAGCCGGGGCGCGCCTGGGCCCTGCTGGCGCCGCCGCATACTCGCCATAGTAGCCCTGCGGAGAGGGCTCCTCCCTGAAGGACGGGCGCCGACTGCGGCCCTCCGCGGGGTAGACCGGGACGGCGGTGGGAATGTCGCTGTTTTGGTTTCTGTCCCGCTCGTCCTCGCGCGCTCTCTGGCTTGCTACCCGGTCCCGCTCGTCCTCGCGCGCTCTCTGGCTTGCTACCCGGTCCCGCTCGTCTGCTCTCGCCCGCTGGCTCGCGGCCCTGTCCCGCTCTTCCTCGCGTGCTCTCTGGCTCGCCTGCTCATCCTCCCTCGCCCGCTGGCTCGCCTGCTCATCCTCCCTCGCCCGCTGGTTTGCGCCCCGCCGCGACGAGGGCTTCGCGCGCCCCCTCCCCACATCAGCATCCTCGTCTTCTGTTCTGAAATACGCAAGGGAAACTCGCTTCAATGCAGCCATTCTCCGCGGCTGGCGGCAGCCGCTGTTTCATTAAATACGCTTTAAAAACTCCGCAAATACCAGCAGTTTAATCACAAAACATACAGAGACTTTAATCACAAATCGTAATCCAGCATCGCCATGCGGACCACCGCGGCCGTGGTGTGGAGCCGGTGGTACGACTGCGTCTGCACGCCGCCCCCGGCGCGTGTGAGGGTGCACACCTCGTCCACGAGCGGGATGAACACGAAGAGCAGCGCGAAGATCCAGAACACGCCGAGCGGCAGGAAGAGGAGCCCAGGGAGGCAGATCAGGAAGTGCCGAGGCCCCACGATAGAGGGGTCCCAGTCCGCGTGCAGCAGCAGCGCCAGGAGCGCGAGGACCGTCGCGCGCACGCAGAAGACGTTCACCGCCTCGAGCGCGCAGGGCGTGAGCAGCAGCGTGATGGTCGCCTGGAAAAAATGGAATGAGGACGGGAAAAAAGAGGCGCAACAAAGAAAATACCCACCAGCAGGCAGCAGAAGGTGGCGACGTGCGCAGAGCGCTGGAGGAGGCGAGGATGGAACCCGCTGCCCGGGCGCGTCGCCTGGCACGCCTCGATCACCACCAGCAGCCCGATGGTCGTCCAGGAGACGGAGGTGGTGCACGAGAGCGTCGAGTAGCCCAGCGAGAAGGGCAGCCCGTTGTAGCTGCGCAGGACCTGCCGTGCAGACGGAAAAACTTTAGACCGCACAGGATGCACAATAATAATATAAAAAAAACCTGCAGGATGCGCCCAGCAAACACGAGGCACAGCAGGGCGTTGGAGTCCAGCCGAGGGTCCACCGGGGTCGCGAGCCGGTCGATGAGCAGCATGTTGGAGAGGATGAGCGAGCTGCCGATGAAGTCCTGCGGCTGCGTGATGCCCAGCCAGAAGAGGACGAGCCCCAGCTTGAGCAGCAGCACGACGCAGCACAGCAGGTCGCGGTAGGAGAGCGCAATGAGGGCCATATGGATCGCAGGCTGGAACGCGTGGCAAACGCAAAAGGAGGAGGACGAAAAGGCGCCGGGTGGCTTATATAGACGCGAAGAGGCGCAGGCGAAGAGGCGCGGGATCTTGATGTCAAAATTGTAGGGGGTGTATTTTTGATATCAAGAATGACTTATCTTGACATCAAAATTGCAGGGGGTGTATTTTTGATATCAAGAATGACTTATCTTGACATCAAAATTGCAGGGGGTGTATTTTTGATATCAAGAATGACTTATCTTGACATCAAGATAGGGTCATCTTGGTATCAAGATTCAATTTGACCAGTTCAGGCCCGGGTCAGTCGGTCGGGCCGAAAATCAAAAAAAAAAAAATTTGACCAGTTCGGGCCCGGGTCAGTCGGTCGGGCCAAAAATCGAAAAAAAAAAATTGACCAGTTGGTTTGACCAGTTCGGGCCGGGTCGGGCCGGGTCAGTCGGGCCGGGTCGGGCCGGGCCGGGTCGGATCGTGGGTGGTCACCAGTGGCCCACGGAAGGCCCGCGGGTCACTCTGCAAAAAAAATTTTCAGGCGGTCACGTGACCCCCCGCTGGAGTCAGACCCACCCTCCCACACTTTTTGAGACACGCTCACGTGACACACTCATGAGACACACTCATACTCACACTCACACTCACACTCATACTCATTTTTCTAAACTGCTAGGGGTTATGAGCTACCCCTGGGGTAGCGTAGGAGTTAAATCAATTGTAAAAAGTTTTTTTTAGTTGAAAAGGTGCGATACCAACAGTCGCGTGTTTACAATGCGTGGTGTGTCTCCCTCTCTCTCCAAAATCGAAAACGCGCGATTTCGTTTTTTCGACTACCAGTCAACCGTTGCGTGTTTGCAACGTTTCGATTATAGAGTTTTAATTTTATAATGTTTATAACTATTTTATAATAATATAATAATCGAACAACATCGATCTCACATGATTCACTAATACGGGTGCATCCATTTTTGGACGCACTCATGGTGGTCACGTGACCCCCCCTGGAGTCAGACCCACCCTCCCACATTTTTTGAGACACGCTCACGTGACACACTCATGAGACACACTCATACTCACACTCACACTCACACTCATACTCATCTTCTGAACTGCTAGGGGTTATGAGCTACCCCTGGGGTAGCGTAGGAGTTAAATCAATTGTAAAAAGTTTTTTTTTGTGGAAAGGGGGTGTCACGAACCGTCGCGCGTTTACAATGCGTGTTGTGTGTTTTGCTATCTTGATATCAAGATAAAACCATCTTGACGTCAAGATAATGCAATCTTGATATCAAAAATACACCCCCTGCAGTTTTGACATCAAGATAGCACTCTCGCTGTCGTTTTTTTGGCGCCAACCCCCCCAAAAAACGGGGTGGCGACCCCTCGTTTTTTAAATGCTGCGACCCTTTTACAATGCGCTGCGACCTTTTTAAAACCAAACGCCTGGGGCAGCGCTCGAAGGGGCACTGCTAAAAAAACGCGAAGGGGCACAGCTAAAAAAACGCCTCTATAAAAGCTGCGCTGGAATCAAACCAACCCAAACCAGACGCCATGCCACGCTTTCTGAACACCCACGTCGCCTTCATCAAGAGGACCATGCTGCCGCGCGTCCCCGCCTGCCTCTTCTCCAAGGAGGACGTCGAGCTCGTCGCCCAGGAGACCGGCCTCGACGACGCCCAGATCCAGCAGTGGGCGTGGAATTTTCGTGCTCGCTACGCTGTCGAGGAGCGCGAGAAGGTCCTCCGCGACTACAGCATCGAGCAGGTGCACTGTGTAATGCGTTGCTTTGATGTCGCTGTAGCATCCTGGTGCATTCTAGAGCCCTCAGCGTGCATTCCAGCCATTTCCTGCTTGATTTCAGGGGGTCACGTGATCACCTCTCAAGTCTGAGATTGGAGAGAAAATCGATCTTTAAGCCTATTTATTGGGATTTTTTGTCAACTGAACTGTCTGTGTATCATCCCCATGCATTCTAGAGTCCCCCACATGCTTTCCAGCCATTTCCTGCTTGATTTCAAGGGGTCACGTGACCACCTCTCAAGTTTGGATTCGGATCCTTTTTCGTATCCTAGGCTGATTTATAGACTCTTTGCTTGTTCTAATGCTTTGTTATGCCTTTATTAGGTTGAAAAGACCAGGATGAAGCGCTGTTATGTCTCTTTCTTCAATGCAACTCAAGAAATTATTGGAAATATGTCATTTCCCAAGTCTCGTGGAGATGGAGATTACCAGACTGCTTATTCTGAGTTTGCCTTGAACCAAACAACTGGGTTTACAGAGGGATTGGTTGAGTTTGAAGAACAGATTTGGAATAATGCATTAGAGGAACATCTAGACAAGCAAGGAGCTGCCTGCATCACCCTCTTGACCTTCCAGAACAACGACAAAAACGAGTCTGCTGGAGCGGCGCTGGCCCGTGTCTGGAAGTCTGCCAAGGGGTCTGGCTTCGACCTGTTCACTCAAGGAGAGTGCAATGCAAAGCTGCATGCCAAGGCGAAGGAGATCCTGCAAGAGGACGAGTCTGCAGAGTCTGGACCTGCCCTGGATGAGAAGATGCAAGCTGCCTTCAAGCTGTCTTTTGCGCTGCAGGAGAAGATGAATGAAACGATGGTGACCAAGGACGATCTGGCGAAGGTGGGAGAGGCCATGGCTACCAAAGACGACCTGACGAAGATTGACGAGACTGTGGACGAGATGAGCCTGAAGATGGTGACCAAAGAGGAGTTCATCAGGATGAAAGATACCCTGACTGCTGCCTTTTCAAAGATCAACTCCAGTCAGACGCAGACCATTTTCTCCCTTCAGGAGACAGCCAAAAAGCTTGAGGAAATCATAGTCACCAAGGACCGCGATGTGTCCAATCAGGCGCAGACGATCAAGGAACTCG